>Ga0207421_10006188_pt1 | contig 13128 bp, 12 predicted proteins | sample SodLakKL_010_SED_4_FD_187542 | JGI IMG/M metagenome (GOLD analysis project Ga0207421, IMG submission 187542) | Alkaline sediment microbial communities from Lake Tanatar, Kulunda Steppe, Russia - 8KL_010_SED (SPAdes) (version 2) | ecosystem: Environmental > Aquatic > Non-marine Saline and...
TGTGCGCCCCGACACCAGCTATTTCATCCGCACCGAAACCGACATCCTCACTGCGGGCACCTGGCATCACGTCGTCGCTACCTATGACGGTGCGAACCTGCGGCTGTATGTGGACAAAATCCAGGTGGGCGACACGGTGCCTCGTACCGGCGACATCGGTACCGACGCCCTGTCTGACTTGGTCGTGTTCGCGCAGGACAATGCTGGCGAGATGCGCCGCTGGAACGACATCACTGCGGCTGCGGTATCAATCTACCCAACCGGGCTGACTGCCGCACAGGTCGGTGAACTGTACGACGCTACGTTCGAATCAGGTGCGCCCGTCCTATCCCTCACCGCGAATACCAACCAGAGCATCGAATTCTCGTGGACAGATAGCGAGACCTGGGACGGATATCAGGTATGGCGTAACGGCACACTTATCGATACGACAACGCTTAAGACGTACGAGGATACTGGCCTTTCCCCGGCAACCGAATATTCCTACGAAGTCAGGGGGTACAAGACAACATGAGTGAGATTCTTTACGCTAATGCAACCCTGGCACAGACCAGTGCTGCCAACCCTGATAATGCTCACGGGGCTCCTGATGGTGTGTACACGACCAATACCGGTAACACAGACTGGTCAGCACGCTATGGGATGCAGAACCCTCTTGACCCACTTGAGCCTGGGGCAACACACACTGTCACAACACGGGTTCGCAGGGATTCAACCGGGGGTAACGGGCAGCCCACCTGCGCTATCGAACTATGGGATAACGGTACCCTCGTTACTCAACTTGGCGCAATATTCGAATTGGGCACCACCGACGGGGCGCAGGATATCGTTCGTACGTTCACAACGGCCCAGGTATCATCAGGCGATAACGTTCAAATCCGCCTTGTTGCTACTGGGGGTGGTGGTGGTCCGAACGCAAGAACGGTCCAGGCTGACGCGATAACCCTTGATGCTGTTACTGCTACTGTTCCTGACCCTGTCGAGTACTTCGGGTCTGCCAGCCTTTCCGCACAGGCAACACTCACAGCGAATGGCGAGTTCTTTACCCCGGCCGTGGAGTACTTTGGGCAGTCCAGCCTCTCCGCACAAGCAACACTTACGGCAAATGGAACAGGAACGACCCCACCATCTTCGGGCTCTGCGTCTCTAACTGGAACAGGCTCTCTTGTAGCTGTTGGAACCGTCACAGAGTTTGGACCTTTCTCAGAACCCCTCGTCGTCACAACTGACGCTGGTGTGGCCGAATACCTGGGCTCTGCAACCCTAACCAGTTCAGCAACCCTTACTGCAACAGGTGACCGGGAGACATCTGGTGCTGCTGATATAGCTGGTACTGCAACCCTGACTGCTAACGCAGAATCATTCAGTATCGTTCCTGGACAAGTAAGCCTGTCTGCACAGGCGACGCTCAGTTCTTCCGGTAGGGTTACCGTCAGTGGCTCATCAACCATCTCCGCATCCGCACAATTGACTGCTAGTGGTATCGGGGCAAGCTCTGATAGTGTATTCCTTTCAGCACTTGCAAGCCTGACTGTTGACTCCCGGGTCGAAGCGTTCTCCTCCTCCTCATTGTTCGGAGAGGCAACCCTGACTGGTGCCGGGGACAGGACGACCTTCGACTCACTATCCCTCGCGGGCTCCGCATCACTTGAGGCAACCGGATACCTGACGTTAGATGCCTCCGCAAGCCTAACTGGTACAGCATCCTTGACCGCAAACACGTCCGGGGGCACCTCTGGCAGGGCCACCATCATTGCGACAGGGACACTCTCTGCAGATAGTCAAATAGAAAGCTTCTCTGGTTCGAGCATCGCCGCCGGGGCAGACATATCCGTCAACGGAACAAGAGAAACGACAAGTTCAAGTAGCCTCCAATCCCAGGCAACCCTTTCTTCTTCCGGACATGCCATCGTTTCCGGCAGCACATCAATCAGCACAAGCGCAACGGTCGATTCCGCAGGAGTGCGTGAAACGTTCGGGTCACTTGGCGCTCAGGGTATAGCATCACTCACACTTTCAGGCATCGTTGAGGTAAGTGGGGCCACGTCCATGCAGGCAGAAGCATCACTTGAGTCTCTCGGAATCATCGAGGTGCTCAGTGGAGTAGGTTTGTCCGGGGATGCAGCACTTGCCGTCACAGCCCTGGTGACCGCGAAAGAAAGCTTGTCACTAGAGGGACTAGCGACCCTCACCGCAGAGGCCTTCGCGGAGGTCATCGACCTGGTCATAGAACTGGGGCTGGCCCATACGATTGATACGTCATTCTTGCCCTCCAGCATGGTTGAGCGTGGCGTATTGTCTGCTTCTCGGGAGGGAACACTGCTTCCGGCAATTGCGCGCTCCCTCGTGCAGGGTGCCCGTATCATTGACCACAAGCTAGAGCCCGCTAGGCGTTAGTGCCCGGGGGCATAGACTTTAGAATGCGGTTCTGATATACTCAAAAAGGAGGTTACTCATGGCACTTAAGGTCATCGGCGGTACGGAAGAGAAATCTGGAATCTCCCGCCTTACAACAGAATACATCTACTGGCCCATCATCTCTGATGATGATTTTTTGGGCACTACCGCATCGGTTGCGTTCAAGACTGGCACCGGAAAGCCCGCGCCGGGGGACTTTAACCCCGCAGAGGTTGTTCCCAATCCAGATGACCCAGCAGGCCAAGCAGTCCGTTGCCTTGTTGGCCCTGAGCTTACCGGAGTAGACCTTTCCCCAGCCACAGTAGAGCCCGCGACCTATCGGGTATGGGTTCGTCTTGCGACCGGTTCTGAGAATATCGTTAGGCTGGCAGGGAACCTGGTGGTGCGATGAGCGTTGGTGAGTTCGGCACTGCTCTGGCTGAGGTGTTCCAGATGGACCCGGCCCACTACATTCCTTTCGCGGTCATTGCCTCCGCACACTCTGCCGGGTACAATTTTGATGCCCCCCTGCAGGAGAAGTTCTCTTTTGGCGTGGGTGCCTCTGAGCGCTACTCCTTCGGAGAAGCCCTTGCCTAGTGGCATTTTGCAAGAGAATCTGTATAATAGGAGCAGGAGGTTTCTATGGCTTTGGAACAGGTAGGTGGAACAGAGGCGCGCTCGGGCATCTCTCGGCTCACCACGGAATATATCTACTGGCCCATCCTGTCTGGCGATGGCCTTGATGGGACGAATACCAGTATCGGTTTTGCAACCGGACAAGGAAAGCCAACCATCTGGAATCCTGCTGAGGTCGTTCCGAACCCGGATGACCCGGAGGCACAGAAAGCGATTCGACTCTTGGTTGGCCCTGATGGTGGGGTTGACCTTAGTCCTGATGAGGGACAATCAAAGACCCACCGTGTCTGGGTAAAGATTAACCTCGGTGAGGAATCCATTGTGAGGTTCATCGGCACACTGGTGGTGCGCTGATGGATATCTACAGGAATGAGCTTAGTGTCGTCCGACACTACCCGTCTGTCTCTGGGGAGTCCGTTACTGCTGCCAGTCCTGTCCAGGCGACCGTGTACAATTTGGCCGGGGACCAGGTCTACACCACGGAGGCAATGCCCGTAGATGATTTCTACGAGGCTGTCATCACCCCTGGCGTATCAGAGGATGACACGCAGTTCGAGCTAGTCTGGGACTATGACGTAGACTTCCGGGGGAACATCTATTCAGTTAGTATCAAGGAGTCCTTGTTCGCTGGGAATGCCTATGCTCGTCTTTCTGAACTCGCAAGCCTCCCAGAGCTAGCATCTGTCACGCCCTTCGAGCTTTCCCGCATGGAGAGGTTGGTCGCGGGGGTTATTGACGTGTTCTGCAACCAGACCTTTAACAAGGAGTCCGGAGTCAGCTACACGATTCAGGGTCAGGATAGTGACCAGCTAGCCCTACCAAAGCCAATCATCCACCTCGATGATATCGAACAACTGGATGATTCCATCATGCAGCTACCTTACTCGCTAAAGCAGTACACAACCGTAGACCCTGATAGCCCCTGGATTCTTCGTCGGAAGCATGACCGAGCAACTTCTCGGAAGATGAGCGCAGTCAGTCGTGCAAGGTTCTTTCGATACCCGAACCTTTACAGGGTAACAGGAGACTGGGGATGGGATGCTGTCCCGAATGACGTATCTCGCGCAGCCACTCTGCTGGTGAAGGAGTACTTCTGCGATGACGCGAAGTACCGCGAAAAGTACATCGCCAACATCCGCGCAGGAGATTGGCGCATGGAGTTCAGGGTCACTGGTGACGAGACCACTGGGAATGCGAACGCTGATACCCTGCTTTCTGGTTACCGTAACGTGGCCCTGGCGGTGATTTGATTGGGTTGCAGTGCCATCACCGCGCGCTACACGATGCTCGCGGACTTTGCTGAGCAGACATCATCCACGAATGAGGCTGGCCAGGTCAAGCGCTCGTGGGACTTCGAGAATGCCATTTCTGTGCAGAACCTGACCAAGGCGATTACCGGTGGGGGTATTCGTGTTGTTGGCTCTACAGAGCTTTGGGGAGAAGATTACGAAGATGTCGAGTGGGCCAAGATGAACATCGTGAGCCAGACTTTGCCGGGGGGTAAACTACTGACCCGAAGATGGAGAGTCAAGAACATAAGGCACCGTACCACCGGGAAGGTTCTATGGATTGGGGACGAGGGAGAACCCATCGAGTTCAACGTCATGGGCATTACACCCATCATGGACCCCTTCGGGCGTGCTGCAGAATATGAGCTACTACTCAAGGGGGTGACCGGAGATTAGGAGAGATGGCCTGGCGGTCGGGGTTGACCTCGGAGAAATCAGTGCGATGTCCTCTGCAGTGCAGGGTCTTGCTGGTGGTTTCGTAGACAAGAAGAATCTTGCTGAGATTGCCAGGACCCTTGGCCTGCACGCGACGACACAATTCGGTGAGGTGGCTGATGCCTCAGCCAATTCCATGGGCTTCCCTCATGTCTATGAGTTTTTGGGAGAGCACTCTGATGAGGTGGATACCTCCCCCGGCGGTCGTCTCTGGAGGCTTAAGCCAACCGTGCATGATGCGGGAGTGACGTTCTCTGTTGTCTTTGAACAGTCGAAAGAGCCCGGGGGGCCGAACTCACGCCTACGAGATAAGTACCCGAACATGGCAGCCCATCTTTTTCCTGATAAGGCTACTCACCTTGAAACTACTCCGGTCCTCACCGCCAGGGTTGGGGTACAGCAGTACACGACCAGGGTTCCAAGAAGCCCACATTTACCGAAGACCCTCATCTACCTGGAAGGCGGAAGGATTCGAAGGACCATCTCGCGGACCTGGTCAAACGAGTTCTTCGGGAAGTTCCAGCGGTTCTTCGAGGACTACTGGGCAACGCAATATATCGTTGCCAGCGAAGCCAAGACCCGGCAAGCAGCCCGGGGTGTCCAAAGATTCACGGAAGCAGAGATTGCAAGGGAAGCGGCATCTGTACGTGCTGCGAGCAGGACCCCTGTGCCGAAGAGGCCGGGGCTCACAGTCTATAACCAGGGGAGACCGTCAATAGGCATTGGAAGAAGCCCTGGGAAGATAAGGAGTAGTGCGGACCGTATGAAAAAGTTCTTGCGCAAGGAGGTGCTTAGAGCATGGAAAACCTAACAAGAAGGCTCCCGTTCTATGACCTACGAGACTGGTTCCTATCCAATACTCGTTTCGTACAGCTTATGGGTGCGGGAAACCGTAACGTGTTCTACCCTGCTGCGCAGCAGCCGGAAGGTGGGTTCCCGTACATTTTGTACAATAGTCGGCAGGTTCGCATCCTCCCGGACTGGTGGATGAGGGAAGACTTTATCTCTATGGAACTGTTCATGGAGGATATCGAGGACTCTACGGAAGTCATGAACATCATGATTGAGATGGCTGGTCGGTATGACGAGTCCGCGAGGTCGTTACAGTCATGGGTTGCTGAGCAGGATGAGCGCCCAGATGATTTCATCTACCACTACATCATGTTCTCTGGAGCAGGAGATTTGACCCCCCCGAATGAAGAGGGTGCGGTCTACGGGAGAGGCATCACGTTCGGTATCGTGTATAGCCCCCGGACTGCTCCGGGCATCGCCTAGGGTTGCATTAGGAATACGCCGGGGGTAATATTATAACCAGAAGCCTCGCCAGGCAGTATTACCCCCCATTACACCTTTAGGAGGTGAAAGATTTATGGCAGAAGTACAGATTAGGGATATCCTCGTCGGTTATGGTGACCTTTACTTTGCTGACTACGCAGATGTAGGAGGCAGTAGGGATGCAACCTCCGGTGAACTGGACTGGGAGCTAGGAGGAGCCGCATCAGACGACCTCCGAACGATTCTTGATGCAGACGCTGACTGGGATTACGCAGGTGCAACCCAGGAGGGCGTGGAAATCGCGTACGCTCCGGAGTACGGAGAGGTACAGGTTGACCAGCTAGGTGACGCAGCAATCATGTTCTTCGATACCGCATCGGTAACGTTGAATACACAGCTTGCTGAGGCAACCCTGGAGAACTTGATTTTCGCGTGGGGCTACCAGGACGAGTTCCTGGTGACTGGAGAAGAGTCCACGTTCAGCATCGGTATCCCGGACCAGACCCCGACAGAGCGCTCCGTCGCTGTTGTCGGTAAGGGAGCATCCTCACCGGATGGAAACCCGCGAGAGCGACTCTACGTGGGATGGAGAGCACTTTCAGTCGAAGGTTCTAGCCTAGCAATGCGTCGTAACGAGAATACGTCATACCAGGTGTCTATCCGACTCCTGGCCGACCCGGCACACGTCGGTGAGGAATACGGTCTCATCATTGACCGCGTTGTTGGTAGCTGACCTACACAACCAAGTCTTAGCGCCAGGGCACCCGTTTCGGGTGCCCTGGTTGCCTTTTAGCTAGGACATGTGGTATCATGGTGAGACCTGTTAAGGAGGTAAACACATTGGCTACTAAAATCACAAAGACAGAAGAGATTGTACTGGAAGATGCAAGGAAGATTGAGGTTCGACCCCTGAATATCAAGCTACTCAGAGAGTTCATGGGAGTCATTCAGAAGTTCGGAGAGGTTGATGATGATATCGGAGGGCTCGATGTCATGATTGATGCGGTTTCCGTTGCCCTCAAGAAGGTTGCTCCTGATATCGCAGAGAACAAGGAGTACCTTGAGGAGAACCTGAACATGGATAACATTGCGACCATCCTTTCCGTCGCTGGTGGAGTTGATATTTCGGGGGACCCAAATCTTCCGAAGACGGGGTAGCGTGGAGTGACGTTGACCTCGTCCCACTAGAACTAAAGGTATTTACGATAGGTGCATGGAAGGATTACGATGAGCTTGAGGAAAGCTTGACGTTAGAGGAGCTAACGGAAACGTACAAGTTCCTGATGGAAGAGAAAGAGCGAGAAATGAAATTCCAGGCATCTGTTGCCGGGGCAGAGATAAAGGATAGCTCTCCCCGGGAAAGTAAGGAAGAAGATAGTCTCAAGCAAAGGGTTCGAGAACGGGCCCAGCGAGAGATGGAGGGTAAGGCAAAGAAGGGCGAACGGACTGAATTCAGCCGGGGGCTTGGATATAGGGTCATAGGAGGCGGTTAGCCATATCAAGTAGAATCAACATGCAGTTGCACTTTACTGCAACGGGTAATTTCCAGGGTCTGACAAGTAACCTCCAGACCATGAATACTCAAGTGAACCGTACCATGACTGGTGCGGGCACCGCTTTTGCCAAGGCTACCCACCCCCTGAACCAGCTTAACCGACAGCTAGAAACAACTGGCCGATTGACTGCCCGCCAGGCGATGCACTACACCAGGCATGGTGGGCAAATCATCAGGCAGTCGAATGCCATAAGAGACTCCGTCACCCGGGCCTACACTTCTGCGGCCGGGGAGTCTAAGGTCTTTATGGACATCAACCGTGCCACCGGTAACGAAGCAATCGCTATGGGGCAGAAGTTCCGATATGCGATGACCATGGTTCACGGCCTGGGTAAGGGCATGATTGCTGCCGGTAAGCAGATTCAGTGGGCAGGTCGTCAGATTACCGTCGGACTAACCGTGCCCATGCTGCTTCTCGGAAGGGTTGCCGGGAACGCTGCAGAAGAGTACAATAGACAGTTCACTCGAATTCTCAAGGTGAACAATGACGCATCTCAGGCAGCTATGCACAGTGCCGAGATGTTCGAGGTTGTTTCTGAGTCCATTAGAAAGCAGTCCGATGCCCTCATGGAGTACGGTGCGAACATGGGGTTCGTTGCAGCAGAAACCTCAAAGATGGTTGCTGAGCTATCCCAGATGGGATTCGCTGGTTCTGCGCTTGACATGCTTTCAGAGCAGTCAATCAAGCTGTCCAGGATTTCTGGTACTGACCTGACTACCTCACTCGAACTTGCTCGATTGTCTGCCCAGGCCTTCGGGATTGAACTGAATGACCTTGAGGAAACCTTCGCACGCTTGAACCTGGTCGAGAACAACACAGCCCTTTCACTTGATGAGCTTGCCCAGGCCTTCCCGGTTGTTGCTGGTGTTGCCGCGACCATGGGCGTGAGTGTCGAAGAGACCGCTGGTCTGTTGGCGATGATGAAAGAAAACGGAATCGGCGCGAACGAAGGTGCTACCGCATTGCGTACCGGTTTGCTTCGTATCGTTCAGGACGCGACAGACCCGGCAATCGAGGCATTCGCAGGAATCGGCCTTAACCTGGAAGAGATGCAGGAGCGCATGAATGCACTTGCATCAGAAGGTGGAGGTGGCGGTGACGTAATCTTCTTCTTCGATGAGCTTTCTCAGAAGCTGAATGAGATTGAGGGCCGGGGAGAGTCTGCACAGGCTGGACTGAATGACTTCGCAGCAGCTATCTCGAAGATGGTTGGTGTGCGCTCATCCGCAAGGTTCCTGTCCTTCCTTAAGGAAATCGGTGACCGATATGATGAGAACACAACGGCTGGTCGAGCTTGGATTGGGGTTATGGCGGATGCCCAGGAAGCCATGCGGGTTTACGATTTCGAGGCCCAGCTTATCGAAGAGTCTGCTGCGGGTATCGCTGACAGGCTGAAAGCAGAACTGAACCTTGAGCTTGTTCGTCTTGGAGAGAACTTCCTGGGAGCAGCAAACGCTGCGAGAAGGATGGCAAGGGATGTTCTGAGATGGTTCAACCAATTGAATCCCCAGGTCCAGCGGTTCGTTTTCGTTGCTGGAGGTGCCGTTGCCGCCTTGGGACCCCTGGCCATGCTCCTGGGTATCATGACAAACGCCGCAGGACAGTTCCTCACGGCTATTACGAAGTTCCTTCCGAAGTTTAAGCTTTGGACTACCGCGACAATGGCTCAGAAGGCTGCTCATGACTCATCCTCCATCTCTGCAAACCTGGAGACGACTGCCCAGAATAATCTGGCGGCGGCGAGAACTGCTGCGGCTACTGCGGCAAGAGCAAACACGGTAGCGACCACTGCGCAAGCCTCTGCGATGAGTGGTGCGGCTGTCGCTGGTGGCGCTCGTGTGGCTGCTGCCGGTGGTGGGGCGATGGCTGGGGGTGGCTTCTCTGCGGTTGGTGCCTCTATGGGAAGCATCCTGCCAAAGCTTAGTAAGTTCACGAGGATGCTTGGTCGAATCCCCGGAATCATCGGCCTCATTGTTACTGGGTTCGGCCTGCTGTCTGCGGCATTCAATATAGAAACCTTTGTCGGTGCCTTTACTGACAGGTTGGCCCCTGCGATAAATATGGTCAGGGAGAGTATGGCTAGTCTCCGGACGACTATCTCTCACACGGCTGATGAATTCAAAACTCTTGCAGAGGATTCAGATTCTGGCATGGGGACAATGGCGAGACTTGCTGGGGAATTCATGGGCAACCTTGGCACAGTTCTTGCGTTCCTTGTTGACCTTTCCGTTAAGGGGATAGAGAGGATAACGGAAGCTGGCGGTGTAGCCGCAAATGTCGTTGGTGCCTTGATTGAGCACATCAATGGGGAGCATGAGAAGGCTCGCTCATCTTGGTCTCGTGCAGGAGAAGAGGTTGCTACCTGGGGTCAAAGAACCATGGCGATTCTGTATGATGCTGCTGCGGCGAATGCTGAGTTTTGGGCAGAGGATATGCGAAAGTCATCGGAGGCGTCAAGCATACAGGAGCGCATGTATCAATGGCTGATTCCTCGACAGGACGCGCTCGCGGAGAAGTATCGGACTCAGGCTGACGCCCTAAGGGAATCTGTTTCTGCGCGGGATGATTTGCGAGCCCTTGAGCATGAGTATAGAAATATTCTCTCAAGCAACAGGGATACCCTAGCGGCATTCAATGAGGGCCTGAATGAGTCTGTTGGCCTCAAGAGGAGGATGCAGCAGGCGGGCATTGAGGTGAATGACCTTACCAGGGAAGAGATTCTTGCGAACGAGAATATCACTGATGAGCTTAAGGCTCAGCTTGTTGCTTCCCTACTCTATGAAGAGTCTCGTGCCCGTGTCATTGAGTTGGAGACCAAGCTTGCAGAGCTTACTCAAAGAATCGTCACCATGGCTCGTGCGGGGCTGCAGGACACGACGTTCTTTAGCATGGCAGAAACAGAGCTTCGTGCTTTGCAGGAGCACTATGATGGTATAACCGGCAAGGTATCCACCGAATATGACCGAGTACTTAGCCAGCTTCGTACGGCAAGAGAAGTTCAAGGATTCTTTGGGGATGAGGTTGATGAAACGGTCGAGTCCACGAAGGACCTAACGGATGAAATAGCTGCGGCAGAGAAGAAGGCTGGGGAGTTGCGTGACCGCATCCGTGAGTCTGAGCGTGCTGCGCAGGAGATGGCATCAGCACTTCGTTCCGGAATGACTGAGGTCATGAACGATATCGTCGCGGCCGTGAATGATGAATTGAACGCTCAGCAGCAGCGCATGAATGACCAGTTCGATGCGCGCGTCCAGGCAATCGAGGATACTGCTAACGCGGACCTCCAGCGCATCGCTGAACAGCAGAAGCGTGAGGAAGAGCTTGAGCGCAAGCGCAGGCGTTGGTTCGCGCAGGAGAAGGCCCGAATTGAGTATCTCAAGGGTATGGAGCAGGGCAATGTGCAGATGCAAGAAGCACTTGCCCGGGGGGATGTATCAGACGCGGCCATCATCAAGATTGGATTGCAGCGTGATGCAGAGCGATTCATGCTGGACTCCTACGAGCGAGAGGCTGAGGCCTACCGGGAGAATCGTAGGGACGAAATCCAGTCCAAGCAGGATGCCATCAATGAGACCCGTAAGCTAGCAATCGCACAGATTGAGATGGAGCGAGAGGCTGCCCAGAAAGGCTACGAGGCCAGGAGGCAAGCTGTCCAGAACTATCTGCGTGATTGGCAGCGCATCACCCCGGCAACCGAAGCAGAATTCAGGCGTCACCTTGGAGCACTGACGAGGAATATGAATGGCTTCGGGGTGAACATGGCGAACGTAACTAGTCGCTATACGAATATCGCGGGAAGTTCCATTGTTACTGGATTTGCCAGGGCGACTGACCTTGCGGCCCAGGCTGTTGCTGAGAGTCGTAAGTGGAATGCGGCTGGCCAGACGTCAGGTGCGAGGTTCCGTGCAGGACTCGCCAGAGAGCTTGCGAAGGTCGAGTCTGACCTTGATGCTTTGCGTTCTGGAAAGAACGTGAACATCAGTTCTAGTGGGCTCGGTAGCCCGACAAAAGTAAGCACACCAAGCTTTACTTCTAACATCGCACCGATACAAACAGGATGGCAGGCGGGGACAGATTGGTCAACCGGGGCTAACCAGAGCATGTCCGCAGCAGACTTCTCCCCCAACCGTCCAGTAGGCGGTCAGAGGGCGACAGGTGGCTCCATGCTCGCAATGCACACCGGAGGTAAGATTACGACCACTCCGAACATGCCTGGCTTGCGGCCTGATGAGCAGGCGTATATCCTCCAGCGCGGAGAGTTCGTTGTCCAGAAGAATGCCGTGGACGCTGTCGGGCCGGGGTACCTAGAGATGCTGAACCAGATGAAGAAGCACGATGGTGGACTCATCAACTTCGCAGGCTCTACGATTACGGAAGGAAACATCCTCGGAGCAATGGCTGGATTTGGTCTTGGTGGCCTGGCAACCATGGCAGCATCGGACATCGTGTCTGCAGGAGGAGGAAAGCCGAAGCAGGCCGGCATGAGTGATGATGTCGGGCCAGGTAGGGGGATTGGAATCAAGGCCGGTGAGCAGATTTCTGATGCGCTCAGCAAGTTCATGGCATTCGCCATGGAGGGTGATTCTGCTGGCTGGAGGCCAAGCTCTTCTGGATGGCCCCCTCGTCGGTGGGCAACCATCTCTCCGAATACTGCTGCTGCTCGTGACTACTGGCGGTCAAGGGGTCAATTCCCTGGCGGAATCGGTGATGGCGTCCATCGTGGGGTCGAATCATCAGACCACTCATGGGGGAAGGCCCTGGACTTTATGGTTGCACCTCTTGGTCGGTATGCTCAGGGGGCACAGAAGCAACTTGGATGGGCCATTGCAAACTGGCACCTGCAGAACCCGAACGCATTCGGAACGAAGTATGTCATCTGGGATAAGCTCATCAATAGTGGTGATAGTCGCGGTTGGAGGGACTACTCCAGGTACGGCCCGAACCCTGGCCCGACCCTAGGCCACTATGACCACGTTCACGTGTCCTACATGCACGATGGAGGTATGGTACCATCACTAAGGACGGGTGGGAAGATTAAGTTCGACAACACCCTGGCGAATCTCCATAGGGGAGAGCGAGTACTGACAGAGCCCTCCACGAAGGCACTAGAGGCTGCCATCCAGAACTTCGCCGGGGGCATGGGTTCCGGTGGGGACACCTATGAAATCACCATCAATGTAGATGGGACTGGCCTTGACGAGAACAAGCTTGCATCCAAGATAATGGATAAGATAGAATTGCAAGAGGTACGCAAGGGAAGGAAGAGGGTACATAGATGAGACAACTAGACTTTCCGAAGGACGCAGTCCTTAAGCTCGATAATCTGTTCGTATCAGACCACAACAGGTCAGCACTGAGCGTGTCCTATGAGCGTATCGAGAGTACGGTACGAACCCAGCGAGGGTTCTTGCGCAGGTACTTTGTTGCTGATAAGCGAACCATCTCCTGCTCATGGTCGAGACTTCCCGAGAACGACACCTATACGGTTGATAGTGGCATGGGCGCGGAAGAACTTGAGACCTTCTACCTCACCCACCCCG
>Ga0207421_10006189_pt1 | contig 13127 bp, 12 predicted proteins | sample SodLakKL_010_SED_4_FD_187542 | JGI IMG/M metagenome (GOLD analysis project Ga0207421, IMG submission 187542) | Alkaline sediment microbial communities from Lake Tanatar, Kulunda Steppe, Russia - 8KL_010_SED (SPAdes) (version 2) | ecosystem: Environmental > Aquatic > Non-marine Saline and...
GCACTTTACCACCACCGGTGTGGGCCTCGGTATGGCAGAGTAGGCGGCCATGGACCCGCAACAGACGCGCCAAGGCCCCCAGTACATCCTCTACGATGCTGACCGCTTACCGGCGCCGGACGCCGCGCTCTTCGAACCGGAGGCCCTGGCGCGCGCCGGTCGGCTCAGCGGACGCCCCGGCGGCGGTCGCGGCAGCGCCTGTTTCCTGGAGGTCGGCGGGATCCCGGCCGTGCTGCGGCCCTATCGCCGGGGTGGGCTCCTCGGCCCGTTGCTCGGCGACTGCTATGCCCGGGGCCGGCTCCACGCATCGCGCCCCTGGCGCGAGTGGTGGCTGCTCGCCCGGCTCCACGACGAGGGCTTCCCCGTGCCCGCCCCGCTGGCCGCCCGTGTGCGCATGGCCGGACCGTGCTACCGCGCCGAGATCCTGCTCGAGCGGCTGCCGGCGGCCACCCTCACCGAGACGCTGCGCCACGGACCACTGCCGGCCGAGCGCTGGTGCGCCATCGGCGCCTGCATCGGCCGACTGCACCGGCGCGGCCTGGATCACGCCGACCTCAACGCCCACAACATCCTGCTCACCACCGACGGCACCACCCACGTCATCGATCTGGACCGGGCCCGACTGCGCCCCCGCGCCGGCCGCTGGGCCGAGCGCAACCTCGCCCGACTGCAGCGCAGCCTGGCCAAGATCGCGCGCAACGACGCCGCCGTGGCGCCGGTGCCGGAAAGCCATCTGGCCGCCCTGCGTCAGGGCTGGCACAACGCGCTCGAGGAGTAAGCTCAGCGATGCCCCAAGACCCATCCACACCCCCCCGCTCGATCTGTCTGCTGCGCCTGTCGGCCATCGGCGACTGCAGCCATGTGGCCCCGGTGGTGCACACGCTCCGCGAACACTGGCCGGAGACCGCCATCACCTGGGTCGTCGGCAAGACGGAGTACCGCCTGGTCGGCGACCTGCCGGGGGTGGAGTTCATCGTCGTTGACAAGGGTGACGGGCTCTTTGGCGCCGTGCGCAAGCTGCGCGAGGAGCTGGCGGACCGGCATTTCGACGTGCTGTTACACATGCAGGCGTCGTGGCGGGCCAACCTGCTCTCGACGGCGATCCGGGCCGACACCCGAATCGGTTTCGATCGGCCGCGCGCCCGTAATGGCCAGCGGTGGTTCACCCACCGCCCCATCCCGGGGCCGGCGCGGGTCCACGTCCTGGACGGCTTCTTCCAGTTCCTGCAGGCAGCCGGGCTGGATGCACGCACCCTGCGCTGGGATCTGCCGGTACCCGCCGAGGCCGAGGCGGAGGTGGCCGGCCGGCTGCCCGCCCGCCCCTTCCTGGCGATCAGCCCGTGCAGCTCGATCCGTGCGCGCAACTTCCGCAACTGGTCGGCCACCCAATATGCGGCGGTGGCCGAGTACGCCTCCCAGGAGTACGGCCTGGCGCTGGCGCTGACCGGCGGCCCCACCGCGCTGGAGCGGGAGTACGCCGATGCCATCGCCGCCGCCACCAGCGCGCCGGTGGCCGACCTGGTCGGCCGGACATCGCTGAAGGGGCTGCTGGCCGTCCTGCAGCAGGCCACTGCGTTCGTCGGCCCGGACTCCGGCCCGCTCCACCTGGCCAACGCCAGCGGGGTGCCGGTGGTGGGGCTCTACGCGACCTCGAACCCGCAGCGTACCGGCCCCTACCTGAACCTCGAATACGTCGCCAACCGCTACCCGGAGGCGCTCAAGGCCGAACTCGGCCGGCCGGTGGAATCGGTCCGCTGGGGGCGCCGGGTGCGCAACCCCGAGGCCATGGACTGGATCAGCGTGGCCGACGTGGTCGAACGGCTGGATGCGGCCCTGGCCGACCACGGCGTACCACGCCGGGGCGGCGCGGCGGACGGCTAGCCGCGGCCGCGGATGCGAGCGATCAGCTCCGTGGTCGACGCGCCGGCGAGCAGGGGCAAGACCTCCACGGCACCGCCGGCGGCGACCACGGCGTCGTGGCCGGCGATCTGCTCAGGCCGGTAGTCCCCGCCCTTGACCAGCAGATCCGGCAGCACGACCTCGATCAGCCGCGCCGGGGTGTCCTCGCTGAACGGCACCACCCAGTCCACCGCATCCAGGCCGGCGAGCACCGCCATGCGCTGCTCCAGCGGAGTGACCGGCCGCTCCGCCCCCTTGAGCCGCGCCACCGACGCGTCGTCGTTGACGGCCACCACCAGCCGCTCGCCCCGCCGGCGGGCCCGCTGCAGGTAGTCGACGTGGCCGGCGTGCAGCAGATCGAAGCAGCCGTTGGTCATCACAATGCGCTCTCCAGCCGCCCGGGCCTGCCGGACGGCGGCGAGCAGACCTGGCTCGTCGACCACACCGGCGCCCGCTGCTTGGCCGCCCGCGCCGCCCATCGCGGCCTCCAGCTCCGCCGGAGTGACCGTGGCCGTGCCCAGCTTGCCCACCACCACGCCGGCGGCCAGGTTGGCCAGGGCGGCGGCATCGGCGAGGTCCACCCCGGCACCCAGCGCGGCGGCCAGGGTCGCGATCACGGTATCGCCGGCGCCGGTGACATCGAAGACCTCCCGCGCCCGGGTCGGCAGGTGCACCGGAGCGCCCTCCCGCGGAGCCAGGGTCATCCCCGCCTCGCCCCGGGTGACCAACAGCGCCTCGAGCTCCAGCTCTGCCGCCACCATCGCCGCGCGCCGGGCGATCTCGTCGCCGTCCGCGCAGGGCCCAACCACCGCCTCGAATTCCGCCAGGTTGGGCGTGAGCAGAGTGGCGCCGCGGTAACGACGGTAATCCGCCCCCTTGGGATCGACCAGCACCGGCCGCCCAGCCCGGCGGGCGGCGTCGATCAACCCGGCCGGATCGGGCAGGGCCCCCTTGGCGTAATCCGAGAGCACCACCACCGCGGGGTCGGTCAGCACCGGCTCAAGCAGCGCCAGCATGGCGGCGCGGTCAAAACCGGGGAAACCGCGCTCGAAGTCGAGACGGATCAGCTGCTGATGGCGGCTGATCACGCGCAACTTGGTGATGGTGTCGGCGCCGGGAATGCGGTGGAAGCGCTGGCCGACGCCGGCGGCCTCGAGCAACTGCGCCAACCGGTCGGCGGCCTCGTCGCTGCCGGTGGGGCCGATCACTTGCGCCGCGCCGCCGAGGGCGGCCACGTTGAGCGCCACGTTGGCCGCACCGCCCGGGCGCTCCTCGGCGTCATCGACCCGCACCACGGGCACCGGCGCTTCCGGCGAGATGCGCTGGGTGGCCCCGTGCCAGTAGCGGTCGAGCATCAGGTCGCCGGCGACGACGACCCGGACATCGCGGAAGCCGGGCAGCGGGAGGTTCATGGGCGAGCGGGCATCCTGTCGAAGAACGGGTCGGGGATTATAGCCGCGGCGCCGGAGCCGACAGAAGCCGGCGCGACGAGGTGGCAGCCGTGGCGCGTGTCCGTATCATGGGGTCTCAGCCACCCTGACCGGAGGGCCCGCGGATGTTCCAGGCACCCGAGCCAACCGCCGAACTGACCCTGTCCACGCCGGCACTGCTCTTCCCCGCCATCTCGCTGCTCCTGCTCGCCTACACCAACCGCTTCATGGGGCTGGCCTCGCTGATCCGCGACCTGGAATCCAAGTACCGCTCCACCCACGACGTTTGCCTGCGCACCCAGATCGAGAACCTGCGCAAGCGCGTGCTGCTCATCCGCAACATGCAGGTCGCGGGAGTGGCCAGCCTGTTCTTCTGCGTCCTGTGCATGCTGGTCCTGTTCGCCGGATCGATGCTGCTAGGCAAGGTGCTCTTCACCATCAGTCTGATCCTGATGCTCGCCTCGCTGGGGCTGTCCCTGCGCGAGCTGCAGATCTCGGTGGGGGCCCTGCACGTGCAGCTGCGGGACCTGGAGAACCGTCACGACGAGGAAGGGCGTTGACCGTCCGCCGAGTGCGGGATCAATCGCCGACCGAGTGGTAGGCCGGGATGGCCTCCTGCTGGATGAACAGCACGGCGCGGCGGTGGCGGCTGGCCGGTGCCTCAAGGTGGGCGTGGTACTCCGAGTACAAGCGGCCGGCCGGGTGGTGGTGGAGCTCGGCGCCGATCACGAAGGCCAGCGCCCGGCGCCAGGCCACGGCGTGATCCGCCTCGCCGGCTGCGTCGAGCACCGACAGGGCGTGCCCGACCGTGCGCAGCGTGGCACCGGGGGCGCGCTCGACCACGGCCTCGTGGATCAGGTTCACCACCAGGCTCTCGCGCGCGTCGCTGGCGGCGGGGCTGGCGTGGAGGAGCGTGCCCGCCCACCCCTGGGGGACCATCGCCGGACCCATGCCCCGGGCCAGGTCGCGCAGATAGGCTTCGTGGGCCTCGGGGAAGTCGGCCACAGCGCCGATCAGCCAGACGCCGAGCAGATCACCGAGCAGCTCGGGGCCCGTTCCCGCGCCAGCGATCCTGCGCGCGTGCAGGGCCGCGCACGCCGCCCCTAGGGCCGCGGTGGCGTTCTCGTGGTGGAGGAACGGCGTGCCGGCCCGGTCCAGGCCCCGCTCGATGAGCAGCACCGGGGCCTCGAAGCGGTCCTGCTCGAGCAGGCCAAGCAGGGTGGCCAGGGCCACCGGCGGCTCCTCGTGGACCAGGTCCACCACCGGCACCGCCTCGCGGGAGCGCGGCGCGCCGATGCGCACCGCCTCGCGGTAGCCGGTTTCGCCGGCCCACGCCCAGAGCTGGGTACGGAGCAGCTGGATGCGATTCGGGGGCGGTGTCTCTTGACTCACGAGGCAGACCCGGGTGGACTGTAGGCAATAGCCTACGTGGTGCCTGCCTCGGTTACAATCGGCATCACGATCAGCAGCCAAGCGGGAGAGCATGGTGCCGGATCCCCAGACCCACGATCGCACAGACCTGGTACAGCCGAACGCGGCGAACCGCTATGAGGTCACCGCCCGGGACCTGCCGGTCTGCTGCCCGCTGCCCGGCATGTACCTGTGGAACTCCCATCCGCGGGTCTACCTGCCCGTCCACGAGACCGGCAGCATGATCTGCCCCTATTGCGGTGCCACTTACGTCCTCAAGGATGACGACCGGCTCGCCGTCGAGATCGGCGGTCAGCGGGAGTGGAAATAACCCCTACGGCCCGGCGGCCGGTCGGCGCGGATCAGGGCGGAGTGCACACCATGCAGGCGGAAGATCTCGTCGAGGACTTCGGGCGTTCGGACGCCTGGTATCTCGTCTACAGCAAGCCTAGGCAGGAGGAGCGGGCCTGGTGGAACCTGGATCACCAGGGCTATCGCTGCTTCCTGCCCATGGCGCGGTTCCGGCGTCGGCGCCAGCGGCGGTATCAGACCGTCGTCGAGCCGATGTTCCCGCGCTACCTGTTCATCCGTCTGGCCGCAGGGGTCGAGGACTGGAGCCCGATCCGCTCGACCACCGGCGTGAACGGGCTGGTGCGCTTCGGCACCTGGCCGGCCCGCGTGCCGGACGGGCTGGTGGAAACCATCCGGCAGCGCATCGAGGACGGCCACTGCGACCTGGCCCCCGAGCCCCTGCAGCCCGGCGAGCGGGTGCGCGTGCTCGACGGCCCATTCCAGTCCTACGAGGGGATCTTCCGTGCCTCGCGCAGCGAGGAGCGGGTCATGATCCTGCTCGACGTGGCCGGGCAGCACACCACGCTGACCGTCTCCCAGCACCAGGTCGAGCGCGCCTGAGCCGTCCGGAGCCGCGTCAGCGTTCCGCGGCGCGGATCTCCCCGCGGATCCGCCCCCAGGCGATCCCCAGGTACTCGTGGAAGGCGCGCTCGGTCATGTGCAGCGCGTGTACCGAGGGACGCAACCCGTGGCCCGGATGGGCCTCCGCGCCGGGCTCCCGTTCGCGCACACGGTGGCGCGTCGGGGCGGGGATCGGCTTGAGCCCCTGCCCCCGGAACAGGCCCATGGCCCGCGGCATGTGCGAGGCCTCGGTGACCAGGATGATCGACCCGGCCTCATCGCCGAGCCGCTCGGCCATCGCCCGGGCCTCTTCGGCGGTATTGCGGGGCTCGGCCAGGCGCTCGACAGCGCCGGCGTCGAGGCCAACCTCGCCCATCAGACGGTGGAGCACCGCCGAGTTGGGGGTATCGCCGCGCACCGCACCGCCGGTCAGCCAGAGGGTGCTCTGCGGAAAGTGGCGCTGGAGGCGCACTCCTTCGAGGACCCGGGTAACGCCGTCGGCGTTGGCCTGCGCGGTGACCGGCAGCTGCGGATCGAGCCGGTGGCCGTGGCCGAGGACGACGATGTCGGTCACCGGCGCCTCCTCGCCCTCGGCGATCCCGGCCGGATCAAGCAGCGCCGGGTAGCGCTGCTCCAGCGGGGCGAGCAAACGGCTGGCGGTCGGTTCCCAGCTGGCTAGATAGAGCGCCGCCACGGTGACGATCAGCACCCCCCGACCCCAGCGCCAGTAGCAGGTGAAGAGCAGGACCAGGCCGACGATGCCGGCCAGCACCAGGAGGCTCAGGGGCATCAGGACCGCCCCGGCGAGCTTGCTGATCACGAACACGAGTCACCCCTCCCTGTCCTCTACACCGGGACTCAGACCATCTCTACCGGGTCCACATCCAGCGACCAGCGGACCTGGCGGGCCCCTTCCAGGCTGCCGAGCCCGCCGCTCCAACTCACCAGAAAACGCTGCAGATCGACCCGCCGCTCGGCGCGGATCATCAACTGCGCCCGGTGCCGACCCTCGCGCCGCTCCATGGGCGCCGGCACCGGGCCGAGCAGCTCCACCCCGCCGTCCGCACCGACCCGGCTTCGACCATACTGGGCCGCCGACTCAAGGAAAAGGTACGGTGCGTCGGCATTCACCGACTCGGCACGCAAAAGAGCCAGCGCGGCGTAAGGCGGCAGGCCGGCGGCGTGGCGCTCGGCCAGGTGGGCCTCGGCGAAGGCGGGATAGCCCCGCTCGAGCAGAACCCGCAGCAGCGGATGCTCCGGATGACGGGTCTGCAGCAGCACCTCGCCGGGCTGATCGCCGCGCCCGGCGCGGCCGGCCACCTGCACCACAAGCTGCGCCAACCGCTCGGTGGCCCGGAAGTCTGCGCCGAACAGCCCCTGATCCACATCGATCACCGCCACCAGGGTCACCGCCGGCAGGTGGTGCCCCTTGGCCAGCATCTGCGTACCGATCAGCAACTGGGCGTCGCCCCGGTGAGCGGCCGCAAGATGGGCCTCGAGCTCGCCGCGGCGCCGGGTGGTGTCGCGGTCGATGCGCAGCTGCCCCACGCCGGGGAAGAGCTCCGTGAGCGCCTCCTCAAGGCGCTCGGTTCCGGGCCCCAGCGGGCGCAGATCCGCCGCACCGCAATCCGGGCAGGCCGCCGGCAGGCGCGCGCTGTATCCGCAGTGGTGGCAGCGCAGCTGGCCGCGGCTGCGGTGGTAGGTCAGCCGCGCATCACAGCGGTGGCATTCGGCCACCCAGCCGCAGGCGTGGCAGGTAAGCACCGGGGCGTAGCCGCGCCGGTTGAGGAACAGCAGCGCCTGCGAGCCAGCGTCCAGGTGCCGGCGCAACGCCTCCTGCAGCGGTGCGGAAATCCCTCCAACCAGACGGCGGCTGCGGATATCGACCAGCTGCACACTCGGGGCACGGGCCTCGCCCGCCCGATGCGGCAGGCGCAGGTGGGTGTAGCGACCGGCCCGCGCATTGTGCAGAGACTCCAACGAGGGCGTAGCCGAGCCGAGCACGACCGGCACATCCAGGGTGCGGGCCCGCAGAACCGCCAGGTCCCGCGCCGAGTAGCGGAACCCCTCCTGCTGTGCCAACGAGGGGTCGTGCTCCTCGTCGACGACGATCAGCCCCGGACGCGGGAGCGGCGTGAAGATGGCCGAGCGGGTGCCGAGGATCACCGCCGCGTCGCCGTCCCGGGCGGCCAGCCAGGCCTCGGCGCGGTCGGCGCCGGACAGCCCGGAGTGGAGCACCACCACCGAGCCGCGCAGGCGCTCGCGCAGACGCTCAAGGAACTGCGGGGCGAGTCCGATCTCGGGGACCAGGATCAGCACCTGCCGCCCCGAGGCCAGCGCCCGGGCTGCGGCCTGCAGATAGACCTCGGTCTTACCGCTGCCGGTCACCCCCTCGAGCAGGAAGGCGGCGTACCCCTCGGTATCCAGGATCGCGGCCAGGGCGCGCTGCTGATCGGCGTCAAGCTCTGGCCCCGGGCGGGGCGCCGGCACCGTCTCGGCCCCGCGCTCGGCCGGGTGGTACTCGCGATGGAGCAGGCCGGCCCGCTCCATGAGGCGCCCGGCCCGCTGCCAGGCAGGCTGCTCCGCCACCAGCGTGGCACAGGGCGCGGCACCGCCGGCCTCCACCAGGCGGCGACGCAGCTCCGCCTGGCGCGGGGCCCGGCGCACCGGGGCATCATTCTCACGCGTCCGCTCGTCCAGGCGCCACCAGGCCACTGCCCGCCGTGCCGGGCGGCCCTGGCGCAGCGGGCCCGGCAGCCCGGTGGCCAGGGCTGTGCCCAGCGGGTAGCGGTAGTAGCGCGCCGCCCAGGTGAGCGTCTCCAGCAGTTCGGCGTCGAGCAGCGGCCGCTCATCCACCCAGGCGGTGGCGGCGCGCAGCCTCGCTGCCGGCACCTCGGAGCCCCGGCACACCTCCACGACGATGCCCACGGCGCGACTGCGGCCGAGCGGCACCTCGACCCGACAGCCGACGGGGTCATCCGGCCAGGCGCCGGACGGCGGGCGGTAATCCAGCGCCTCCTGCAGCGGGCGGGGCACCGCCACCCGCAGAACCGGCGGCAACCCCGCTGCACAGGGGTGACCGGCGTCCGGGCGCGCGCTAGAGTCGTCAGCCATGGAGCCGGAGACCGCCATCGCCGAGCTGCAGGCCGCCATCGAGCCCATCCTCCACGCCCATCCCGAGGGCGTGACCGAGATGACCCTGATGGACCGGCTCGCCGCCGACGGGCATCCGCTGTTCACGCGCGAGGGGCGCAGCGAGCCGGCGGCGCTCTACCGCGCCCACTTCCTGCTCTTCCACGCCCTCTACCGATTGCGCCCGGCACTGGCCGAGGCCGGCCTGGGGTTGGAGATCCACTGCCTGTGCATCCGGCTGCACCGGCTGCCCGGGCGCGCTGCGGCCGAGCGCGCGCTGATCGGCGCCGACCCGTTGGCCGCCTTCTACCTCGACCCGGGCAACCTGGAGGGCATGGACAACGCCGCGGTGGAGCGGCTGATCGCCGACGGCCTGTGCCGGGCCCTGGGCGCGGGCGACCGGGCGGCGGACCTCGCCGAGCTGGGCCTCGCCCCGGGAGCCCCGCCGGCGGAGATCCGGCGCCGCTACAGGCGCCTGGCCATGCGTCACCATCCGGACCGGGGCGGCGATACCGCGACCCTGCAGCGGATCAACGACGCCTACCAGCGCCTGATGGCCCGCTGAGACGCACCGCGGCGCCCGGTCCATGGGATCAGCCCCGCGCCGCCGGCCGCAGCCGGCCGCGCCCGCCGTCCGGCACCATGCGCCCGAAGTACAGGAAGCCCAGGGCCAGCCACGCGGTGGTGATCACGGCCGCGAGGATCAGCACCGGGACCGGCCCGAACTGGTAGATCAGCGGCACCGACGCCGCGGTGAACAGCCCCCCGCCGACGATGGGCTCGAAGAGCAGCTGCTTGTAGCCGAAGCTCTCCAGGGCGCCGGAACGGTTGTTGGGGTCGGCCATGCGCATGAGCAGCACGCCGGTAACCGTCACGCCCATGGACTGACCGAAGTCACCCACACCACGCTCGAACCAGTCGAAGGGGATGACGCGTGGAGCGATCACCACCAGCACGAACAACGACCAGGCGATGCCCGTTGCGGCCAACAGCAGGAAGGGCACCAGATGCTCGCCGAGGGCGGTCAGCGACAGGGTGGCCAGGGCGGCGACAATGGTGAAGTCCAGCGCCGTGCCGGAGATCCGCGACATGGTCCGCTCCGACACATATTCGGCATAGCCGGAGCGGATGATGAACACCTGCAGCAGCACGCCGCCGAGCATGGCCATCGGGAACAACGGCACGTGCTGGAGGATCTCCACCCCGCCGTCACGCGCCCAGGTGACCGCCTCGAGCCACTGCAGCGCCGAGAGCATCCCCCAGCCCAGCACCACGGCCAGGGCGACCAGGCCCAGGTGGACGGTGAGCGGATCAGTGGTCTGGCTCTCCTGCTGGCGGTCGCGGCGCAGGAGGTGGAGTTCACGGTCGCTGAAGCGCTCCTGGGCGCTACCGGGCCCCTGGGCATTCTCCGGGTGATCGATGATCCCCCGACGCACCGCCAGGTTGATCAGGATGGTGCCGACCACGACGCCGCCGACCAGGCCTACGGTGGCCAGCCCTAGGGCCAGATCGGCCCCGGCGGGGAAGCCGAGATCCTCGAAGGTACCGGCCATGCCGGCGGCCGTGCCGTGGCCGCCCTCGAAGCCGATCTCGATCAGCGCCCCGGCCATCGGACTCAGGCCGAAGACCGGCGTCAGCACCAGCAAAGCCAGCAGGATGCCCACCACGTACTGCCCCCACGCCATGGTCTGCCCGACCACGACCTGGGGGCCGGCGCGCAGCCAGATCTCGCGCAGCCCCGGCAGCGGCTTGCCGAGAAAGAGGGCGGCGAAGACGACGCTGATCAACAATCCGGGGATGGCCGACCAGGTGTCGTAGACGTAGTCCGGGAACAGCCCCGCGCCGTCCTCGAAGGGGCTGCCGATGAACCGGCCCAGCACCTCCGGGCCGAGCAGCAGCGCCACGGCACCGGCGATGATCGACGCCGGCAGGAACAGCCGCCGCGCCCACAGCGTGTAGGCGCGCAGGACCGAGCTGGCCAGTACCAGCAGGCAGAGCACCAAGATGGCGATCAGGATCTCGGCAACAGCCATGGTCACTCACCCCCAATGAACACGAGGCGCATCGTACTGGCGCTTCGGCCTTCGGGGCCAGAGGGCGTCGCCTCAGGTGCCGACGGCGAACTGCTCCATGGCCCAGCCGACGCGCGCCTCGGCGGTGGCGTGCCGGCTTTCCAGGGCCTCAATGGCCCCCAGGCGCGGCAGCAACCCGCAGCCGTTGGCGATCTGCACCGACAGGCCGGGGCGGGCGTTGAGTTCCAGCAGCTGCGGGCCCCGATCCCGGTCCAGAACCAGATCAGCCCCCAGGTAACCGAGGCCGCTCATCTCTTGGCACCGCGCGGCAAGCTCCAGCAGCGAGCGCCAATCGGGGATGTCGATGTCGTCGAGCGTCACCCCGGTGTCCGGGTGCTGGTAGACGCGCTGGTCGTACTGCACCGCGTGGGCACACCGGCCGGTAGCGATGTCCAGGCCAACGCCCACCGCCCCCTGGTGGAGGTTGGCCTTGCCCTGGGAGTCCTTGGTGGACAGGCGCAGCATGGCCATCACCGGATAGCCGAGGAAGACCAGGACGCGGATATCCGGGATGCCCTCGTAGGAGAGGGCCTCGAACCGGGGATCGAGGCGGATGCGATCCTCGAACACCGCGGTATCCGGCATGCCAGCCAGCGAGTGCAGCCCGGCCAGCGTGTTGGAGACGTGGCGCTGCAGATCCTCGAGCGAGAGCTCACGCTCGCCGCCGGTCAGGAAGCGGTCGCCGCGGCGCCCGGTCACCACCAGGATCCCCTTGCCGCCCGCCCCCTTGGCCGGCTTGATGACGAACTCGTCTACCCCCTGCAGGCGCCCGGCCAGATCGCGGACCTCGTGCTGGTGACGGATGGTGAAGCGCAGCGACGGGGTGCCGACCCCATGCTCCTCGGCCAGCAGCTTGGTGCGCAGCTTGTCGTCGACCAGCGGGTACAGCCGCCGGTCGTTGTATTGGCCGATGTAGTGGACATTGCGCCGGTTCATCCCGAGGATCCCCGCCTGCCGCAGGCGCCGGGCCGTGCGCCAGTGGCGGAGGATCATCCCGAGGCCTCCCGGAAGGCGCTGAAGCGCTTGAGCTCGACCAGCCGGTAGCCGGTGTACTGCCCCATGAGCATGATCAGCGCGACCACCACCAGATTCAGTTCGGGGAAGTTGAAGGTCAGGTGCTCGGCCAGCGGGCGGCTCATGAGCAGGTACGCGGCCAGCGCCACGACCAGACTGCCGGTGCCCTGGGTGAGGACCTCGCGGGCCCCCTCCTCCTCCCAGAGGATGGACATGCGCTCGATGGTCCAGGCGATGATGATGATCGGGAAAAAGGCCAGGGTCATGCCGGTGGCGAAGCCGAGCTGATAGCCGAGCAGGCTCATCAGGCCAATCATGAAGACCACGATCACGATCACGGTGGCGATCCGGGCCACCAGCAGCAGGTTGAGCCGCGATAGGTAGCCGCGCAGCAGCAGGCCCAGGGCGACGATGCCGACGAAGCTGATCAGCCCGGCGACCAACTCTGTCTGCAGGAAGGCCAGGGCGATGAGCACCGGCATGAACGTCCCCGAGGTGCGGATGCCGACGATAATGCGCAGGAAGACGGTCACCAGCGCGCCCAGCGGCAGCAGCAGGAGCAGGCTGAAGGCGGTCTGCTGCTCGATGGGCAGCTGGTGGACGCTGAGCACGTTCATCAGCCCGGCGCCCTCCTCCATCTGCGCCAGCTGCTCGGCGGGCACGCTCTGACGGTTCATGGAGAAGGCCACGCGGGCGTTCTGGCCACCGAAGAGATCGATCAGCGACGCCCCGCCGCGGTGCCAGAGCAGGACGTCCTCGTCGATCCCCTGCTGCCCGGTCACCGGGTTAAAGGGCAGCCAATGGTCGTCAACGAAGATCTCCACCATCTGCACCGGCGTCTGGTTGCGTCGGCCATCCTCCAGCTCCAGGGCCAACGAGGTCCGTGCCGGGACGCCAGCATCGTGGAGCAGCCGCTCGATCACCACGGCGCGGTCGTAATTGTCGAGGAGCAGGTCGGCGGCACCATCGCGACCGGTGCCGAAGGCGTAGATCAGCTGGCGCGCCAGGCTCTGCGGGCTGGCGGAGGTCTCTTGGGCACGCGCAAGGATCTGCTCGGCGGCGGTCTCCTCGGCCCCGGACCAGCTGGGTGAGGGGGGCTCGCCCGGTGGCTCGGCCACCGTCCGGTCGCGGTGATCGGAGCCGTCCGGGGTGGCGTGGACCTTGTAGTAGAGGGTCTGCTCGCCGTCGGCCTCCGCGATGGTCCACTCGCCGCGGACCACGCCATCCTGTTCGACGGTGGAGAAGCCGTAACCGGGGG
>Ga0207421_10006190_pt1 | contig 13126 bp, 15 predicted proteins | sample SodLakKL_010_SED_4_FD_187542 | JGI IMG/M metagenome (GOLD analysis project Ga0207421, IMG submission 187542) | Alkaline sediment microbial communities from Lake Tanatar, Kulunda Steppe, Russia - 8KL_010_SED (SPAdes) (version 2) | ecosystem: Environmental > Aquatic > Non-marine Saline and...
CCGGACCTCTAGCGGACACCGACGGTACCGTAGGTGACAACGTCAACATAGGTGTGGAAGGCGTGATCGTGCCCTGGCTCGACGCTCCTTGGGAAGATTACGATGAGAAGGTTTACTCGTTAGAATTCGATCGGGAAGCCTACTCCGGATTGGATGAGGTCACAGTCACGGCCCACGTAGGCCACTTACTTGGAGAGGAAACTATAGATGTCTCGATAGAAAGTGACGAAGCGGGTGATGAACTTACACTTACATTGGAGGAGACCAATGACACGGGTGTATTCGAGAACAGCTTCTGGCTGACCGATAACGCGGATCTAGCCGAAGAGGACAATTACCTGCAAGTGGACAATGTCGAGGATGAGATCACTGTAGAATTTGATGATCCAGAGCTGAGGGACGAATGGCAGTATACAGATAACGCGTTTGTCGATATGGTTCCGCCGGTCGTGGACAACATCCTGTTCAGCGAAGTAAATGACGACAGTTGGGTCATAGAAGGCGAGGAAGGCACCTGGGCCGAGAATAAGGTCTGGGTCCGAGGTGACATCGAGATAACCGTCAACTTCACCGAAGAAAATCCGGAGGAGCTCGAGTTCGTGTTTGCCGACCGTGTGAGGACTGAGACGGATCTGGAAGCCGACGGCTCCGTGTATTTCGAGGAGTACGTCAACCGTCTTGACGACGGCGTCGTTTCGGCGACTGCCACCGTCACGGATAAGGGCGGCTTGTACGACACCCTCACGGAGAACGTGATCGTCGACCTGACGGGACCCGACGTGGAGATCGTATCTCCGAAGGCTGTAGGTTTCGGTCCTCTCGTGGACGAGACCGAGATCCCGATACAGGTGGACGCTGACGACAACGTGGTTGAGGACGTACCGGGCTCCGGAGTCAAGGCCGTCGTGGCCGACATTCCGGCGCTGGAGAACGACATTCCTCTGGCATACAACCCGGAAACGGGTTACTGGGAGAATTCGATAACCGCTGACATAGAGAACATGGACAACTTTGAGGTGACGGCCACCGCTACGGACAGGGTCGACCTCGAAGGGACCGCTACGGAAACCGCCACCGTCGAGTGGGACAACGTACCTCCCACGATTGAAGACATAGAAGTGATATATCCGGAAGGATTCACCGAAGCTAAGATAGGCGACAACGTGACTGTGAAGGCAACCGTGACGGACGACGTCGCGGTCAGAGACGTCTACATAAACGCGGAGAACCTCGGTCTGGACAACTGGATCGAGATGACTCACATAGGTGACAACGTGTATTCCTACGAATCCGACGCCATAGACCTCCCCGAGGACGAAATCGGGGATAAACAGCTGACGATAACCGCTACGGACACTGCGAACAACGAGGCCACCGCCCCCGTGGACGTGATCGTTTCGGACACGTACACGACCTACCAGATAGGTCTGGAAGGTGGCTGGAACTTGATTTCGCTGCCCCTGATACCCGACGACCCCGACATAGAAGTCATCCTGGACGACGTCATGGACAACGTGGTGAGCGTCTGGGGTTACGACGCCGCCGAGAAGGAATGGATGTTCTTCGATCCCGACGACCCTGACGCCGGCGACCTCGAATACATGGAAGACGGCTGGGGTTACTGGATCGAGATGGACGAAGGTATAGATACGACCCTCACCATCGACGGCACCGAAACCCTGCCAGGAGAGCCGGAAGTTCCGCCCGCCTACGATCTTTACGAGGGCTGGAACCTCATCGGATTCACGAACTTGACTTCGATGCCGGCCGAGGAGTACATGGGCGAATACGTCGTCGACCGCACCCGCAGCATGTTCTGGTACGATCAAGCTACCGATCGTCTGAGAAGGGTCGGCGTAAGGTATCTCGTCATGGAACCCGGCAAGGGTTACTGGATTTACGTGAACGAGGACGTCGATCTGGTCCCTCTGACCTAGATCGAAGCCAGACCAAAAAAATTTCCCAGGGGTGGGATATGCGAACCCTACCCCTCAGTACCCCCCTTTTAAGGGGAAACGTCCGGACGAAAGTCCGTTTGGAAAAGTTGAATAGGAAGATGAGAAAATAAGGTATGAAAAGGATCAATATCATGTTCGAACAGGTATCAAACTCAAAGCTTTGGAAAGGGAGGTGACAAGAAGATGAGAAATGATAAGTATTCTTACATAGGCGTTCTTGTAGCCAGTTTTATGATCATCGCCTTGGCGATGTCCCCCGCGGTCGCTCAGCGGAGGCCTCCGGCGATACCCCACGGATTTTACGGAACTGCGACGGTGAACGACACTCCGATCCCCGAAGGCGCGACTATTACCGCCGTGGTCGGCGAGGACGAATTCACGACGGAAGTCGGCGAGGACGGTCACTACACGCTGAAAGTTCCCCCCGACGGCGAGGTCGACATCTACATTAGAGACTTCCCCGTCGCAGAGGGCTTGGAAATCGAGGAAGGCCAGGTCGAAAGGTTGGACCTGGAAGTCGACGACGACGTACCTCCGACCCTGACCGTTGAGGAACCGCCTGAGATGACCGGCGAAGAGGCATTGACCATCCGAGGAGAGGTCGAGGACGACTTCGCCCTCCCCGAGGAGATAGTCCTGCTCGTAAACGACGAGCAAGCACCCGTCGATCCGGACGGCACGTTCGAGGTCGACGTAGCCCTGGACGCCGGCGTAAACGAAATAACCGTGGAAGCCGTAGACCTCGCCGGTAACTCGGCGGAGGAAGCCTTCGAAGTGATCCTCGACGAGGAAGCTCCCGAAATCGAGGTAACGACCCCCGAAGAGGACGAAGGTTTCAGGACGACATCGGTCGAAGTAGCGGGCACGGTCACGGACGACTGGACCCCAGAGGAGGAGATAATCCTTCTCGTCAACGACGAAGAGGTTTCGGTCGGCCCCGACGGCTCCTTCGAAACGACGGTCAGTCTCGACGAAGGTCCCCAGACCGTATCGGTCGTAGCAGAAGACCTCGTCGGAAATTCGAGTACCGTCGACGTCTCGGTAATGGTGGACGTGGAGTCGCCCGACTTGACCATCCTCAGTCCCTCAGACGGTGACGAAATCCCGGAACAGGAGATAGAGGTAGAAGGTGTGGTCGACGACGACTGGACGGAGCCTGAGGACATAATCGTCACGGTGGAAGGAGAAGAGGTGACCGTCGATTCCGACGGCAACTTCAGTACAGTAGTGGAGCTCGAAATGGGAACGAACAACATTTCGGCGACGGCGACCGACGAAGTCGGCAATTCGACGACGGAAACGGTGACTGTGGAAAGGGTCGACCCCGTTCCGTGGGCCTTATACGGCGCCATTATCGCTATCATAGCGATAGTCCTTGCGATCATAGCTATATGGAGGCAGAAAGCTTCCAAAGAAGGAATGTAGAGGATGGGGACATACGCGGTCCCTACCTCACCCACTCTTTAAAAATTAAAAAAATTTGAAAAATGGAGGTTGAAAAATGAAAGTATCCGAATACTACGATCTAGACATTTACAGCGACAGGGGCAATTACATAGGAGAAGTCAAGGAGATCATGCTCGACACCGAAAACGGAGAAATTGCGGGTCTGGTCTTCGAGAAGCGCGGCGAAAAGTACACCGCCGTACCGTACGGAAGCATCATGGCGGTCGGAGACGTCGTCATCGCGAAGAGCCGAAAGGAAAGGCCGCCGGAAACCGAGATGGAGAAGGAAGACGTAGGCACGGGAAGTCCCGCAGAGGAGAAGTCCGAAGGAGAGGAGTGACGGAAGGAATTCCCAACTTTCGGCTTTCCCTTTCCCCAGTTTTTAGAGAGATGTCCGTATTCGAAGCGTTTCGAAAACGGAACAACTCTTCAAAAATTCCCTTAGAAGTGATTCCAGACGTATCTTTTGAAGAAAAACCACTTAATATGAAGCCAGATAAATATTCCTAGACCTTTTGAAGGATTTATCGACTTTCTTACATCTAAATCCGAATTTTTCCGATATTATTTTGCAACCCGAATCTTTTTTCAGGGGTTTTTTCTTCCTTCTCGGACTGGAATACTTATATTATTTCTAATCCTGATCCATCCCAGCACGCCGTCCGCGACCGGCGGGGATATAATCCTTTGGACGTCGGTTACGATGCTATTCCTCTAGATGGGCTTAGACCACGTCAAACGAGAGGGTGCTAGCGAATGGTTAAATAGGTACAGGATGGCTCGGGAAGGAAACCCTTTTTCTAATGAACGAAAGGCGAGTTAGGTGGAGCTACTGAACATCGCCGGAAACCGTGGAGTAGTTCACTTTTTCAATAATGCAGTCCGGGACTTCTTCCTCGATAAGGTCGACGACTTGGGAGGTTATTTTTGCTAGTAACTTCTAATAACCGTAAGGATTGAATTGGAGGTGACATCTCAATGAGGATGAAGAAGAGGATTGTACTAGGGTTACTTTTGACTTCCCTTTTGGCGATCGGGTTTTCGTCGGGCGCGGCGGCCGGCGGGCCTCCGATGATACCTCACGTGTTTTACGGCGAAGCGACGGTGGAAGGCATGCCAGTTTTGGAGGGGGCGGAAGTTGCCGCTGTTTCGGACGGCGAGGTTGTGGCTTCTACGACCGTCGACGATGACGGTGCCTACACTCTCGAGATCATAGCCGACGGTACGGTCGATTTTCATCTTTCCGGTTTCGATACTGGAATCTCCGAAGAAATCGTCTGGGGTGGAATCGATAATTTGGACCTTGAACTATCTATGTTGTCGGTTGAAGCCCCGGTGGAGATGACCTCCAAAGAGACCGTAACCGTTCGGGGTCACGTAGTGGATCATTTCACCTCTCACGAGGATATAATCTTGACCGTCGACGGCGAATCCTCCGATATAGCAACCGACGGCACCTTTGAGAGCGAGGCCGCTCTGGATCCCGGGTCGAACGAGATCGTCGTGGCGGTCGAGGATCCGGTCGGAATCGAAGCCTCCGAAAGTTTCGAAGTGGTTCGGGACGTCGAAGCTCCCGAAATTACCATCGAGGCTCCGGAGGAGGGCGAAGGCTTCAAGGATACCGCTGTGAACGTCAAAGGGGGGGTCGACGACGACTGGACAGATTCCGAGGAAATATTCGTTACAGTGCATGGCGAGGAAGTGGAAGTGGGTCCGGACGGCAGCTTTGAGACCATCGTGGATTTGGATGACGGTCCGCAGGAGATAGAGGTCGTCGCGGAGGACCTAGTCGGGAACGAGGGTTCTGAAACCGTTTCCGTCATGGTGGACGTCGAAGCTCCGGATCTGACGATCCTGTCGCCGGACGACGGCGAAGAGATTCCGGAGCAAGTGACGACCGTCGCTGGGGAGGTCGACGACGACTGGACGGATTCCGAAGACATAGTCGTGACGGTTCAGGGCGAGGAGGTCGAAGTCGGTCCGGAAGGCAGCTTCGAGACGGAAGTCGAGCTTGAGATAGGTCCGCAGACTATCGAGGTGACCGCTACGGACGGAGTGGGAAATTCGAAGACCGAATCCGTCGACGTCGAGAGGGTCGACCCCGTTCCGTGGGCGATTTACGGAGCCATCGTAGCGATCGTAGCGGTAGTTCTGATTCTCTTAGCCGTGTGGAGATGGAGGCCTTCGAGAGGAGGTTTGTAGGTTAGTTAACCCCGGATTCGCTTACCCTTTAAAGTTAAAAAGCTGTGAATAGGAGGTTTGAGAGATATGAGGTGTCCGAATACTGCGATTTGGACATTTACAGCAACAAAGGGAACTAAACCGGCTAAGTGAGGGATGTCACGCTCGATGAAGATGAGGGCGGGTCCGTTGGTCAGACGTTCAAAATTTGGGGTCTGATTTCATCAACCGACGTCGATTTGACCGTCGACGAGCTTTATAAGGGGAATTCGGTTTTTCTCGACATAGATCTTCTTTTTTTCCGGGGTAGATGTGGTATCGGTTCGTGAACGGGCTTTTAGAACGGGTAGAGAAGGGAAATGGATGAATTCGGTTGAAGAAATGGCTAGATTCGCGCTATAGACCCGTCTCCTCCGAAGAAAGGAGGCAATGCTTTTTGACCTCGAACCTATAATCAACTATTAGCAGTGGAAAAGGTGTCGAGTTAAATGAATGACGGGACGAAAGTTTTTGTTGGATTGCTTTTAGCCTCTATGTTAGCGATCGGGATATCTCCCGCCGTGACGGCAGACGAACCTCCGACGATGCCCCACGTTTTTTACGGCGAAGTTACGGTGGGTGGAAGACCCGTTTCAAGAGGTGCGGAAGTTACGACCTTTGTCGACGAGGACGAGTTCACGACGAACGTACGCGCGGACGGTACCTACACTCTGGCAGTTCCCGTCGACGGCACGGCTGATTTTTACCTTCAAGGTTTCTACACGGGCGTATCCAGAGGTCTCGAGTCGGGTAAAGTCGAAGAGCTGGACCTTGAAGGGTCCATGATGAAGATCGAAGATCCGGTGGGGATGACCTCCAAAGAGACGGTTACAATACGGGGAGAGGTTTGGGAAGACGACGCCGTCCCGGACGGGATATTTCTAAACGTGGAGGGAGAGGAAGTCTCGGTGGACGAGAACGGTTTTTTCGAGGCCGATGCCCCTCTCAGCCCCGGTGTCAACGAGATCTCAATCGAGGTCGAAGACGCAGCCGGCAACTTCGATTCCGCAACCTTCGAGGTGGTTCGCGACGCCGAACCTCCCGAGATCGAAATCACGACTCCCGAAGAGGACAGAAGTTTCGGAGAGAACGCGGTCGGTGTCGAAGGGGCGGTGATGGACGACTGGACTCCGAAGGGGGATATAGTTGTCACCGTGGACGGGGAGGATGTTTCCGTCGATGAGAACGGTTCTTTCGAAGCCGACGTCGAACTGAATCTCGGCATGAACGAAATCGTCGTCGAAGCCGTGGACCTCGTCGGAAACACTGCTTCCGAGAGTGTCGAAGTCGTTTGGGACGTCAAACCCCCCGAGATCGATTTAACGACTCCCGAGGAAGACGAAGGTTTCAGGGATAACGCCGTCGATGTCGAAGGTTCGGTCGACGACGACTTCGCCCCCCCGGAGGAGATAGTACTGCTCGTGAACGACGAAGAGGTTCAAGTCGGTCCAGACGGCTCCTTCGAGACGACGGTCATTCTACGCGAAGGTCCCCAGACCGTATCGGTCGTAGCCGAAGACCTAGTCGGAAATAGGAGTTCCGTCAGCGTCTCGGTAATGGTGGACGCGGAGTCGCCCGAATTGACCATCCTCAGCCCCGCAGACGGTTACGAAACCCCGGAACAGGAGGTAGAGGTAGTGGGAGAGGTCGACGACGACTGGACTGCGCCGGAAGACTTAATCGTCACGGTGGAAGGTGAAGAGGTGACCGTCGATTCCGACGGCAACTTCAGCACCGTCGTCGAACTCGAGATAGGAACGAACAACATTTCGGCGACGGCGACCGACGAAGTCGGCAATTCGACGACGGAAACGGTGACTGTGGAAAGGGTCGCCCCGGTTCCATGGGCCCTGTACGGCGCCGTTATCGCCATTATAGCGATATTCATTGCGATCATAGCTATATGGAGGCGGGAAGCTTCCAAAGGGGGAATGTAGAGGATGAAGGGTGGAGTCGTTCCCCACCTCTCACGCTTTTTAAAAAGTTTTAAAAAATTTGAAAAATGGAGATTGAAAAATGAAAATATCCGAATACTACGATCTAGACATTTACAGCGACAGGGGCAATTACATAGGAGAAGTCAAGGAGATCATGCTCGACACCGAAAACGGTGAAATCGAGGGTCTGGTCTTCGATAAGCGCGGCGAAAAGTACACCGCCGTACCGTACGGAAGCATCATGGCGGCCAGAGACGTCGACTCGGCGTTGCTCGACCTCTACGGAATAGAGACGAAACAAAAGTAGTCGTGGTCCCGCTATCGCGTTGTTTTTTACTTTTTTAGATGACATTTTCTCCGTTTTTTGAAAGTTAATTTTCAAGCAGTCGGGTGACGAAAGCGTGAACTACCTCCACCTAACTCGACTTGTCCGTTGGGAAGTGTTTCCGAGGACTTGTGCGATCGAAGATTGGGTGGGTGTTGAATCGGTAAAAAGTTAATATGCATGGACATACACATATACATACGGTGTAGTTATGGGTACTAAAAATATAAGCCTGAAGGAATCCGCCTATGAAAAGCTCTTATCCCTGAAACGGGAAGACGAGAGCTTCAGCGATTTGATCGAGAGGTTGACGAGGGATAGAACGCCCAAGTACACGGACCTTGCGGGTATACTCTCGGAGGACACCATCGAAACCATAGAGAGGACGAGGGAGAGGAGAAAAAAGGTAGACGAAGCCGAGTTCAGGAAAATGTCGAAGAGGTTCGAGGACGATAAGCAATGATAGCCGACACGAACTACATCATAGACGTTCTAAAGGGGGAGGAAGAAGCTCTCGAAAAAAGCAAAGCCCTGGCGGGGAAAGGCCGGAGCCAGAATCTCTGCACCCCTGTAATTTACGAAGTGATGACGGGGATAGAGTATACCGGTTCAAAGAAGGAACGCATCAAATTCGAGTCGATGACGGATAGATTCAGGATACTCCCCTACGACGGGAAAGCAGCCCGTATTTCGGGCGAAATCCACGCCGAACTCCTCCGGGAAGGGGAGGACCGTGGAACGGTCGACATCCAGATAGCGAGCATAGCCCTAGCCAACGGCGAAAAACTCCTGACCAACGATTCGGACTACGAAATAATTTCGGAAATCTTCGATTTGAAGTTGGAAGGATATTAGATGACGAAAGAACCTGATCGATTTGATTAAATTTGTCTTGTGGGACCCCCGTTATGAGGTTTGTCCGGGAAATCATTTCCTCCAGTTTTTCCTCAATGTTGGTGAACCCGGATAGGTTTTGATCGTGTATCTTTTTAAGTAATAATTGGAGAATGATAAATTGGACTAGTGAAAGAGAGGTTTTTGTACCATTTCCGGAAAAATATCGATTGATTCTGATGTTATCGGGGGAAAACCGAGAGTTGAGGGTACTCGCGTCTCTGTAGATCAAATTTATGAAATGTATAAGGTCCAAGAAATGAGTCCGGGAGAAATTGCTGATGTTTTGACGACTGTCGATAAATCAGAAGTGAAAGAAGCAATCGAGTACGCAAAGAAGCATGATATATCGGTAGGTTTTGCTCCCGAAAGAGTTGTTTCAAAAAGCTGAGGCTTACTTATGCTGATTCTTGACGAAAGCGTTGATAGGTTGATATAGGAAAGAATCGAAAACTTTGATATCGAGACCTCGAGGCCTCCGAAAGGGCTGACTGATGAAAAAGTCCTAAAGTTTGCACTAAAACAGAAAGCCCCGGTTCTTACTCGCGATCAGGGTGATTTCGTAATTCTCGATTCTGACATAGATCACCTGGGATTATGATAGACAAACATATGCATCTCAGAGACAGAACTCTCGTTGCCAGAACAGTAGCTCAAATTCTGCAGAATTACTCCAGACTACTAGACAATGAGATAGTGTTTTTGTCCAGCTTCTACGGTCAATTCTAGGTTTTTATCGTCCTCGGCTAAGGCCCAGTAGTTTCCTTTGTGTCTTACTAGTCCTCTCTCCTTCAGTCTGGAGAGTGTCACTCCTATGCTTCCGTTCTCGATTCCCGTCGCTTCCATTATTTCCTTTCTGGCGAAGGCTTTGTCCGGGTTTTTCAGGAGGAAGTTCAGGGTTTTTTCGGCGTTCGTTCCCTCCTCTATTTTGAGTGCTTTTACCGGGGCCTTTTTGAAGTGATCGATACTCACAGGAATGTTAAGTAACAATATGTAACTAATTGTAGTGACATCCTCCCCTACCTAATCGAGGATTGGTTGGAGAAAACGATCAGAGGATACTCGCGGCGTTATCTTTTGCATCCTCGTCTTTTGAACTGTTTTTCTCTTTCGACCGTCCGGACGACAACTTTCGGCGGGGCGATCCAACCATGAAACCCGACCTTTTGGGTACGACCCGGGCGACCGAGGGCTGGAAGACGGGCCCGATCGAGGAGGTCCGAAAGGAGTTGGACGGCGGGGACGTCGGCGATTTCATAGCCTACCGGAAGAAGGACGGAGACGTCGTTCTCGAGATCCTGGAATAGTTTACCCGAGGGGGTGTCTGCAAAGGTGTACATAACTCCAAACCATCCAAAAACAGGCACACACAGAGGGACATAAATGTCTTTAACTTTACTTTTTATATGGTCCATTATGTCAGAGACAATCGAGAATGTGGGCAAGATTAAAAAGGATTCCAAAATTTGCGGCGGCGCACCGGTTATTGACGGGACGAGAACGAGAGTGCTCGACATAGTGATAGCGTTCGAGCACAAAGGTCTCAGTCCTGATGAAATTGTCGAGCATTATCCCCAACTCGACTTAGGGGATGTCCACGCTGCGCTTTCATACTATTACAGTCATACTGACGAGCTGAAAAAAGCGCTTAAAAGGAAAGACGAACTCCGGTCGGAAAAATGAAAATCTACATCGACGAAAGCGTCTCCCCTGCAATTTCTCGCGGTTTGAGAAGAAGAGGTTGGAAAGCAATAGACGCCAGGGAAGAAAACAACATAGGGCTGACAGACGAGGGACAACTAAAGTTCGTAAAAGAAAACAATCTTTTACTGTTTACTTACGACGATGACTTTATCCGAATAGTCAAGAAAAAAGACCTCGAACACCCGGGAATCATATACTGCGATCAACGAAAGTATTCAATAGGAGAGACTATCAGAAAACTTTCAACTCTCTTGGATTATACCTCAGAAAAAGAACTAAAAAACCAAATAAAGTACCTATAGATACTTGAAAATATTCCTGTAAACCTTCCCAATACGAATCCATCTACCCAATTTCAAACTCCTCGTCAACTCACCACCACTTTTCCGCCTTTTTATGAGACCCGACCTTTTGGGGACGACCCGGGCGACCGAGGGCTGGAAGACGGGCCAATCGAGAAGGTCCGGAGGAGTTGGACGGCGGGACGTCGTGCTCGAGATCCTGGAATAGTCTTTTCGTCTATGAACTATAGGGCCGTAGGGGAGGCGGGCGAAATTTTTCCCTGGGAAAGGAAAAAGATAAGTTTTATAATCAATAGAAGTTTAGTACTAAGTAACTAAGGTGGTTTGAAGTGGAAGATGCAGATGAGAAGAAGGATTTAAAAAAGGTTGGAGTTTACGTAGATGAAGAAACTTGGGAGGAGATGAAGGAGTATACCTTCAGGAAGCACGGCACGACGAGAGAACTTAGCAGGGAGGTTCGCGAGATTTTAAAGGCAAATTTGCCTCAGCGGCTGATTGAAGGGGGAGCACGGTCTCTCGGCATTCCGATCGGTCGGATTACGGCAGAAGAGGTGAAGGGTGGTAGGGTCGAAATGACCTCAAGTTCCACGGAAATCGTCAAAAGGATGAGGGCGGGACCTTGAATTTCTTTCTGGACACGAGTGCTTGGGTGAAAAGATACATAGTCGAGACGGGGACTCAAGAGGTGGATAAGCTCTTCGACCTCGCCTCGACGGGCGAAGAGAACCTTTACTCGACCCTCTGGAACGTCGGAGAAAGTCTCGGAGTGTTCGATACAAGGAAAAACAGGGGAGACCTCAGCCAAGATAAGTTCGAGAAGACAGTCGAGAAATTTTTTCGTGAAACGATAGACCTGGTTCGGAGGAGGCGCTTGGAGCTCTCCCCCGTTTCGGGCGAAGCATTGGTGGGGTGCTGGAGCACGATATTGGACGACCACATATACCAAGCAGATGCTCTTCAGCTGGAAGCTATGAAGACATGGGGCTGTGATATCCTACTAACAGGGGATAAAAGGTTAGCTGAGGTAGCGAGTGAAAGGGAATACGAGGGTATCTGCCTTGAGGAGGAACATGGCAGGAAAAAGCTGGAAAGTTTGCTCTAAACTCTGGGTATCGGGGATTTTGCTAATTTGATTAAAGTCCACAGTCCTTTTCCGTGTTTACGGATTTATATATAACAATATGCATAATGTTATACGGAGATTAATATGCTCGTGGTGAAGGACGCAATGGTGCTAATCCATCTCTCGAAGCTAACCCTTCTGGAAACCTCTTGCGAATTGTTTAGAAGAATTCTGATCCCGGAACTCGTATATAGAGAAACGGTCGAGATGGGAAAAAACGGGGGATATGAAGACGCTACCTTAATCGAGGAATCCATCAAAAATAATTTAATCGAAGTTCAAGACGTGAAAAATTCAAAACTGATTGATAGAGCGAAAAAATTCAATATCCAGGGTGGTGAAGCAGAAGCAGTAGCACTCTACTGGCAGGAATCGGCCGGCTTCTTGGCTACGGACGACGACAATGTCCGAGAAAAAAGAACCCTTTTGGAACTCGACTTGATCAGCACACCGGTAATAATCTGGAAGCTTTTAAAGGAGGGTAGGATCGAGAGAAAAAAATTTGTCGAAAGCTTGGACGTCCTGAGAGAAATAGGATGGTTTTCAAATGCGGTAATCGACAAAGTATTAGAAAAGGGGAAGAAGGATGCCTAAATCTGTGGGAATAAGAATGAACGACGAACTATTGGAAAAACTGGACAAAATGAGCAAAGAAGAAAACCTGGACAGAAGCACACTGGTCAGGAAATTAGTGGAGAAAGGATATAAGCTTCAAAAAAAGGAGAAAGCAGCCGATAAGTACAAGAAAGGACAATTAACTCTGAGCAAAGCGGCAGAAGAGGCCGAAATAACCATATGGGAAATGGAAAAATTCCTCATAGACTCGGGCTACAAATCGCAATACTCCGTAAAGGACCTAGAAAGGGAAATATCCGAGATTTCTCGAGAAAAACCATAGAAGTTTTCTCTAGCAATTCAACTTTTTCGTAAAGGAGTCCCCTTCCTGACGAGTGAGGTAAGCGAGTTAGGTGGGGGGCAGTTCACTTCTTGACACCCTTTCGATGTTTGGAGGTAGAAAAATTGGATAACGATAAAGCTTTGGGAGGGCTAATTCTAGTAGGAGTGGTAATCTCAGCGGTACTGTATTTCGGATCGTTTTTCATCCCCTGGTGGGGATTTTTGGCTCTGATGAAATCCTCTAATTTTTGACTTGTTTGGTATTGATTTTGCTGTCCCTGCGGGTGTTCGAAGGGAGTTCAGAAGTCAGATTTGGATGA
>Ga0207421_10006192_pt1 | contig 13121 bp, 12 predicted proteins | sample SodLakKL_010_SED_4_FD_187542 | JGI IMG/M metagenome (GOLD analysis project Ga0207421, IMG submission 187542) | Alkaline sediment microbial communities from Lake Tanatar, Kulunda Steppe, Russia - 8KL_010_SED (SPAdes) (version 2) | ecosystem: Environmental > Aquatic > Non-marine Saline and...
AAGCGAGCCGGTATGACGACGATGAACGCTGGGGGGGTCATGGCCGCTCCTCCCGGGTACCGAGCCGGTCGATCAGCCCGGTCACCGCTGCGGATAGCTTCGCTCCGGGAACCAGCTCCACGGGCAGGTACCAGAGGCGGTCTACCCCGGGCAGGTTTCGACACTTCACGGCATCCTTCTCGGTCATCACGACAGGCCGCTCATCGACAAAGGCAAAGTCCCCCGGTGAAAAGGCGTGGTGGTCTGGGAATACGTGACGTTCCGCCACGCGGATCCCCGCCTCCTCCAGGGAAGCAAAGAACCGCTCGGGATGGCCGATACCGGCCACGGCGTGGGCCATGCCATCCGGCCAGGGCCGCTCGCTGCCATCCACGGCAAGGGGGGAGCCCGGACGCAGACGAAACACGCTATCGCCCTCGGGGACCGCGTCGCCGTTCACCGCAACGATATCCACTGTGGCCAGCCGACCGGCCGGTTCCCGCAACGGCCCGGCCGGCAGCAGTCGCCGGTTGCCCAGCCTGCGCCGCGCATCCAGAACCACGATTTCGGCGGCTCGCCGCATCCGGTAGTGCTGTAGCCCGTCGTCACTGACCACCACATCGCAGCCCGCCTGCCAGGCCGCGCGTACCGCGGCCGGGCGATCAGCACCGACCCGTACCGGCACCCCGCAACGCCGCGCAAGCAACACCGGCTCGTCACCCACCTGCCCAGGGTCCGACTCCGCAGTCACGGTCACCGGCCCCTTCCCGGCCCGACCGCCGTAACCGCGCGCTACAATCCCCGGCTGCCAACCCTGCTCCCGCAACCGCGCGACCAGCCACGCCACCAGCGGGGTCTTGCCCGTGCCACCGACAAAGAGGTTGCCGACCACGATCACCGGCACGGGGGATACCGGACGGCCAAGCCAGCCGCGCTGGTAGAGTCCCCGACGCAACGCCACCACACCCCCGTAGAACGCGGCGAGCGGCGCCAGAGCGCGCGCTACCGGACCGCCTTCCAGCCAGAAGCGCGGGACGGACATCAGCCTACCCTTCCACCGGAGGATCGGTGCGGTCTTCGAACTGCATCCGGTACAGCCCGGCGTATCGACCGCCGCGTTCGAGCAGCTCGCGATGCGTACCGCGCTCGACGATTCGTCCGCCGTCAAGGAAGAGGATCTGATCCGCGTTCTCGACCGTCGAGAGCCGGTGGGCAATGACAAAGCTCGTCCGGCCCTCCATCAGACGCTCCAGTGCCCCTTGGATGTGTCGCTCGGACTCCGTGTCCAGCGCCGAGGTCGCCTCGTCCAAGATCAGGATCGGAGCATCCTTGAGCACCGCCCGGGCTATGGCGATGCGCTGGCGCTGCCCGCCGGAGAGCAGCACCCCATCCTCACCCACCTCGGTCTCGAAGCCCTGCGGCAGGGCCTCGATGAAGCCGGTTGCGTTGGCGGCATCCGCTGCCGCGCGGACCTGGTCATCGCTCACCGCCCCCTGGGCCCCGAAGCGGATGTTGTCGGCCACCGAGGCGTTGAACAGCATCACATTCTGCCCGACCATCGAGAACTGTCGGCGCAGATCGGCCAGCCGGTACTCTTGCAGCGGCAGCCCGTCGAGGCGGATCTCACCGCCGGTCGGCTCGTAGAAGCGCGGCAGCAGATTGACCAGCGTCGTCTTGCCGCTGCCCGACGGCCCCACCAGCGCCACGGTCTCGCCGGCCTGCACATCCACATCGATCCCGCGCAGGACCTCCCGCTCGCCGTCGTAGGAGAACCGTAGACCCTCCAGCTCGACGTGCCCCCCGGCGCGATCAATGCCCCGTGTACCGTGATCCGGCTCCTGCGGGGCGTCCACCACATCAAAGATGCTCTGCGCAGCCGTCAGCCCCTTCTGGATGGTCGCGTTGACAGCAACCAGGGACTTGAGCGGCGGATTCAGCAACAGGATAGCGCCGGCAAACGAGACAAAAGTACCCACAGTTATGGTCTCAACCACCGCATCGACGGTGACAAGGTAGATCACCACCGCCAGGGCGATGCCGGCAACCAGGCGGATCAGCGGAACCGAGGCGTACTTGGTGGCCATGAATTTCATGAACTGCTTGCGGTTGCGCTCGTTCACGCGCTCGAAACGCTGCCGCTCGCGATCCGCCTGCCCGAAAGCCTTGACCACCTGATAACCGTGCACGCTCTCTTCGGCCACGCTGCCCACGCCACCGACGGCGTGGTGGATGCGCTTGCTGATCTTGCGGAAGCGCTTGGTGATGTAGGCGATGATCCCACCGACCACGGGCAGAACCCCGAGCACGATCAGCATCAGCCAAGGTGAGAGGTAGGTCATGTAGCCCAGCAGAAAGACCACCCGCGCGCCGTCCTGGATTAGGCTCAAGACGGCACGCGTCACCGCACCGGCCACCTGCTCGGCTTCATAAGTGAGCTTGGAAACCAACCGGCCCGAGGACTGCTGGTCGAAGACCCAATTCGGCATGACCAGCAGCCGGTCGTGAACGTCCAGCCGCAAACGCTTGACCAGCTGGCGACCGATCCAGGTCATCAGATAGTGGGAGGTGAAGTGAGCAACGCCCTGGAAAACGATGAACACGATCAGCAGCAACGCATAAAAGCGGATCGTGGCTGCATCCTGCTCGACGAAACCGTCATCGAGCAGCGGCCGGATCAACGCCACCACGCCGGTCTGCGTGCCGGCAAGCGCCAGCATCGCCAGGATCGCCACCACTCCCACCTTCCAGTGCGGTAGGACGTACCCGACGAACAGCCGACGGAACGTCGGCCACGTCCGGCGATCCAGCTTGCGCGTCTGAGCGCTGTCGGGCAGTGGCTGCCCAGGGGCTTGTGCTTGCGTGCTCAAACCGTCTCCCTCACGGGTCGTCGGAGCGTGTGGTGGCGATGGAAACGCGATCGATACCGACCCGGCCGGCCCCATCGAGCGCACGGACCACGGCCCGGTGCGGAGCATCAGCGTCGGCGCGGACCACGATTCCGGCAACGTCTCCGGCCTCCCGCGCCTCCTCCAGTGCCCGGACCAGGGTGTCGATCTCCCGATTGACCAGGGGGCTGCCGTCGACGAAGTACTCCCCTTCGGCGCTGATGCCGATCTCGAGCAAACGGGGCTGCGCTTCCTCGGTCTCCTGTTCGGCCTCGGGCAGTGTGATGTCGAGGCCGACCTGATCGACGAAGGTGGTGGTCACCATGAAGAAGATCAGCAGCAGGAAGACGACGTCGATCAGCGGCGTCAGATTGAGATCTGGCTCGTCCCGGCGTTGGCGGCGTCGCAGGTTCAAGCTGTCCCCCGATCGCGCTGTGCCGAGCGCTCAGGATCGCTGGCCTCTAGCAGCAGCATGGCCTCCTGTTCCATCTCGACCACGCGGTCATCCACCAGCCCGCGCAGATAGCGGTACGCCATCAGCGCCGGAATGGCCACCGTCAGCCCGGAGGCCGTCGTGATCAACGCCTCGGCGATACCCCCGGAGAGCGCCTGCATGTCCCCAAGCCCCTCGGCACTGATCGCACCGAACACCTTGATCATCCCGATCACGGTACCCAGCAGGCCCAGCAGCGGGCTGATCGCAGCGATCGTGCCCAGTGTATTCAGGTAGCGCTCGAGACGGTGCGCCTCGTGTCGGCCGGCATCCTCAATAGCCTCGGCCATCACGCTGCGGCCGTGGTGCCGGTTGGCCAGACCGGCCGCCAGGATCCGGCCCAGCGGTGAACTCTCCTTGAGCGTCTCTAGGTGATGGGCCTCGAGCTCATGCTCCTGCGCCAGGCGCCAGGCCCGACCGCGCAGCGGCTGGGGCAGGATCCGCCGCTGCTGCAGGGTCCAGAAACGCTCGATGATGATGGCAAGGGCGAGCACGGAGCCGATCAGGATCGGCACCATCAGCCAGCCGCCGGCCTGGATGAGCTCAAGCATGATCACTCCCCGGGGTCGGTCAAAGGCGCGCAGTCCGGAAACGGGTGGGCGTGGCGGCGGATTCTAAAGCATCCCGCCCGCCGACGCAGCCGCACCGCCCCGATGATAGATCCGGCCACTGCGCTGCAGCTCGCTGCGCAGCTGCCATGTGCGCCCATCGTCGCTAAGGATTAGTGCCCCGTGCTCGTCGGTGCGCAGCATCCGGCCATCCTCTGGCGCGACGGCCGCGCTGCACGTACCTCGGTCCTCGGCGCAGCCAGCCGCCCCCACGACCCATCCGGCAGTGTCGGCATCGAGTTCCGGTCGCAAAGACAGGTCATCCGCCCGGCCCTCCACATCGAGCCCCCATGCCCCTTCGTCGAGGGGCGTGGCCCGCAGCGTCAGACTGCCCAGGGTGATGGACCACCCATCGGTCTCCGCCTCGCGCCCGGCTCCCAACCACTCGGCGTCCGCCCAGCGCTGCCGCGCGTCGGCCACGGCCCCGTCCCAGGGGGACTGCTTGCGCGGTACCAGCCACGCTTCGAGGGTTAGCCCCCGGGCCTCGAGAAACGGCTCCACCGCCACACTCGCCGCATCGAGCCCTCCGCCGGGGCCGCCGCCATAGACCACCGCGCGCTCCCCGTCGCAGAGCAGCGCGGTCAGCCCGGAGCCGGTGTCGAAGACCACCACCCGCGCAGTCTGCCCACCCCCGTGGCCGCCCGGGCCGAGCAGCAGCAGGGCTAGTAACGGACCGGCCAACCAGCGCCCGGGCAAGGCGTGCGGACCGAGCACCAGCGCCACCCCGAAAACCGCCAGAGCCACGGCGCCCACCGAGGGGGCAGGCACCTCGACGGCCCCAAAGGCCTGGGCCATCCAGCCGAGCACCGACATGAGCAGGCCAAGCGAGGCCTCCGCGGCCTGCCACAACCAGCCGCCCCAGGCAGGCACCAGGGGATGCAGGGCGATACCAGCCAGCACCGGGGGCACTACCAGCAGGCTGACCCATGGCACGGCCAAGAGATTGGCCAGCGGCGAGAGCAACGGCAAGTGCCCGAACCAGACGGCAGTCGCGGGCAACATGCCGATGCCCACCAGCGTCTGAATGCGCAGCCAGGGCAGCGGGCCGCGCTGCACCGGCCGACCCGTCGTAGCCGCCAGGATGATGGCCACGGCCCCGAATGAAAGCCAGAATCCGGCCCCGAGGGGCGCCCAGGGGTCGACGGCCAGGACGGCGGCCGCGGCCACGGTGAGGCTGTGCCAAGGGCTCAGGGGGCGGCGCAGGGCGAGCGCCCCCGCGAAGACCAGCACCATAACCAGCGCGCGCTGGGTGGGCAGGGTGAAACCGGCCAGGGCCGCGTAGCCCGCAGCAGCCAGCGCTCCGGCCAGGGTGCCGGCGACCACCGCCGGCACCCGGCGAACCAGTGGCGGGATCCAGCGCCAGAGCACGCCAGCCAGCATCCCGGCCAATCCGGCGACCAGACCGATGTGCAGCCCGGAGATGGCCAACAGATGGGCGGTCCCGGTAACCGAGAGCACGTTCCACTGATCGTCGCTGATTCCGGCGCGCACCGCGACGCCGAGCCCTTGGACCAGCCCCAGATACCGCGAATCGCCGAGCCGCTCGGCCATCACCTCGGCAATCCGCGCTCGGAGCCGATCCATCTGCCAGCGGCCGGCCAGGCGCTCGGCGCGATCCGCATCCCGCACGTAGCCCGTGGCACCGATGCGGTGCTGGAATAGCCAGCGCTGGTAGTCGAAACCCGCCGGGTTGAGGAAGCCGTCCGGGGCGCGCAAGCGCAGGCAGAGGTGCCAACGTTCCCCGGGGCCCGGCTGGCCCTCCCCCGCACCGTACCAGTCCACGCGAACCCGACGCGGCAACGGATCGGTCAGCTTGCCCTCGACCTGCCGCTCCGGACGGAACTCGAAACGCGTCCGATGACTCTCAACCTCGGGGATGGAGACGATCCGCCCTTCTAGGCAGGCGTCCGTACCATCCAGGCCCGGGTCGAGTTCGTGGGCCAAGAGCCAGCAGGCGCTGAGCAGGGCCCAAGCGCAACCCAGCAAACCGGCAGCCGGCCAGCGCCAACCACGCGGGGCGATCAGGGCCCACCCGAGCGCGGTGGCAGTCGCCGCCACGACCGACAGGACGCCGGGGGGCTCCCGTAACAAGCTCACGACCAGTACGATTCCGGCCGCGAAAGCAAGCGATCCGGCTCGCATCAGCCATCCTTGGCGTATGCGTGGTCGGTCAGGCTAGCTGAGAACCCCGCCGGGGCGCCAGCGCCCCGGCTTGGACAGCGGCCCGGTCAGGCAGGTATCGAGGAACATTCATGCGACGGTGGCTCAAGGGAACGTTACCGGATCTGCAGCGGCTCAAGCAGCAGGGGCGCTTCGGCTTCCTGGGCCGACTGCTTGAGGATCCGTTCCTGTTCCACCTAAACCGCCGCTCGACGGCCGGCGGTGTCGCGATCGGGGTGTTCGTGGCCTTCCTGCCCATCCCGCTGCAGATGCTGCTGGCCGCGGTCATCGCCATCCTGGTCCGCGTTAATCTGATCCTCGCCGTGATTCTGGTCTGGGTGAGCAATCCCCTGACCATGGGGCCGATGATCTACGCCAGCTACCGCACTGGCGCGTGGCTGCTCGGCGCGGAGTTTGAACAGTTCGACTACGACAACACCGTGCAGTGGTTCCTGGGCAATCTGAACCAGGCCTGGCAGCCGGTGCTAACCGGATCATTGGTGCTCGGGGCGCTTGCCGGGGTCATCACCTACATTGCGGTCCTGCTGATCTGGCGCTACGCCGTCCACCGGGAGCGCAACCAGCGCCGGATCCGCATCGCTCACCGACGCCGTAGTATCACCGCGCAGGAGCAAGGCGGCGACAAGCGTTGACCGCTAGCCCGACGCCGGCTCCTGCGACCGCCCCTGCTGCGCCAGCAGGTGGCCGTCCTCGAGTTTGTAGACCCGCTCGGTGCGGTGCGCCAGGTCCAGGTCGTGGGTCACGAAGACGAGCGCGGTACCGAGTTCCTCGTTAAGGCTCTGCAGCATCCCGAACACGCGCTCGGCCGTATGACGATCCAGATTGCCGGTAGGCTCATCGGCGAGGATGCACTTCGGTCGCGTCACCAGGGCGCGCGCAATGGCCACCCGCTGCCGCTCACCTCCGGAGAGTTCCGACGGGCGGTGGCTCATGCGCGCTTCCAACCCGATCCGCTCGAGCAGCCCGGCCGCCGTGGCACGCGCCCGTGCCGCTGGCTCGCGCCGGATGAGAAGCGGCATGGCAACGTTCTCCAGAGCCGTGAACTCCGGCAGCAGGTGGTGAAACTGGTAGACGAACCCCAGCGCCTCGTTGCGTAGGCGCCCGCGGGCCGCCTGCTTAAGGTCGTAGATCCGCTGGCCGGCCACGTGGACCTCGCCGGCGGAAGGGGTGTCAAGACCGCCGAGGATGTGCAGCAGGGTGCTCTTGCCGGAGCCGGATGGCCCGACCACGGCCACTTGCTCACCGGCGCGCACGCGCAGATCCAGACCGCTGAGGACCTCGATCTCCTGCGGCCCCTCGCTAAAACGCTTGGCCACCCCCCGACAGTCGATGACCACCTGGGCATCACTCATAGCGCAACGCCTCCGCAGGCTCGGTGCGTGCCGCCCGCCACGCCGGGTAGAGCGTGGCGACCAGGGACAGCACCAGCGCCAGTGCCGTAATCCGCCCCACGTCCTCGCCACGCAGTTCGGAGGGCAGATCGCTGATGTAGTAGACATCGGCGGGCAGGAACTCGAAATTGAGCAGCTGCTCCACCGCCGGGACGATGTTCTCCACGTTGAGCGCCAGTGATACACCTCCGGCGACCCCGAGCGCGGTCCCGACGACGCCGATCACCGCCCCCTGGATGATGAACACCGCCATGACGCTGCCGGGGCTCAGCCCGACGGTGCGCAGTATGGCAATATCGGCCTGCTTATCGCGGACGACCATCACCAACGTCGAGACGATGTTGAAGGCCGCCACCGCCACGATCAGCGCCAGGATGACGAACATCACCGTTTTCTCGGTCTGCACCGCCCGGAAGAAATTGGCGTGCTGGCGGGTCCAGTCCACCACCCGGTAGTGCCCCGGCAATTCGTTGGCCACCTCGCGGGCCAGCCAGGGCGCGGCCATCATGTCGTCGAGCTTGAGCCGGATGCCGCTGACCGCGTCGCCCATGCCCTGGACCCGCGCCATATCACCGATATGGGCGATGGCCAGGGTCCGGTCGTACTCGTGCATCCCCACCTCGAAGATACCGGTCAGCGTGAAACGCCGCATGCGGGGGGTAATGCCGGCGACAGAGACACGGGCCTCCGGAGTGATCACGGTAATCCGGTCGCCGATCCGTGCGCCGAGCTCGCGCGCCAGGGCCGAGCCCATGATCAGCCCGAACTCCCCGGCTTCCAGTTGCGCATCCCCGGCGATGACCTGATCCAGCACATCGGAAACACGAGGCTCCCGATCCGGATCCACGCCACGGATCAGCGTCCCGCTAACCTGGCCGCCGCGGGTCACCATGACCTCTCCGTCGATGAACGGCGCGGCCCCCACCACACGGGGATGTTGCTCGGCGCGTTCCAGCACCCCAGGCCAATCATCCACCTGGCGCTGAGCGCCATGCACCTCGGCGTGCGAGACCATGCCGAGGATCCGCTCGCGCAGCTCACGCTCGAACCCGTTCATGACCGAGAGCACGGTAATCAGGGCCGCCACGCCCAGGGCGATGCCGATCATCGAGGTCATGGAGATGAACGAGACGAAGTGCCCCCGCCGGCGGGCCCGGGTGTAGCGAAGGCCGATGAACAGCTCTACAGGTCGGAACAACGGACTACGGCTCCTCTTGATGATGGACCGGCAGGGGACAGTCGGGGCGGATCCCGGTGGCGCTCGGATGCAGCCGGATCGCCCGCAGGTCGACGCCCGCCGCTGCGGCCTCGCGCAGCGCCTCGGCATAGCGCGGGTCGATCGACTCGGCCGGACGCACCTCCAGCGCATCGCTGCGCTGCACGCAGAAGATCAAGGCGGCACGGCCACCACCGCGGACCCAGTCGGCAAGGACCTCCAGATGCCGCCGCCCGCGCTCGGTGACCGCATCCGGGAACAGCGCCCGGCCGTGCTCCACCGCCGCTGTCACGTTCTTGACCTCAACAAAGCACGGCGGTTCCCCGCCCGGATGGTCCTCCAGAAGCCAGTCGGCACGCATGGGGGCGTCCGGCACCCGGACCTCGCGGCGACGCGTGGCGTAAGCCGACAACCCGGGCAGCAATCCGGCATCCAGCGCCTCGCCGACCAGCGCGTTGGCGCGCCCAGTGTGGACCCCCACTACGATCGACCCCGGCAGCTCGACCAGTTCCCAGGTGTGCGCATACTTCCGACCGGGGCGCGCGGAGTGGCTGAGCCACACCCGCGAGCCAGGCTCGGTGCAACCGAGCATCGAGCCGGTATTCGGGCAGTGCACGGTCCACTGTCGGCCGCCAGCGTCCTCCACATCGGCAAGAAAACGCCTGTAACGGCGGACCAGTCGCGCCTCCGTCAACCCCTGCTCGAATTCCACGACACGGCTCCCCCGGGCTTGATCCGCGCTCAGTCTACGCGTCCGCGGCACATCGCTCATACCCTTTACATGACTCGGTGATCGGGTATAGTCCGTGTCGCCTTTTCGGGATCCGACCAACGCCATGTCCGCGCCCGTTCACCCCGATTGCCAACATCCGCGCCTCCCCGCCGAATGGGAGCGCCAGGCAGCGCTGATGTTCACCTGGCCCCACTCCGGCGGCGACTGGGGCGAACACCTCGCCGCCGCCGAGGCTAATCTCGAGCGCCTGGCTGCGGCTGCGGCGCAGTACCAGCCCGTACTTGTCGTCTGTCCCGACAGCCGAACCAGTGGCCGCGTGCGCAACCGCCTGCGCTCCGCGGGGGTTCCGGCGCAGCGCCTGATCTTTAGCGAAGCGCCTTCCGACGATGTCTGGGCACGGGACCACGGCCCGATCACCGTCCTGCGCGCGGGCGGCCGGGCGCAGCTGCTCGATTTCCGCTTCAACGGGTGGGGCGGGCGCTATGCCGCCGCCGAGGACGACCGCCTGACGCGGAGACTCACCGAGGAGGGCGTCGTCGGGGGGGAGTCCTACCGGCGCATCGAGTGGATCCTCGAAGGCGGCAGCATCGACAGCGACGGCGCCGGCACCCTGCTGACCACCTCGCGTTGCCTGCTCAACCCCAATAGAAACAAGGATTCCGGGCGCGAGGAAGTGGAGGCCCAGCTCCGCGCCCGCCTCGGCGTCCGCCGTGTACTCTGGCTGGAGTCGGGCTGGCTCTGCGGCGACGACACCGACGGCCATGTCGACATGCTGGCCCGCTTTGTCGACCGCCACACCATCGCCCACGCGGTCTGCGAGGACCGCGATGACCCGCATCATGCACCGCTGGAGGCGCTGCGCGCCGAGCTGAGCGCCGCACGCACCCTCCACGGCGAGCCCTACCGGCTGATCGAGCTGCCCCTCCCGGCCCCGATCCATGACGAAAATGGCAACCGCCTCCCCGCGACCTACGCCAATTTCGTCTTCATCAATGGCGCCGTGCTGGTGCCGGTCTACGACGACCCTGCGGATGCAGTGGCCTGCGCGCGGCTCGCCCAGGCCTGCCCGGATCGCGATATCGTCCGGGTGCCGGCGCGGGACCTCATTCGCCAGGGCGGCAGCATTCACTGCGCCACGATGCAGCTGCCGGAGGGCGTCATCGTCGATGGTCTGGCCGCGCCAACTGCGGGCGCAGGGAGGGTTCACGAGGCATGAGCCGCCAAACCACGCTCGGTCTGGTTCAGCATCCGTGCAGTGCGGACCGGCAAGAGAACCTGGAACGCTCGGAGGCGGGGATTGCCCGCGCCGCCGAGGCGGGGGCCGATGTGGTCCTGCTTCAGGAGCTACATTGCGGGCACTACCCGTGTTACGAGGAGCACCCGGCCCATTTCGACGCAGCTGAGCCCATCCCGGGCCCGGGGACCGAGCGGCTGGGCCGGGCGGCTGCTGAACACGGCGTGGTGGTCATCGGCTCGCTCTTCGAACGCCGGGCGGCCGGGCTCTACCACAACACCGCGGTGGTGCTCGAGCGCGACGGCACGCTGGCCGGCACCTATCGTAAGATGCACATTCCGGATGACCCGGGCTATTACGAGAAGTTCTACTTCACCCCCGGCGATGGCGGCTTCACCCCCGTGGACACCTCCGCCGGGCGGCTGGGCGTGCTGGTGTGCTGGGATCAGTGGTTCCCGGAGGCAGCCCGGCTCATGGCCCTCGCCGGGGCTGAAATCCTGCTCTACCCCACCGCCATCGGCTTCGCCCCGGAGGAGCCCGCCGATGAGCAGGCGCGGCAACTCGAGGCCTGGGAGACCATCCAGCGCGGTCACGCCATCGCCAACGGCCTACCGGTGGCAGCGTGCAACCGGGTGGGCACCGAGCCCGCCGCCCGTTTCTGGGGCCGCAGCTTCGTATGCGGCCCACAGGGCGAGATCCTTGCCCGCGGCGGCGAGGAAGAGACCGTCCTCGTTGTCCGCCTCGACCTCCACCGCACCGAGGAGGTCCGGCGCATCTGGCCGTTCCTGCGCGACCGGCGCATTGAAGCCTACCAAGGCCTCGCCCGGCGCTACCTCGACACCCCGGGAGACGCGTAGGACGGCGCCGCGCCGGGCTGGTAATATGCTCAGCCTCTGGTATCCGCTAGTGTGAGGCGAACCGATGCAAGAGACGGAAAACGGCCAGCAGCCGCCCGCCGACACGCCCCCCGGCGTCGCCCCGTGGGCGGTCTACATCCTTCACCTGGGTAGCCTGTTCATCGGCCTGACGGCGGTCATCGGGGTGATCGTCGCCTATATGCAGCGCCGTGACGCAGCGCCTTGGGTCCAGAGCCACTACCAATTCCAGATCAACACCTTCTGGATCGGTCTGCTGATCTTCGCAGTGGCCATCATCACCATGCCCCTTTACGGCCTCGGTTTCCTGCTCGGCGTGTTCCTGACCATCTGGCTGCTCGTACGCTGTATCTACGGCATGCGTCAGCTCAATGCGCGGGAGCCGATCCCCGACCCCGAGACCTGGCTGTTCGGCTGGAGCCGGAGCGGTTAGCGGCGTGTTGCTCGGCGATCTGCCCCTACCCCGACGCCCCGCCGAGCGGCGGGACTGGTCCGGGCTGCTCGGCGCGGCCCAGCCGCTAGCCATCGCGGAAGCCGCCCGGCAGCATGACGGACCAGTCATCGCAGTTACCGGAACGCCGCAGCAGGCCGCCGCCCTGCAAGAGGCGCTCGGTTTTTTCCTGGGAGACGACGCGTCCGTGCTCGGCTTTCCGGACTGGGAAACCCTGCCCTACGACGTCTTCTCCCCGCATCAGGACATCATCTCGGAGCGTCTGCTCGGGCTCTACCGCCTGCCGGGGATGGACCGCGGCGTTCTGGTGGTTCCGGTGGCAACCCTCATGCATCGCCTGCCGCCGCGCGGCTGGCTCGAGGGTCGATCGCTGATGCTGCGTCCCGGCGACCAGCTGGAGATCGAATCCATGCGCCGACGTCTGGAGGCCGCCGGCTACCGATGCGTCCCCGAGGTCGGCGAACACGGTGAATTCGCGGTCCGGGGCGCCCTACTCGATCTCTTCCCGATGGGAGGCGAAACGCCCTATCGCATCGACCTGTTCGACGACGAGGTCGAGAGCCTGCGCCGCTTCGATCCCGAGACCCAGCGCACCACCGAGAAGGTCGACGCCATCGAGCTACTGCCGGGCCGGGAGTTCCCCACCGACGAGGACGGGGTCACCCGCTTCAGACAGGCATTCCGGGCCGAGTTCGAGGGCGATCCGGGGCGCAGCTTCCTCTATCGCGCCGTCAGCGAGGGCCGCATCCCCGGGGGGATCGAGTACTACCTGCCGCTCTTCTTCGAGGAGACGGCCACGCTGTTCGACTACCTGCCGGAAGGGACCCTGTCTGTGCGTCTGGAGGGGGTCGACGAAGCGGCGGACAGCTTCTGGCGGCAGGTTCAGGACCGTTACGAGCAGCGCACTGGCGATATGGACCGTCCCCCACTGCCGCCCCGTCGAGTCTTCCTCGACGGGGACGAGCTACGCGCCGGCCTCAACCGCTGCCCGCAGGTCGTCCTGCACACCGAACCCGGTCGCGGTGCCGAGGCCGACGTCCTCGCCCTGCCCGAGCTCGCCGCGCGGCCCCAGGCC
>Ga0207421_10006193_pt1 | contig 13118 bp, 11 predicted proteins | sample SodLakKL_010_SED_4_FD_187542 | JGI IMG/M metagenome (GOLD analysis project Ga0207421, IMG submission 187542) | Alkaline sediment microbial communities from Lake Tanatar, Kulunda Steppe, Russia - 8KL_010_SED (SPAdes) (version 2) | ecosystem: Environmental > Aquatic > Non-marine Saline and...
ACGATGCTGCATGCGACCACCAACCAGACCGTCGATGTGTTGCTGGCGCTGTTGCTGCTGATCGGGGGCGTGATCGGCGCACAGGTCGGCACACGCATCGGGCTCAAGATGAAGGCCGAACAATTGCGCATCTTGTTGGCGATGCTGGTGCTGGCGGTCTGCGGCAAGCTGGCCTTCGATCTGCTGGTCATGCCGTCAGAACTGTATTCGCTTGGCGTGAGGGGCGCATGATGATCCGCCTGATCGCCCTGCTGCTGCTGCTCGCCCTACCCGCGAAGGCCGAAGAAATCGTGCTGGGCCTCAGCCGCGATGCCGTGGCGATCACGGTCACCTTTCAGGGGTCCGATATCATTGTCTTTGGTGCTGTCAGCCGTGATGCACCAGCACCACAAGACAGCCAGCTGGGCGTTATCGTCACGATTGCCGGACCGGACGAGCCTGTGATGGTGCGCCGCAAGGCAAGGCGGATGGGTATCTGGATCAACACCGACGCGGTCGATGTCAGCGCGGCGCCATCATTTTACGCCGTAGCAACCACCGCTCCAATTTCAGAGGTGCTGCGCGACGTCGAAGACCTGCGCAACCGCATCACCATCCCCCGCGCTATCCGCGCTGTCGGCGCCACGGTCCCTGATAGCGCGGCCTTCACCGACGCGCTGATCCGCATCAAAACCGACCAGAACCTGTACCAGATGCTGGAAGGTGCGGTGCAGCTGGATCAGGACACTTTGTTCCGCACCGCCATTTCCCTGCCCGCCACCTTGACCGAGGGTGATTACACCGCCCATATCTATCTGACCCGCAACGGCGTGGTGATCGACGATTACGTCACCACAATCCCTGTTGCCAAGGTCGGCCTGGAACGCTGGCTGTATAATCTCGCGCATCAGCAGGCGTTTCTGTATGGGCTGATGTCGCTGGCGATTGCGGCAGGGGCGGGCTGGCTGGCCTCTGCCGTGTTCGGCATGATCCGCCGCTAACCGCGCCCGATATGGGGCATCTTGGATGCCATGACCATCATCGTTTGCACATTTGCTTCTGGCGGTAGGGATGCCATGTGGAACACCGCGCGGGCCACGTCGTCTACTGCCATCGTTGGCAGCGGCGGCAGACCTTCGGCCGCGCGCTTCAGTTCCAGCCCTTGCACCAGTTCGGTGCGCGCATTGCCGATGTCGATCTGCCCACAGGCAATATCAAACGCTCGCCCGTCCAAGGTAAGGGTCTTGGTCAGTCCCGTGACGCCGTGTTTGGTGGTGGTGTAACAGACCGACCCTTCGCGCGGCGTATGCGCCGAGATTGACCCGTTGTTGATGATCCGCCCACCCATCGGCATCTGGTGGCGCATCTGGCGGAACGCGGCGCGGGCGCACAGGAACATGCCTGTCAGGTTCACATCCAGCACAGCGCGCCAGTCATCCAGCGCGATTTCATCAATCGTGGTCTGGGGGCCGAACATGCCAGCGTTGTTGAACAACACATCCAGATGGCCGAATGCTGTAAAAGCTGCATCGACAGCTTTTTCATCCGTCACATCGCAAGGTAAAGGCACGGCATTGGGATGCGCCATCTCGGCCAGCACCTCTGGTCTGCGGGCAATCAGGCCAACCCGCCAGCCCTGATCCAGAAAATGCAGCGCCGTGGCGCGCCCGATCCCCGCACTCGCACCGGTGATGATGATGGTTTTCATGAATCCTCCGCTTTCAACTCCAGCGTTGATACCGGCACTTCCAGATCATCCACGCCCAATGCAAGTTCCGGCCGTGCCAGCCGGTTGCGCACGACCCAGCGCAACTGCGTTTCCGCCCGCGTGATCGCGACATAGGCCAGACGTTTCCACAATGGCTGGCCTGCTTCCATCCGGCCCATCCGGCTGGCGATCTCGATATCGGGGGCAAAGACCTGCACCGTGTCCCACTGCGACCCCTGCGCCTTGTGGATCGTGACGGCAGCGCCATGCAGAAAGGTCGCCCCCATCCGCGCGGCAAAGGGGATAAAGGGTTCAGCGTCACCCTCAAGCTCGATTTTGACGATGCTGGCGGCGGAAATGCGCGGGTCTTCCGCCCCGATCACATGCAGCCGCGAAAAGCCGGGTTTCTTGCCGGGTCCAAGGTAGATGACCTGCGCACCTTTGATCAGGCCCCGCGCTTCCAGATCAAGGCGCTTCTTGCGGTGCTTCAGCGGCAGTTCGATCCCGTCGCAGATCAGCGGCTCGCCCGGCAGCAGGGCATCAGGGGGCGCGTTAAAGGCAGACCGGAACGCATGGATCAGCTTGATCCGTGTCGCATTGCGCCAGACCAGACAGGGGGATCGCGCCATCAGATCGGCCTCTACCCGCTGCGCCATAACCACGCGTTCGTCGCGCGCGGCAGCTTCGGCCACCAGACGTTCAAACGCGTAAAAGTCGACCATTGGATCGGCCAAGGCATGGGCCAGATCAAGGATCGGGTTATCGGCATCCTGGCGGTGAATACGGCTTAGCGTCAGGACGCGTGATTTAGGCAGGGTTTCAAACACCATCCCGCCGCTGGATTGCACCGGTGGCAATTGCGCAGGATCGCCAAACAGCAAAAGTGTCGGAAAAATCTCTTTCAGATCGTCGAACTGCTTGGCATCCAGCATAGAGCTTTCATCGACAAACCCGATATCCAGCGGTTCCTCGCGGCGTTTCCAACCTGTGATGAAATCGCTGCCGCGCAGACCCGCCGCCGCCAGCGCGGCAGGCACCGATGTATTGATCTGATAAGACGCCCACGCACGGTCCAACCCGACATCGCTTAGCCCTTCGATTTCCGGCCGTTCGCCCTGCCCGGCCAGCCATTCAGCGATCTTTTCATATTCGGGGTCATAGACGGGGGTATATAATATCCGGTGGATCGTGGTCGCAGGTACGCCGCGATTGCGCAGCACGCTTGCAGCCTTGTTGGTAGGCGCCAAAATCGCCAGCGTCCGCCGATCCTTGCGCTTGCGCCCTTCCCAGTCGCCGGAAATGATATCCACGCCCGCCTCGGCCAGCGCCTTGTACAGCGCCGCCAACAGCATGGTCTTGCCCGATCCGGCCTTGCCGATCACGGCCAGCACAGATGACGCATCGCTTTGCGGTGGTTGTAGCAGGCTGTCGTCCAGATCAACACCGGCCTGCCGCAAGGCGGTGGCGACATTATCCCAGGCTTCGGCCTGATCTTCGGAAAAGGTGATGACGGGTGCGTTCATAGCGGCGACTTTAGCCGCGCCCGCCACCCGTCACCACCGCCTTATCATCGTCAGAGAAGAAAATATCCCCGCCGGAGGCTTCAGGTCTCTGCGTGCCACCACCCGCTGGCAATGGCACGCAAGCTACTCTCTCAGCGCCCCTCCCGTGACGCTTCGATTGTATCCTCGAACGTACGCAGACCCATCACAGGTGCCTGCACCAACACCGCCATATTGCCCGGCTTGTGTTCGTTGCGGCGCATCTTGGTATGCGCAAGCGGGATTTCATCCCATGCGAAACATTCCGACATGCAGGGGTCCAACCGGCGTTCAACCATCAGGTTGTTTGCGGCACTTGCCTGCTTGAGATGGGCAAAGTGGCTTCCTTGCAACCGTTTCTGATGCATCCACATGTAACGGACGTCAAAAGTGCAGTTGAAACCGGTGGTGCCTGCGCAAATCACGACCATGCCGCCTTTTTTGCAGACAAGCGATGACACCGGAAACGTCGCCTCGCCCGGATGTTCAAACACCATATCGACGTTCTTGCCCTTGCCGGTGATGTCCCAGATCGCCTTGCCGAAACGGCGCGCCTCTTTTAGCCAAGTATTGTATTCGGCGGTATTGACCTTGGGCAACTGCCCCCAGCAGGAAAAATCATTGCGGTTGATAACGCCTTTGGCACCCAGCGACATGACAAATTCGCGCTTGCTTTCGTCGCTGATGACACCGATCGCGTTCGCCCCTGCCGTGTTGATCAGCTGGATCGCATAAGACCCCAGACCGCCCGACGCGCCCCAGACCAGCACATTCTGGCCGGGCTTGAGATCATGCGGTTCATGGCCGAACAGCATCCGATACGCGGTGGCCAGCGTCAGCGTATAACACGCACTTTCTTCCCAAGTCAGATGCTGCGGGCGCGGCATTAATTGCTGCGCCTGCACGCGGGTAAACTGGGCAAAAGACCCGTCTGGTGTCTCATATCCCCAGATCCGTTGGGTCGGTGAATACATCGGGTCGCCGCCGTTGCATTCTTCATCGTCGCCGTCATCCTGATTGCAATGGATCACGACCTCGTCGCCGACTTTCCAGCGCTTGACCCTGTCGCCGACAGCCCAGACGATGCCCGCCGCATCCGACCCTGCAATATGATAAGGCGCGCCGTGCCCGTCAAACGGGCTAATCGGTTCGCCCAAGCCCGCCCAGACGCCATTGTAATTCACGCCCGCCGCCATAACGAGAACCAGCACCTCGCCCGAGTCGATCGCGGGGGTTTCCACGACCTCCAGCTGGAACGCCTTGTCAGGTTCGCCGTGCCGTTCACGCCGGATCGTCCATGCGTGCATTTGTGCGGGCACATGGCCCAAGGGGGGCATTTCGCCCATATTATAAAGATCTTTGCGTTCCGCTGCGTAAGCGGCTTCACCAGTTGTCAGATCAAGGGCCATTTCCATCTCCATCGCGATCAATCCGTTTGTGCCGCAGTGCAGAATCACGCGGGCTTAGCCGATTGATACGAAGCGTTGCGCAACATTGCAACACCAAGAGGGTCTTTTTTGTAATTTTATGTCTGCTGCGTCGCAGAAATAAGCAAAGGCTCGGCCTCTTTGTCAAAATGATGGGCAATGGAATTGGCGTAATAAGTCAAAATAGGTGCGCCAAGCTCTGTCACGGCGACTGTATCGCCTTGCAAGGTGACCAACCGGCGCGCCTCCATCCGGTCCAGCGCGTCCTTTACGACATCTTCGGCACTGCGTCGCGGGCGGGGGATCTGCTTGTCCTGCAAAAGCTGCATTGACGCGCCAACAGCGCCGACCAGCGCGTCTTTCGGGGCCGGCGTCAGCGCCAACAGATGCCGCGCAACCAATGGTACACCGGGCACAGGGGTCACATCCGCAATGCGCTGCATCAGGGCTGATGCGACAGCCTTGGTCAGATCGCCGTCGGCGGTTTGGGCAAAACGCGACAGCTCTAACGGTTCACCGAAACTGACTGACGCAGTGCCATAACCCTTGAACCGTCCCGTGATCCGCTGCGCGAAATGGCGGCCAAGCCTGATGAACACATTGACCAACGATGGACGAAACCTGCGCGTGCCGGATTTATGCGCGGCAATCAGGATCGTGTCTTCCAGCACGCGGTCGTAATTCAAAGCAACGGGAACAAAGATAACTTCGCGCGCGGCGGGGTCGAAATCTTCAATGATATAGTTCAGCAAACCGGTGCGCGGTGTGGCCAGTTTGCCATCCAGCGTCAGCCCGCCTTCGGGGAAAACGGCCTGCGTCACGCCTGCGCGTGTCGCCATCTGGACATACCGCGACAACACCCGCCGATAAAGTGCGCCACGCGAATTGCGCCGGATAAAATACGCCCCCATAGCGCGGATGATCGGCGATAAGGGCCAGACCCGCGCCCATTCGCCCACAGCATAGGACAAGGCACCGGCATTGGCGGCCAGATATGTGACAAGCACATAATCCATATTGCTGCGGTGGTTGATGACAAAGACGACGGCAGCGTCGGGGTCGATTTCGGCCATACGTTTCCGATCAAGCGTGCCAAGCTGGATGCGGTACAAGGATTTTGACAGCCAGCGCGCCAGCCTGATTCCGATGCTAAAATAGGCGGTCGCGGAAAACGATGGCACGATCTCGCGTGCGTAACCGCGGGCTTTTTCAAAGGCGACGTTTTCGGGCACGTTATTGCGGCGGGCGTGGTCGACGACTGCTTGCGTCACCTCGGGGTCATAGATCAGCCGCTGGATCATGTCATAGCGGTGCGCCAGCTTGAAAGGCTCGATCGGGCGTTGCAGCTTTTTGTTGACCCGCGCGATCACCCGTTCGGCGCGTTTGCGGAAAAACCATCGGACCGACGGAAACAGGAAATGCGACGCAAATGTCACCCCGGCAAACAGGACAATCAGAACAAAGGCCCAGACCGGCATTGATATAGTTTGCGTCATGGATGGAAATTGTCGCAAACGTCAGCAAATGTCCATCGCTAGACCCTTTGTTTTGCTGGTGGATACAATCGATCTTAACGAGTTTAAATTTGAATATTTTGGGCGCATATGCTTAGCCTGACATGTGTTTTGTAACTTTGTACCAGTGTCTTGGAGTTTATGATGTCTTTTACGTTTTACCTGTTTGACCGCGATGCATGGGACGACCCGTTCGACATGCTTCGCGACAGTAACAATAGCGGCGACGCGAATACCGGGCAGCAAATCTCGCTGACGAACCCTTCTGCGGGTCAAACCGTCACGGTGAACGGCAATGCAATAGCGGACAGTAGCAGCGTCGCAGGCGGTCTAAGCCAAAGCTATACCATCAGCGGCAGAACTTTTGCCGCAGGACAATCCATCGAGATGGATTATGGATTTATCGTGCGCGACGATAACGGAATCGAATATTTCATTGGTAAGGTGAAAGTATCGGGAAGCACCGATACCGATTACAATGGCAGCATTATGACGCAAGGTTGGGATCCGGTTGCGCAGCAATGGGTCGGGCCACCGCCAATCGGGACGACATTCACGCTCGTCGAAATTGACGACAGCACTTATCAGGGGGCTATCAATCCCTGGGCCAGGACCGCTGGCGGCGTTCGCGACGGTAGCAGTAGATTCAACCCCTATTCAAATGATGTGAGATTAGGCGAAGGCGTGGCTGCGCCCGTTCTGGACACTGGTTTCTTTCCGTTTTGCTTTGTGGCGGGCGCGATGATCCAGACGCAGGACGGTCTGCGCGCTGTCGAAACGCTGCTGGCAGGTGATATGGTTGTGACGGCTGATAATGGTCCGCAGGCATTGGTCTGGACCGGGCAACGGCAGGTCAGCGCACAGGACTTGCAAAAGCACCCTAGATGGCGCCCTGTTCGCATTGCGACAGGCGCGCTTGGCGACGGTCTGCCGACGCGCGATGTGCTGGTATCACCGCAGCACCGCGTGCTGGTGCGGTCCCGCGTTGCGCTGCGCATGTTCGACACCCGCGAAGTGCTGATCGCAGCCAAGGATCTTGTCGGGCTGCCCGGCATCACGCTGGCCGAAGATGTGACCGACGTGCATTATGTCCACCTGATGTTTGATGCACACCAGATCGTTTTCGCAGATGGTGCACCGATGGAAAGCTTCTATGTGGGGCCAATGTCACTCGCCACGCTCGACTGTGCAACGCGCCGTGAAATCCTGACGCTGATGCCGGGGGCGACGACAACGCCCGTCGATTTTGCCCGCCCTGTCGTGCGCGGCGGCAGCGCACGCAAGCTGGCCGAACGTCATGGCAAGAACGCGCATAGCCTGATCGAAAGCTGACGCTTCGGGGATCTTTTTGTCCTATAAAACGGCTGGCGGTTCCCGAACTGCCGGCCTATTGCTATATCAGTTAGGCTGTTCCAAGAGGATGGATTTGGGACAGCGCATTGCTGAAACTTTTGGTCACTGTTTGACTGGCGTCATCCAATGCAACGCAATATCTGCACCCGTCATTGATTCGGTTTTTTCCAATTTTCCTTGCCCATGGCACTTTGATGGCAACGAAACAAAACCAGCGCACCGCCGAAACGCTTGCACCAGATAGCAAAGTGATGGCGATTGACGCCGGAATGAAGACAATCCGATAGGTCGGCCACCGCCTGCCGACTGCGCGAGAGCCTGTCCTTGTGCCAAACTGACGCCCCCGTCCGCGTCGTAGGCATTATCACCGCATGAACGCAGCAACGTTAAATCGCACAAAAATGTTGCGTCAGAATCAGATCATGCCGCACTGCGGCGAATTGACAGCGCCACAAAATGTCGGATAGTTGATTGAAAGCGTAATTTAATTGCGCGCCGTGATTCAAGGAGACAGGCCCATGTCGCAGATGCAAAAAGATCGCCCCTGGCTGTTCCGCACCTATGCGGGCCATTCCACTGCCAAAGCGTCCAACGCGCTTTATCGGGGGAACTTGGCCAAGGGACAGACCGGCCTGTCCGTCGCTTTTGATCTGCCCACGCAGACCGGCTATGACAGTGACCATATTCTGGCCAAGGGCGAGGTCGGCAAGGTCGGCGTGCCCGTGGCGCATCTGGGCGATATGCGGATGTTGTTCGACGATATCCCGCTGGATCAGATGAATACGTCCATGACGATCAACGCGACGGCCCCTTGGCTGCTGGCGCTTTATATCGCGGTGGCCGAAGAACAAGGCGCCGATGTCAGCGCGCTGCAAGGCACGGTGCAGAATGATATTATCAAGGAATACCTGTCGCGCGGCACCTATATCTGCCCGCCCGAACCTTCTTTGCGGATGATTACCGATGTCGCGGCCTATACCCGCGAACACCTTCCCAAATGGAACCCGATGAACGTGTGTTCCTATCACCTGCAAGAGGCAGGTGCGACGCCCGAGGAAGAACTGGCCTTTGCGCTGGCGACCGCTACGGCAGTATTGGATGATCTGCGCGGCAAGGTGCCGAACGAACATTTCCCCGAAATGGTTGGCCGCATTTCGTTTTTCGTGAATGCCGGAATCCGTTTCGTGACCGAATTGTGCAAGATGCGCGCCTTTGTCGAATTATGGGATGAAATCTGCGCCACCCGTTATGGCGTCGAAGATGCCAAATACCGCCGTTTCCGCTATGGCGTGCAGGTCAATTCGCTGGGCCTGACCGAGCAGCAGCCGGAAAACAACGTCTACCGGATTTTACTGGAAACGCTGGCAGTAACCCTGTCGAAAAACGCCCGCGCGCGCGCCGTGCAATTGCCTGCTTGGAACGAAGCGTTGGGTCTGCCGCGCCCATGGGATCAGCAATGGTCTTTGCGGATGCAGCAAATTCTGGCCTATGAAACCGATCTTCTGGAATTTGACGATCTGTTTGACGGCAACCCCGCAATTGACCGCAAAGTGAATGAATTGAAAGAAGGGGCGCGTGCTGAACTGGCGCAGATCGACGGGATGGGTGGCGCGGTAAATGCGATCGGCTACATGAAATCACGCCTTGTCGAAAGCAATGCCGCGCGCATCGCCGGTATCGAAAGCGGCGCAACAACCGTTGTTGGCGTGAACAAATGGCAGGCGGGCGAACCATCGCCCCTGACCGCCGGCGACGACGCCATCATGATCGCCGACCCCGAGGCAGAGGCAGACCAGCTGGGCCGCCTTGCCGCATGGAAAGCCGCCCGCGACGCATCAGCCGTGCGTGACGCGCTGGCCGCCCTGCGTGATGCGGCGCAAAGCGACACCAACATCATGATCCCGTCCATCGCCTGCGCACGCGCCGGTGTGACGACAGGTGAATGGTCTGACGTGATCCGCGCCGTGTTCGGCCAGTATCGCGCACCTACGGGCGTCAGCGCGAACCCGTCCAACCGGACCGAAGGACTGGACGATCTGCGTGAACAGGTTAATCAGGTCAGCCATGCCTTGGGCCGCAGGCTCAAATTCATGATGGGCAAACCCGGTCTGGATGGCCATTCCAACGGCGCCGAACAGATTGCAGCGCGCGCCCGCGATTGCGGCATGGATATCGCCTATGAAGGTATCCGACTGACGCCTGACGAAATCATCGCATCGGCCCATGAAAACGGCGCGCATGTCATCGGGCTTTCGATCCTGTCGGGGTCGCATGTTCCGTTGGTGCGCGATGTCATGGCCAAATTGCGGGCTGCCGGTTTGGACCACATTCCCGTGGTTGCGGGCGGCATAATTCCCGATGATGACGCAATTGCGCTGCGGGCGATGGGGGTGGCAAAAGTCTATACGCCGAAAGATTTCGAATTGAACAAGATCATGGCAGATATCGTCACTCTTGCAGACCCAAGGCTAACCGCGGCAGAATAATCTATCCTTTTCGGCAGGTTTTTAAACGCAGGATTTATTTCGGCGAAATTAATTGCTATTGCTACGTCCATTGCAACGTAGATCGGAACAGATGATCATGAATAAAGACCTTTCTTCAATGACACGGGCAGAACTTGAAAAGCTCAAGGTCGATGTTGAAAAAGCATTGGTAAGCGCGGCTGAAAGAGACAGAAAAGCAGCCCTTGATGCAGCAGAAAAGGCCGCCGCCGAACACGGATTTTCGCTTGCGGAAATCACCGGCGGTGCGACAGGGCGCAAAGCAAAGGCAGGGCCAAAATCTTCGGCCCCTGCTAAATACCAGAACCCGGCTGACACCAGCCAGACATGGACCGGCAAAGGCCGTCAGCCAGCCTGGTTCAAAGACGCTCTGGCAAACGGCACATCGCCAGAAGCTATGGAAATCTGATAATTCAGCGGGAAAGGGGGTCTCCCCTCTCCCGCTTTGTTGCGCTAAGCGTTGGCATCCGCCTAACCACAGGAGATGCGAATGACAGTTCATATTGGCGCAGCAAAAGGCGATATCGCCCCGACAGTATTGATGCCGGGCGACCCGTATCGCGCGAAATGGGCAGCGGAAACCTATCTTGATGATCCGCGTTGCATCAACCAGGTCCGCGGGATGCTGGGTTTTACCGGCACATGGAACGGGCATCCAGTCACGATCCAGGGGTCGGGCATGGGCATGCCGTCAATGTCGATCTACGCCAATGAACTGATTCGCGATTACGACGCACAAACGCTGATCCGGATCGGGTCTTGTGGCGGGATGCAGGACCATGTCGGCATCCGCGATGTGATCCTTGCGATGACGACGACCACTCTGTCCACACCCTCCAGCGGTATCTTCAAGGAACTGAACTTTGCCCCCTGCGCGGATTTCGGCCTGCTAATGGCTGCGCACCAAGCGGCACAGGAAAAGGGTGTCACAACCCATATCGGCGGCATCTATTCGTCAGATGTGTTCTACGACGAACGGCCCGATTTGAACGAACAGATGATGCGGCACGGTATTCTGGGTGTCGAGATGGAAGCGGCAGAGCTTTACATCCTCGCTGCACGGTACAAACGCCGCGCACTGGCTGTTCTGACCGTCAGCGACCACCTGATCACACATGAGGCCCTGCCAGCACAGGACCGCGAGCAGTCTTTCGGTGACATGGTGGAAATCGCGCTGCAGGCGGCGTTTACCTAGCGCCCGTGTGACCTGTCATAGCCGTTGACCGCAGGCGCAGTCCAGCCGTCCAGCGCGCCCGCCTGTGGCGCGCGGACCTGCATCAGCAGCGGATAACAGGCAGCGGTATCTGATGAATGTTCCGCGCTGCAATCACCACCGGGACAGGCGCTCAGCACCGCAAGCAGGTCTATTTCCGCGAACAGGTCGATGTAATCACCGGGACGTACGGGGCTGGCCTTCATGAAGTACTGGCCGGTGTCACGGGTGAAACCGGTGCACATGAACACATTCAACACATCATGCACATACCGTTCTGCCTGATCCAACGGCAGGTCGGCCGCATCGGCCAAGGCACGGGTCAAGTTGGAATGGCAGCAATAATGGTAATCAACACCGGACAGTAACCGCCCCGTATAGGGGTCGCAGCGCGTCCCGATTACATCATGAACCGACCCGCCGAACGCATCGATCCCGTACCAGTTCAAAGTGTCTGCCACCACAGTCGCCATTGGCCGCAGATAGGGAAAAGACGACCAAAGCCGGTCGCCCGTCGTCACATGGGTGCCGTGCAAAGCGCGGGTTTTGCCGGAATAGAAACGTTCATCCAGATTATCTGCAGCGAACAGGTTCAAATCCCCGACCTGCGGCCCGTCTACGGACGATATCCGCAACACATGCCCCGCCGGGACCCGGATCGCGGCGGCATCGCGCGGCGGCACGATCACCTGCCCCGTTGGCTGCGCACCAGCTGATGCCCGCTGCAACAACGCCATATCGGGTTGTGGCAGCGTATCCACCGGATAGCAGATCACGGGTTTCACACTCCGGCGGGCATCGGCATCTTGAGGTATTTCATTCATCGTCAGAGCCTAAATATCCCCGCCGGAGGCATTAAGTTTTTCTTAAACCACCCGCTCAACCATCATGCCCTTGATGCTGGCAATCGCTTTGGCCGGGTTCAGGCCTTTGGGGCAGGTTTTGGCGCAGTTCATGATTGTATGGCAACGGTACAGCTTGAACGGGTCTTCCAATTCATCCAACCGTTCGCCCGTGGCCTCGTCCCGGCTGTCCACGATCCAGCGATAGGCGTGCAGCAGGGCCGCTGGCCCCAGATAGCGGTCGCCATTCCACCAGTACGACGGGCAGGACGTCGAACAGCACGCACACATCACGCATTCATAAAGACCGTCCAGCTTTTTGCGGTCATCAATCGACTGCTTCCATTCCTGCGCAGGTTCGTTTGATTTGGTTTCCAGCCACGGCATGATGCTGGCGTGCTGGGCATAGAAATGGGTCAGGTCGGGGATCAGATCCTTGATCACCGGCATATGCGGCAAAGGGTAAATCTTGATGTCGCCCTTGATTTCATCCATGCCATAGATACAGGCCAGCGTGTTGATCCCGTCGATATTCATCGCGCAGGACCCGCAAATCCCCTCGCGGCAGGACCGGCGGAATGTCAGTGTCGGATCAATATCATTCTTGATCTTGATCAGCGCGTCCAGAACCATCGGACCGCAATTATCCATATCCAAAAAGTAGGTATCAAGCTGCGGGTTCTTGCCGTCTTCGGGGTTCCAGCGATACACCTGCACCTTGCGCAGATTGGTCGCACCTTCCGGCTTGGGCCAGGTTTTGCCCGTCATCATGCGGGAATTCTTTGGAAGTGTCAGTTGTACCATTTGCTACATTCCTTCGATCACAGGCCCACGGCCCGTATTTTCATCTCAGCCGCGCCGGTCTGATCGGGGGCTGCCCTGTCAGACGCACAACGCAACTGTCATAAACTTCCAGCGGGTCACGGCCACGCAGCGCGTCCGCTGTGACCCCGATCTGCGCAGAGGCAAAGCCGCCACTGTTGCTGTTCACACCGACGGTGCCACCAAATGTCGGGCCTTGCGCTGCCCGCGCGCGT
>Ga0207421_10006195_pt1 | contig 13116 bp, 12 predicted proteins | sample SodLakKL_010_SED_4_FD_187542 | JGI IMG/M metagenome (GOLD analysis project Ga0207421, IMG submission 187542) | Alkaline sediment microbial communities from Lake Tanatar, Kulunda Steppe, Russia - 8KL_010_SED (SPAdes) (version 2) | ecosystem: Environmental > Aquatic > Non-marine Saline and...
GGCAAGGAGATTGAGGAACGAGGACTTTTCTCATTATGCAGCTAATCTTTCCCAGATGACTTCTGATATACTGATGAAGAACGTTGATAACATAAGGCCAGGACTGCAGGAAAGTGCGTGGCAGGTAGTGAAGGCCCTTGTCAGTTCGAGCGTAGCTATGAGTATCGCCGGATCTTCAAGACCCGCAAGCGGTAGTGAACACAAATTCAGCCATGCTCTTGATGAGATCGCAGAGGAACCCGCATTACATGGAGAACAATGTGGTGTCGGAACAATAGTGATGATGTACCTCCACGGCGGAGATTGGGAGAATATAAAAGATGCGCTACAGGCAGTCGAGGCTCCCACAACCGCTAGAGGCCTCGAAGTGAAAGAAGAAGAGGTTATCCAGGCACTCATTCATGCACCTGAGATAAGACCCGGAAGATACACTATATTAGGGAACAGAAAGATGAATAGGGATGCAGCCGAAGAGGCGGCTAAAGAAACTGGTGTTATTTAAAAAGGTGAGATATATGAGTTCTGTAACATTGATAGGAAAAAGTTTAGCTAAAGAAGGTATGAAATTCAGATTCGGAGGATGTCTTTCAAAGTGTCAGGACTGTGAATTGAAAAACTCGTGCTGCGGACTCGAAAAGAATAGATGGTATGAAGTGACAGCAGTAAGAGATAAGGAGCACAAGTGTAAAGTCCATCACGGAGAAGTGAAAGTAGTCGAGGTGGAGCAGATACCTATAGAAACTACAGCCTCAGAAAAATCAGTTATCGAAGGTTCTGTGATAACCCTGGAAGACAAAGAATGCGAATATGTGGATTGTGAATATTTCAGTAAGTGCTATCCAACAGGAATTGAATTTGGAAAAAAATATAACATCGAAGAAGTCGGGGAGAAAATAGATTGTAAAATTGGAAAAGATCTAAAGTTGGTCAAATTGAAGTGACTTCTAGAAAGATTTTTCACTTGCCCCTTATCCTATCGAACCAACTTTTATTTTTTTCCTTCTCGATATTTTCGAACCGATCTAGTATTTTTTTCTGCTCTTCGTTAAGATCTTCAGGTATCTTCACATCGATCTCGATCAGCTGATCGCCGTACCCGCTCCCTCTCCGCTTTTTCAATCCCTTATCCGGTATCCTCAATATATCTCCTGGTTGGGTTCCAGGAGGTACTTTAACTTCTGCTTTTCCTCCTAATGTTGGGATCCCGATTTTCGTGCCTAACGCGGCTTCCGTCATGCTTACATTCGCCTTTGTGAGCACATCGTCCCCTTTCCTTTCGAACCTATCATCATCTCTTACCCTGAGGGTGACGTAAAGATCACCTGTTTGTCCTCCTCTCGGGGCGGCCTCACCCTTTCCTCGTATCCTGAGTCTGGTACCATCTTCCGCTCCTGCAGGAACATTGATTGTTATGGTTTCGGTTCTCTCAACAACTCCGCTACCGCTACATTTGGGACAGGGATCCTCCACGATCTCACCAATTCCATCACACCTATCACAATTTGTTATCCTCACAACCTGTTGAAAACCTCTCCTTTGTGCTTGTTTTATTTCACCGGCTCCGCCACATTTCGGACAGGTTTTACTCCCTCCGCTTTTACTGCCGCTACCACCGCACTTTTCACACTGTCCCTTACGATTGATTTTTACGGTCTTCTCCGTTCCCTCCTTGATATCGCTCAAATCGACTTCGAAACTGAGCTGTAAATCTCTACCACGTTTTTTCTCCTTCCTTCTGCTTCTCCGACTTCCGCTGAAAAAGTTGCTGAAAAGATCTTCGAAACCGCCACTTCGCCTTCGACCACCTCCAAAAAATTCTGAGAATATATCTTCAACGTCTTCTCGATGTGAGAAATCGGACCAATCGAAATCGCCACCGCTGAATTCCTGTTTGACGCCCCGTTTACCGTATCTATCATATCTTTGACGCTTCTCGTCATCAGCTAAAACCTCGTAGGCTTCAGAGATCTTCTTGAATTTCTCTCTCGCTTCCTCTTGATTATCTGGATTCTTGTCGGGATGGTACTTTTTCGCTTTTTTTCTATAGGCTCTTTTGATCTCATCCTTCGATGCGTCTTTATCAACACCTAGGACTTCGTAATAATCTTCCTCAGCCATGATTTTCTCACTTCTGATTGGTTTCAACGGTCAGGAAATAGACCACTGAGCAGCATAGTGAAATATTTTTTCCTCCTGAGCTAAAATGATATAATTAAAAAAGGGTTTTTAGTCTTCATCGTCCTCTTCTTCATCCACGACTTCATAGTCCGCATCCACGTATTCTTCACCATGGTCTTCACCGGCCGCTCTGCTAGCACCTGCTCTTGCACCAGCCCCCTGTTGTGAACCTTGTGCCCCCGCACCTTGTCCTGCTGCAGCCTGCTGAGCCTGATACATCTGTTCTCCGATCTGTTGAACTTTCTGCTCCAATTCTTCCTTCCTCTTCCTGATCTCTGTGTGATCTTCATCATCGATAGCATCTTGGAGATCATCTACTTTCTCCTGTATCTCGTTCATTAACGACTCGTCAATCTGGTCTTCCATTTCCTCCAATGTTCGCTCCGTAGAATAGACGAGTTGTTGGGCTTCGTTTTTAGTGCGTATCCTTTCCTTTTTCTTTTTGTCTTCTTCAGCGTGTTTCTCAGCCTCCTCCTTCATCCGTTCTATCTCTTCTTCGGATAGCTGACTTGTCGCTTCAACCGTTATGCTTTCTTCCTTTCCTGTGCCTTGATCCTCGGCTGAAACATTCAATATCCCGTTCTCATCCATCTGGAAAGTCACTTCTATTTTGGGTACGCCTTTAGGTGCGGGAGGTATACCCGTAAGGGTGAATCTCCCCAAACTGTGATTATCCTTCGCCATAGCTCTTTCTCCCTGGACTACGTGTATATCAACGCTGGTCTGGTTGTCAGCCGCTGTAGTGAATACCTTGCTCTCTTCGGTGGGGATGGTAGTGTTTCTGTCTATCAAAGTCGTCGCGACTCCACCGAGGGTCTCAACGCCTAAGGATAGAGGTGTAACATCCAACAGAACGATATCGTCTTCAACATCGCCTGAGATGACACCTGCCTGTATAGCTGCTCCCACCGCAACACATTCATCAGGATTGATCTTCATATTTGGACTTTGATTGAAGAAGTCTCTGACAAAGTCCTGTATCGCCGGTAGTCGGGTCGAACCGCCTACCAGGATGACTTCGTCTATTTCATGCGGTTGAAGACCTGTGTCTTCCATGGCTATATTTACCGGTTCTTTCGTTTTCTCTACCAAATCCTCGGTCATATTCTGGAATTTCGCTCGAGTAATCTCTAACTCTAGATGTCTAGGTCCATCATCGTCAACCATCAGATACGGAAGATTAATCTCTGTGTTCTGTCTACTGGAGAGCTCTTTTTTAGCCTTCTCCGAAGCCTCAAATATTCGTTGGAGAGCTTCTCTATCCCCGCTCACATCTTTACCAGTCTCTTCTCTGAACTTCTCCACGCAGTGATCGACTATCCTCTGGGTCCAGTCTTCTCCACCCAACCCGGTATTACCAGAGGTCGCTAGTACTTCATAAACACCGTCTCCAACCTCGAGAATAGAGACATCAAATGTACCTCCACCAAGATCGTACACTAGTATCGTTTCAACGGTCTCTTTCTCTTCCATCTTATAAGCCATCGCTGAAGCCGTTGGTTCATTGAAAACTCTCTCCACTTCGAAACCTGCTATTTCACCAGCGTTCTTTGTTGCCTCTCTCTGAGGTTCATTGAAGTACGCTGGAACCGTTATGACCGCCCGATTTATATCATCACCGAGATACTCCTCGGCATCTCTTTTCAATTTCTGCAGTATCATAGCAGATATCTGCTCCGGAGTGTATTCATCGTCATCTATATTCACTTTGTGATCGGTACCCATCTTTCTCTTTATCGACTCGATAGTACGGTCCGGATTCTTCACAGCTTGTCTCTTAGCCATCTCTCCTACCAATCGTTCGCCGCCCTCCTTGAAAGCGACAACTGAAGGCGTCGTCCTATCACCTTCAGAATTCGGTATGATAGTCGGCTCTCCACCTTCCATTATCGCCATCGCGGAGTTCGTCGTTCCTAAATCGATTCCCAATACTTTTTCAGACATATTATACACCTTTGGATCTTAACTAAATCATTTAGCAACTTTTACCTTCGAAGGTCTGATAACCTCATCATTCAATTTATAGCCTTCTTGATACACTTCTATGATCTGATCCTTTTCGACATCGTCATCCTTTTCGGACTGCACGCATTCATGATACATTGGATCAAACTCCTCTCCTTCTGCATCGATCTTTTCTAGACCGTGGTTCTCTAGAGTTTTCACGAATTTATTGAAGATCATCTCGATACCGTCTTTATCCATTTCTTCCTCACTCCGCAACGCTCTCTCGAAATCGTCCAAGACTTCTAGAAGGTCTAATACCAGAGATTCGTTGGCCAGTTGTCTTATCCTCTTCTTATCTTTGATCATCCTTTTCTTGTAGTTATCGAAATCAGCCATGACCTTTTTAAGTGAAGTCTCCAATTCTTCAATTTCTTCTTGGAGTTCTTCCCTCGTAAGTTCCTCTGCTTCTTCGCCTCCTTCACTTTCTTCAATTTCATCGAGTTCTTCTCGTTCTGCTTCGATCTCAACCTCATCTTCTTTTATCTCAGAGCTCTTTTCCGACATATTGAAACCCTTCAATCTATCTCTATGGATTGGCCCATCTCTTCAGTTATCTTGTCGAGTTCGACTTCGAGTACGCCGTTGTTGTAACTAGCATCAGCTTCCTGAGGATCCACTTTGGCCGGAAGCTGTATCTTTTTCTTGTATCGTCTTTTACCTTCAACAGAAACTATCAGTATGTCGTCCTTCACGTTCAGATCGATGTCGTCCTTTTCGACACCCGGGATATCGACTGTGACCATCACTTTGTCGCCAGTATCCTGAACATCGGTAAGCGGAGTCCATTCAGATTTATCTCGGCTCTCGTCGTCTCCGTAGAAATAGTCCTTCGCATTACCGAATTCATCTATCTTCGGTTTTCCGTCAGGTCCCTGTCTTATCGAGAATCCGTAAACGAAGGGGTCTCTAGATGTTCTGTTCCTCCGCTGAGACATCATCTTCTCGGCTATCTTCCTCATCTTCTCAAACTCTTTGTCGATATCGGAGAAACCGAACATATCTGAAAAGCCGAACAGATCACCGAAGGGATCTCTTCTCCTGTAGCCTCTTCCTCTTCGATCCTTCCTATCTTCTTCCTCATCGTCCTCGTAATTTCCATAATTCATATTATCACCATATGTTTGTTTTTTCTTTCATACTTTCTAATATATTTTTGATCTCATCTTCCCTAACATTGAAGGATTTAGCTATTTTTCGGGGATCGGTTATCCCAGTATCTAGAACGTAATACAGTATCTCCCTTTCTTCATATCTATCGAAATTTTCGTGTATATAATTATACGCTTCCGCTAAAGCCTTCTCCTTCAATTTAAGTAAGTATTTTCTTTCTTTCTCCAAATTTCTTATCTTCCTTTCTATGTTCTGTATTATCTTCCTGTGACCTTCGAGATAGCCGCCTTCGATTATCCCCTCTCTTACTTTTTCCTCGATCTCCTCGTAATCCTCGATATCCTCATCTTTAAGGTCTTCTAGTTCTGTGTCGAATAGCTGAGGTCCGAGATCTATCCTCAAGGAAAATTCCCTATTTAACGAGTATTTCTTCGTCGGTGGACCTCCCTTTTCACTCTTGCACCTTTTCGATATGACCAAACCTTCGTCCTCCAACCTATCTAGGTGTTTAGAGATCGACTGCTGGCTGGTATCCAGATACCTTGAAATAGCTAGAGGGTAATTCTCCTCCTTACTCAACAGCTCGAGTATCCTCCTCCTGGTTTCATTTTGAAGGAGTTGGATCATCTCGTCGAATTCTTTCTTTTCCATCTGTCTCACTCATATTATTTTAATAAAAGAAAGAGGGGGAAAGCTTTTGTTCTACTCGATATCTATCTTCTTGCCCTCTTTCACTTCGGTTTCCTTCTTCGGAAGATTGAGAGTCAATACGCCTCTGTCGAGTTCTGCGGTAACTTCATCCTGTTCGACCTCTTCAGGTACCGGCAGTTGTCTGTAGAACGACCTGTAACCTCTTTCTCTTCTCAGATAATCTTCACCTTCCTCTTCGGTCTCTTCAGTGGTCTCTCCTTCGATGATCAATCTGTCGTCTCTAAGTTCGATCTCTATATCCTCTTTGTCGATCCCAGGTATCTCTGCCTCGATCAGATATTTATCCCCTAGATCCCTCATGTCTAGGGTAGGTGCTCTTCTTCCTCCTCTTGCTCTCTCACGGAAAGGTCTTCCGAAGAATCTGTCTAACGTTCGGTCTAAATCCTCGAATATACTGTCCATCTCTTGGAATGGACTGAAACTTCTCCTTCCGGTTCTTTCCGCAAGCCTTCTATCTTCTTCTTCATCAGCCATTTTTACCACCCTTATTTAACAACTCTTTGTTGTAATGTTTGCATTTAATAGTTAATAATAAATGGTATTTAAAGGTTTCGTTGAAGATGGGGTAAAAAAAGTTAAGAGGTTTTGGAAACGTGCGCGAACTTTTTTCACTCTTGCCGCATCTTGTAGCTCAGCACCGAGTCTCTTACCGCCTTAGTTTCATCCACTCTTCCTACTGCAGTATTGTGTGGAGCTTCACCAATGACGTCCTCATCCTCTTGCATTATCGATACAACTGCCTCTGCAAATTCATCCAGCGTCTCTTTTGTTTCTGTCTCAGTAGGCTCTATCATCAAAGCTTCGTCTACCAACTGCGGAAAGTAGATCGTTGGTGCATGGAGACCATAATCTAAAAGTCGTTTAGCTAGATCGGTTGTCTTCAATCCTTTATCTTTCATCTTTTTACCAGAGAGTACGAACTCGTGTTTCCTCAATTCTCTGTAAGGGAGATCAAGATGTGGTTCAAGCTTATTTCTCAGGTAATTGCTATTTAAAACTGCTCTTTCCGCCGCCTCTTCTAGACCATCTTTACCTTTTTTCTTTATGTAAGTGTAAGCTTTCAATAGGACGAGCCAATTACCGTAAACCCCTTTCACTCTACCTATGCTGTTCTCCAGATCATAATTTAAGCGATAACCCTCAGAATCTTTTTCAACTACCGGTACTGGAAGATAGGATGCGAACTCTTCCGTAACTCCAACGGGTCCAGATCCGGGCCCTCCACCGCCATGAGGCGTACTAAAAGTCTTATGAAGGTTGAAGTGCATTATATCGAAGTTCATAGCACCTGGATCCGTTTTTCCCATTATCGCGTTCAGGTTTGCGCCGTCGTAATAAAGGAGACCTCCGGCCTCGTGTATTATCTCCGCTATCTGACACGCGTCCTTCTCAAAGAGTCCTAGAGTATTGGGATTGGTGATCATGAAGACAGCGGTATCATCTCCAGCGGCTTCTTCTAAAGCTTCAAGGTCAACACAACCGTCCTCAGAAGGAATCTCAACAAGATCGTATCCTAACATGGAGACGCTGGCAGGATTAGTTCCATGAGCGGTATCTGGAAGTATCACTTCTTTTCTATCGTCATTATTATTTTTATGGTACTGATGTGCGATCATAAGACCGGTTATCTCACCCTGGGCACCGGCAGCCGGCTGAAGACTAACTGAGTCCATACCGCCCAACTCTGCCAAGAGTTCCTGCAATTCATACATTATCTCCAAAGTTCCCTGAACCATACCTTCCGGCTGATAAGGATGAAGATCAGTAGCTTTCGGGTGTGAAGCTATTTTTTCCGTAAATTTAGGGTTATATTTCATTGTACAGGAACCTAGTGGATAAAAACCTGTATCGATACCATAGTTCATCTGAGCCAATCGGTTAAAATATCTCACCACTTCATGTTTCGGAAGATCGGGTATCTTTGGTGCTTCATCTCTCGCTATTGTAGAGGGTAGAGGATTATCTCCTACTTTTCGTGAATCCGCTCTTCCAACTAAAAGATCTTCTTCATAACGAGCCTGTCGATAATTGGAACTCATTCGACCACCTCTTCAAAAGTTTCCACTAATAAATTCATATCTTCATCAGTATTCATTTCCGTTACGGCTGTCAAAAGCAAATCGGGTAAAGATTTGAACTTTTCTTTTTCGTCCAATGGAATCCCAGGTAAGACGTCTTTTTCTGCACATCTTTCAAATATCTCTTTAGAACCCTTAGGAGTCTTTACAGTGAACTCCTTGTGAAACTCGCTGTCAAAAAAAGGTGCCTCAAAACCTTCGATCTGATCGATCATTTCCGCTAGATCATGGGCCTTTTCATAGTTCTCCCTAGCGAGGTCCTCTATACCCCAGCCCCCTTTGATGTGAGTGTAAACGGCAGATGCTAGAGCCATCAGTGATTGGTTTGTACAAATATTAGATGTAGCTCTTTCTCTTCTGATGTGCTGCTCTCTCGTCTGCAGAGTCATACAGTAAGCCCTTTTACCGTTGGAATCTTCAGTCTCACCTATTATTCTCCCGGGCATCTTTCTTATATACTTTTCATCCGAAGCAAAAATACCCACAGTAGGACCACCATAGGATGGAGGAATCCCCAAAGGTTGGCTCTCTCCAACGACTATATCGGCACCCCAGGTTGAAGGTGGGGTCATAAGGGAAAGAAGGGTGGGATCAGTCCCAGCAACTAGAACGCTGTCGAAATCTTCCTTCAAATCTTTGAATGTATCTACATCTTCTTCGATGACACCGAAAACGTTAGGAGTTTCAATATAAAAACCGAAGACTTCATCGCTCAACTTCGATTTTAGGTCCTCTTTATCTACCTTTCCGCTCTTATCGAACTGTACCTTTTCGATCTCTATATCTTTACCTCTCAGGTAGTTTTTCAGTATCGGATCCTTTTCCCAGTGTATGTTCTCTGGGATAAGAAACTTCTTTCCTTTCCTGCTTATCCGGGCAGACATCAATACGGCCTCAGCTAATGCGGTTGGATAATCGTACATGCTCGTATTTACTGCACCCAATCCAGTCAACTCAGCTATCAGACTCTGATATTCGAAAAGTGCCTGTAATAGACCCTGGCTGATCTCTGCCTGGTAAGGGGTATATGATGTATAAAATTCCGATTTTCCTATTATCTCTTCAACCGCAGCCGGGACATAATGATTGTAAATGCCGCCGCCTAGGAATGAAGTCAATTCGTTGAGGTCCTTGTTCTTCGCCAGCTTTCCCTTCAGATCCGCCATAACCTCCCTTTCAGAAAGTCCTTCGGGGATATCAAGATCGGTTCTTATCAATTCGGGAATATCCTGGAATAGTTCTTCTTTATCTTCAAACTCTAGGAAATCTAACATCTCTTTTTCTGCGGACATCTGCACACCGGTCTAGGTAAATAGAGGATGATAAAAAGATTTTCGTCAGCCGCTAGAAATCTATTGAACGAGAGGTAAAAAAAACCTGTTTCAGTATGAAAAGATTTATATAGAACATCAATAATCCGACTAATACCTGATAATAAGGTGAATAATTATGATGGGAAATCAACCAATACTGTTGTTGAAAGAAGACACGGAAAGAGAAAGAGGTAGAGATGCTCAGAAGAACAACATCGCGGCCGCTAAGGCGATAGCCGATGCAGTCAGAAGTACATTAGGTCCTAAAGGTATGGACAAGATGTTGGTTGACAGTCTAGGCGATGTGGTCATTACGAACGACGGCGCTACGATACTTGACGAGATAGATATCGAACATCCTGCAGCTAAGATGGCTGTAGAGATGGCGGAAAGTCAAGATGACGAGTGCGGTGACGGAACTACTTCTGTCGTCGTTCTCGCAGGTGAGTTCTTGAAATTGGCTGAAAATCTGATAGAACAGAACATCCACCCCAGTGTAATAGCTAAGGGTTTCAGATTGGCTTCTCAAAAATCTAGAGAGATACTAGAGGAAAATAAAATAGAGATAGACATAGATGACGAAGAGAAACTCAAAGAGATAGCGATGACAGCTATGACAGGAAAGGCTATCGAAGGTGACAGGGAAAGGCTAGCTGAATTGGCAGTAGACGCTGTAAGGCATGTAGCTGAGAAGGAAAATGGTGAATACATGGTCGATATCGATAACATTAAAGTGGAGAAAAAAGCGGGAGCAGGGGTAGATAAGACTGAACTTATCAACGGTATCCTGTTAGATAAGGAAAGACCTCACGCTAACATGCCCTCTGAAATAGAGGATGCAAAGATCGCTTTACTCAACTCTGCAATGGAGATAAAGGAGACAGAAGTCGACGCTGAGATAGAGATCACCGATCCTGATCAGCTTGAACAGTTCGTGAATAAGGAAGAGGAGAGCATCAAGGAGATGGTCGAGAAAGTGAAAGACGTTGGAGCTAACGTACTTCTATGCCAGAAAGGCATTGACGACCTTGCTCAGCACTATCTTGCTAAGGAAGGTATCTTCGCGATCAGAAGGGTGAAAAAGTCCGATATGAAGAAATTGGCAAAAGCGACAGGTGGAAATATAGTGACCAATCTGAGTGATCTTAGTGAAGAGGATCTCGGTGAGGCCAAATCCGTTGCTGAAAAGATGATCGGTGACAGTCACATGACTTTCGTGGAAGATGGAAAGAAAGGAAAGGCTGTATCTCTACTTTTAAGAGGCGGCACGGACCACGTAGTAGATGAACTTGAAAGAGCAGTACATGATGCTCTCAAAGTCGTTGGAGTCGCTATCGAAGACGAGGCTATACTACCTGGTGGAGGAGCTGTCGAGATCGAATTGAGAAACAGATTGAAAAACTACGCCGGAAAAGTGAAAGGTAGAGAACAACTGGCGATAGAAGCATTCGCTAACGCATTAGACGTCATACCGAGAACTCTCGCAGAGAATGCAGGTATCGATGGAATAGACGTTTTGATGGAACTGAACAACGCTCATGAAGAGGAAGGACTGAAAAACCACGGTATAGAGATCATCAGTGGCGATGTTTCAGACATGACCGAAGCTAAGGTCATCGAGCCTTTGAGAGTTAAGAGTCAAGCGATCGAAGCCGCTACAGAAGTCGCTAACATGATCCTACGGATTGATGATGTCATCGCCTCTAAAGGCGGAGGAGAAGACGGCGGCGGACCACCAGCCGGAGGACCCGGGGGAATGCCCGGAGGTATGGGCGGCGGAATGCCACCAGGGATGTAAAGTCGACGAGTAAAACTTGTGAAAGACGCCCTAAAAACCTTTCAAAATCCCTTCATTTTTTCTTTCTGCATCTTTGACTCAGTATTTGAGTTTCAAAACCAATAATGCCCCAACGAAAGTTATCCCTATCGAGTTCCCGATTATGTAAACCACGTTGCCCACCTCAAAAACTGTATAAGTCTGCAGACCAAGGAATGAGATGAAAGCCACGATCAAAAACATAAGAGATAAATCACGGGTCTGCTTGGTTTTTATTACTTGAAACACTTGAAGTCCCCATCCCAGATTTAGGGCGATTATAGAGACCAATCCTAATAAGGGCAAAAATTCGATCATTCGATCCCCTCAGTTTCCCTGTTCATCAGTTCTTTGACCTGGAAAAGTACATCTTCTTGACTCTGCTGCGCATCGATTATCTCCCAATCATGCTTTTTCGCTAAACGCAGATAATTATCTCTTACCTTATTAAGAAACTCTTCCCGTTCATACTTGGTCTTATTTTCTCTATTAGTTATCCTCTCTAAAGATACTTCTGGATCTATATCGAAGAGGATAGTCAAGTCCGGTTTTAGGATGAACGGGATCTGTATATTTTCAGCGTAATCCAATTCGATCATTTCATAAGCGGCTTGGTAAGCTGCGGTAGATCCCCAATACCTATCACAGATAACCGTGAAACCGTCCTCCAATTTCGTCTTGATATTTTCTGTATGATCGACTCTATCTGCGAGATATAAAAATAAGTCTCTAAACGGGTTAGTCTCTTCATGAGCAGATTTTTGGACCAATCTGCCCGCAGGCAGATCAGTAGGTTCTTTGGTCAAGAATATCTTTTCACGTTCTTCCTTTAAAAATCTAGCTATACTCGATTTCCCTGAGCCGTCTATTCCTTCTAACACAATGAAATTTGACATCTATCACATAATCGAAAACTGACAAAATAGTTTTTCGGTCTTTCAAGGAGAGATGAAGAATATCTTTAATAATTTAGAAGAATACCCGCGCTTCTCTTGCTCATATAGGGCCTTAGTGAATTTAACTGATATTGACTAACCTATTATCATTAAAAATAAAGACTAATAAAAAAGAAAGAAAATGATTTTATTCGAGAACGATATCGGTCAATTCCATCGTATAGGAGGTGTCACCATCTTCTTGGCCGGCTCTCAGATATACTGGTATAGGCAGAGAGGGTATAAAAGTTCCTTTGAGATGTACATCCTCGTCTCCGAAAGTGACATCCTCACTCCCTATATGGAACCCGTCGAACGTGTAACCGCTTAGGTCTACCGTAGTGCTCTCTACATAGAAGGAAAAATCACCAATGTTATGAGTTCCCTCTTCTATCGCCGTATCTTCTGCGAAAGGCTGGAACCAAGACCAACAGTGTCCGTAGATGCCGTATAGGACCCACTCGTCGTAGTCCGTGTCGTCGAAATCATCCTCGGTATAAGGCACGTAATAGATATCGTCCTCCTCGTCCATCTCGTTTTTCCATTCTTCGGTCAGATAGTAGCTGAATAGACCTTGGTTGTTATTTGTATCAGTGAATTCTACTTTAGAGTATATCCAGAAATTTGAGACGTCGTCGTATTCTTCTGGTGTTTCAACATCTTCAGTGCTGAAATTCTCCACAGGGATGTGAACTGTCATATAGATCTCGTCGGGATGTGTGTCATCGTCTTCTATCTCCACGTCGATGTGGTGTTCTAGTTCGTATGTTTGTATGGTAGCGGTTACTTCTTCTTCTACCGGATCAGTAGGATCACTTATATCATATCTCACAACAGTTATCTCTGTCTGAGATATACCTACATAGGTTGTTTCGATTGTGAAGTTCATGTGTTGTCCGTCCTCATCAACAAAGGTGTGGTCGTAGGTCCACTCTTGCAGCGTCTTATTTCCATCATCGTTAGCTGCG
>Ga0207421_10006196_pt1 | contig 13115 bp, 13 predicted proteins | sample SodLakKL_010_SED_4_FD_187542 | JGI IMG/M metagenome (GOLD analysis project Ga0207421, IMG submission 187542) | Alkaline sediment microbial communities from Lake Tanatar, Kulunda Steppe, Russia - 8KL_010_SED (SPAdes) (version 2) | ecosystem: Environmental > Aquatic > Non-marine Saline and...
GGGCTCGCTGCCGGCGCCCCGCCGCGGCGGTCCCGCCGTGTGCCGCGGTGCGCGGGGACGACACACGCCGCCGGGCTTCCGGGAACGGATCCGCGAGCGGGTTCGGCAGCACGGCGGGACGGAACCCCCGGACGGCCTGACCCCGGCACACCCCGCCGCCGCGGCGGAATGCATCAGGGAACGCGTGGAAGCTCGCAGGCGCCGGAAGAGATGCGGGGTGAGCCGGGGGCACGCCCAGATTCTGAGTTCCATGAGTATTCGGAGCCTTCAGAGCTGCGGCGGCACCACGTCATACCGAACGACAATTTCTACCTCACGACATTAGCGCACCGGAGTTCGCCCGGGGAAGGCGGCATCCAGGTCGGCCCGATTGTAGAGGGTATGGATGGTCGCGTCGGCGTTGCGTATTGCTCGCGTGTGGAGACCGGCGATGTAGGTTCCGAGCTCTTCGGCCGTCAGCCAGGACTCCACGACCTCAGTGCCTCGGAACCGGGTGCGAAGAGGGTTGAAAGCAACGATGGAATGCGTGCGGAGCGCGTTTCCGCGCGCTTCCTCGTCGATAACGCGGGTCATCATGCGTTGGGCTGCGGCCACGATCGAGACGGCGCCGGACTCGGGGGGAACTACCTCCGACTGCCCGCCGTTGATCATCACGTAGGTACCGTGATTGCGCTCGTGCATGATCGAAAGGACAGCACGGATGAACAGGAAGTGAGTATCTAAGTTGCCCTGGATGACCGTCCGCCAATCGGAAAACGGCATGCGGTGGAGGCTGTATCCGTAGTACCATCCCCCGAAGCACGCAACGGCCAGGTCTATCCTCTCATACTCGCGACGTAACGACTGGGAAAACGCTTCCATCGCTTCCGGGTCGGAGACGTCGGCCTTCCTGCAGCTCAGTCGATCGTCGGCAATGTCCTGGACGTACTCCTCAAGGCGGCGGCGCTTGCCGTCGCTTCGATATGGCACTATGACGCGGGCTCCGGCGCCGAGAAATGCGCGCACGATGCCTTCGCCTACGCTTCCGGTTCCTCCGCCAACAACTGCAGTTGTGTCACGTAAGCTAACCATTGTCATACCTTTATATCACATTCTTGACCTCCGTTCAAACTGTCCGCCCGGCGCCCGCGGGTCTTGGCGACGCCGGAGCTACCGTCGGATGCGCCGCCTCGTGCGCGCTTATCGCCCCGCCGCTCGACCGGGGCTAACCCAGGTGGATCGGTACGGCTCTCCGTCGGCGGCGAGCGGACGGCAAAACGAGCACTCCTCCCTGCTCACCGCGCCGGCACGCGGCGGAGGCAAGCGCCGAGGGAGGGCACTCGCCGCCGCACTTCCGGCTGCGGTATCCGACTGCGTCGGCCCTTTCGCTTGAAGGTTAGTTCGTTGACAGCTGGGTACCGGCGGACTATCTTCTCGAGAACCGGTACGGTTCTGACGGCAAGGCGCGACCCGGCTGAAAGGAGCGTGGAGAATGAGCGGTGCGGCCGCGGGGGCGGCGGGCGGAGCCGCGGCAGCTGCTGCCGCGGAGCAACAGGCCCGCCGCCGGAGAATAGAGGGAGAGCACATGTCCGTGTGGATTGTGGATCAGGACAGAGAAGAGACGATTCTGGCCATTGGCCTGCGGGTCAAGGGAGCAAAGCTGCAAGCACAACAGCTGGGATCGGGAAGTTGGAGCACAGTCGGACGCTTTTCGAGCTCCGAGGAGTGCAAGAGCGCGTTCGACTCGCTTCGGGAAGCCATGAAAGAGAAGGACCGGCGCGTTCTGGAAGTTCCGGCATCGAGTTGATCGGCTCTCAGTATCGCGGGACAGGCTACGCTGAAGCGGCGAACTCGAGCCCGTCTCCTCACCGGCCCTGACGCACTCCGCTACTGAATCCCAGCTCCTCGATGTAGCGCTCCATGTCACGGATGCCGGGGATTGCCAACATGGTCTGGGCAATTCCTTCGCACTGCTCCAGCGTCAAAGCGTCGATCGCTTCACGCTGCGCGGATATACGTTCCGGGGCCAGACTGAGCTTCCGTACCCCAATTCCCAGAAGAAAGGCCAGAAACACCGGATTTGCCGCCGCGTCTCCGCACACGGAGAGCTCGCATCGGTGCTCGCCGGCCTGTTCGACGATGGAGGCAAGCGTTTTGAGGATGATGGGATGGTGTACCCGGTAGAGCGGAGCAAGGCGCTCGTTTGTTCGGTCCACCGCCAGCATGTACATCACCAGATCGTTCGTGCCGATCGATAAAAAGTCGGTACGGCGCGCTAACTCGTCGGTGGCGAGCGCTGCCGACGGAAGCTCGATCATTGCGCCGAGCTTCGGCCGTTCGTTATGCGGCACTCCCTCTCTCCGGAGCTCATAGCTCACTGCATAGAGCTCCGCGGCGGCCTGCTCGACCTCCTCCACCATGGAAACCATCGGAAACATGATGCGCAGATCTGCTCCGCGCCCGGCGCGCACCATCGCCCGCAGCTGCGTCCGGAACATCTGCCGATTCGCTAAGGAGAACCGTATGCCGCGCACGCCCAGGAACGGATTGCTCTCCGCCTTTGTACCTCGGAGAAACTTGTCACCACCAATGTCGGCGGTACGAAGCGTGATTTCCGCTCCCGGGGGCATCGCGTCCACGAGACTACGATACAGCCGATACTGGATTTCCTCGTCCAAGTCCCCCTGGTGGATGATGAACGGAAACTCGCTGCGATAGAGCCCGATACCCCGGACCCCGACTGCTGCCGCCCGATGGGCGTCCGCCAGCAGGTTCACGTTGGCCAGGAGCGAGATACGCTCTACGCCCTCTGCGGAGCGCAGGAGATCGTACGGCGCAAGCGTGACCGGCTTCTCGTCAACGGAGGCAGGCTCCGGAGCGGACTGGGGCACGTCTTCTCGCAACTCGAGGACGCCACGGTCTGCGTCCAGGCGAGCCGTCATGCCTTCAGTCAGCTCGAGCGCCCGGTGGTCCTGTGTTCGCAGGACCGGAATCTCCAGCGACCGCGCCAAGATCGAAAGGTGAGCGGTCACCGGCACGTCGACGAGCACGATTCCGGCTACCCCGTCGACTGCGAGTCGCAACAGCTCCGATGGATAGACGTCCGGCAGGATTACCACCAATCCTGCATACTGCCCGGCGCTGCCGCCGGCTCCAGCGAGGTTCTGCTGCAACCGGAAGCCGAGATCCTGCACATCCTCGGCTTTCTCCGCTATTTGCGGCTCCTCGATCTCAGAGAAACGGCGCGCGAATCCATCCACAACCTCTGCGACCGCCTCCTCCGGACTCATGCCGTCGCCTACGAGGCGGCGAATCTCTCCGACAAAGGCGTCGTCGTCGAGCATCACGAGCTGTGAGTTGAAGATCAGCGCACTAACATCACGGAAGCGGCTTCGTGAGTCACCGATTATGGAACGCAGCTGCGCCCGTGTGTCCTGTACGGCACGATCGAAGCGACGCGACGCGTGTTGCGGACCTTCATCGTTCCGGCCAGGCGACAGCGAGAGCGCGCGGCCGCCGAAGATGTGAACGCGCCCAACTCCTACGCCACCTGAAAGCCCTCGACCGTTCACCTGATTGGGGGAGGGTGGTCTTCCTCCCCGCGGGAGGTCGATCGTCGTTTGCTTGAAAAGCGACGCCGGCGCAGCGGATGCCAATGCTGCTCCCACCTGTTCAGCCAACGCACGGAGTGACTCGACAATCGGCCCGCCCTCTACATCCTGGTCATGCTCGAGCTCGTCTCGGCGAACCGTGACTCCACCATACGTCTTCCTGTTGCGCCGGATCGGGAAGACCGTCAGTGGTCTTACGCTCTGGGGAACAATCCGCCATGGGAACTGTTCCGTTCGAGCACCGGCTACGGCGACTCGCTCGAACGAATCGTTGCTGCTTGCTGTGTAAGCTGCCACAGTGAGCTCGAGGATCTCATGAGCGTCGCGACATACGTTGGCCAGATAGCGGGCGGTCTGCTTGGAGGAACGAAGCCCACCTGCGCGCCCCGCCACGCGCCGAATGAGCTCTGTTTGCCGCTGGACGGTCAAGCCTTCGCTCACACGCATACTCCCCGATCCGGCCCCCTTCGCCCCTTCGCCTTCCTCTTCGCTCCGCGCCTTCGCTCCGCGCCTGCCCGTTCGCTCTGCGCTCTGCGCCTGCCCCCACGCTCTCCTCTGCGCTTCTTCCCCTACGGCGAGGCGCTCGGCGAGATGACGAGTCGTCTTCCCTCTCCTTCGTCATTCCACTCGAGCGTGAGGCCGTCCGCCGCGAGTAGGCGTTTGCCCAACGCCGCGTTCAACAGCGACACGTCATAGAGCTCCCGGCCGTGGATGCCGTTTCGAACCGGGTCGTTCTCTTCCTCTGAAAGCACGCTCCTGATACGCATACGTTCGGCAGTCGACAGTGCGTCAGCGATCGTCAAGACGAGCACGCTCTGGTCAACGAACGGATCCATTGAGGCGATCAGCCGAGCGGGATTGCTTTCGCAACAGACGGTCTGAACGAACGCCAGTACAGAGTCCAACGCCGCAGCGAACAGCGAGGGAGTAACCGAAAGAAGCGCTGAGGACGATTTCGCGCTCTCTTGGCGATCAGCCGGCACTACGTGGAGGTTCGGCTTGCTCCGGTCGGTCGCGATAGCCACCGGATCCACCTCTTCCGGAGCAGCTACAAGAACCCCCGTCACCAACCGAGCCCACAGGAGAAGCCTGTTGAGCGTTTCGGCGCTCTCATCCGCCGACTCGACAAGGAGGCCGGCAACCTCCTGCAGACGACCATTCCCCTCTCCCGCCGCAAGTTGGTGAGCAAGCTGCCCCAGCCCTACGAACTCGTTTGTGGTCCTCTGGAGGTACGGCTCGATCACGCTGAAGAAGCGATACCGCTCGCGCTCCGCCTCCCGCCTGGAGTGCTCCGCCCGGTGCAGCGTCACCTCCGCACTCATGCGCTCGGTCAGATCCCGAAACACCCAGATCGTAGCGGTGTGGCGCCCTTTCTGTATATGCGGCGCCGATCGCCGTTCCACCAATCGGCCGTCAGTGAACTCGAGTAGATCGTACGATGTCTCTTCCGGGTTGTTATGTACCTCCGCCAGGCGACGCCGAAACTCCTCGGGATTCCGCAGTCGATCCGCAAGCCGGGACATCTCGGTCACGAAATCCCCCGGCTTCCAATCGGGAGAGACTCCCCACATTTTCCGCCACACGCGGTTACTGAAGAGGACGGCCCCATCGCGGCCAACCACCAGGACTCCGTCGTCTATTGCTTCCAGGGCGGCATGGAACTCGTTCGCCGGCTCAGACACGTGGCTCCTCGCTTGTTGCTGCCTGCGATTAGTCTAATCCAATCACGCTACCGCGCAAAGGTGCGGAACGGCGTCAGTGCGAGCATTCCCCTACTAAGCACTCGCCAAAGGACAGTGACCGAGTCGAGATCGGTATCATGTGCGGGGTAGCCGGTGTTACAGCCGCAGGGCGCCGAGGCAACGATACCGGTGGTGTACGAATGAACCCTTACCGTGCCTTCGCCGCCCTATACATGCGCTTACTTGCCGACCAGGTATGGCCGCTCCGTATAGTACAGACCTTCCTTCGGGCGGCCGCCGGACCGCTCCATCTGTGCCGAGCGGCTCTCACTCATGAGTTGATTGACAGCGACCTCTGCTCTCTCTTCCGGCGCGAGCCGGTCCAGATGCATGCGCTGGAGTTCCGCGGAACTGATCCTCCGTTCGGCCCCGTTGAGCTGCTTGCGGGCACGTTCCACACATGCAATCCAGTCGTTTGCTTTGTCCAGCCCGTACTCCTGATACACGATTTGTATCTCACGGGCACGTCTCATTACTGCGTCACGCATACCAGGATCTCTCCTCTAACTACGACTCCCGGCGGCCCAAAAAGCCTCCGTCAGACCCTCCGCCGGCCCGTCACACGCCCCGGTGGTCTATGTCTGCATGATACTACGGATTACCCAATCTTGACAATAGTAACCTCGAATCTTGTTCTTTCAAATGCTACAGTGAAGGTGTACAGGTTATGTTGTTTCGTGCTCCAACTGTTTTCCGTGAAAAAGTCCGCATTCGGGTTAGGAGGTTGTAGCCGGGGCAGCCCTGCCCGCCGGCACGGCCGACTCAGCGTGGGGCCGGTGGCACAGGGGCACGGGCGGCATGACCGGCACGGGCGGGGCCCCCCTGAGACGAGCTTCTCAGTTCGACCGGGTGTAACCGGTGTCACGCCCCGGAGCGCCCACTTCCCGCAAATCGTTTCTCTACCGTGTGCGGTCTCGCGGAGTTGACAACTCTCATTCACGGAGCTAGGTTTGATCTGGATGTCATCGACGCAGTGTCCCCGATGGAGTAGTCTCCGCACACGCCTTTCGCGCTTCCACCTCCCCGCCTCGGATGAGCCGGTATGGATGCGCTTGCTGGGAACCGGACTCGCCGTTGTCGGCATGCTGCTGATCCGCTTCTATGCGTTGGCTCTGGAAGAGGTGCCGGAGCGGTTCGCGACGGACATCGTCGTTCTTACGGTTCCGGCAGTCGTCTTACTCATGATCTCGCTCGTTACACGCTCCAAGTTCCCTGTACATGCGGCACTTGTTCTGCTGCTTCTGGGATCGGTATTCCCGCGGTCGTCGTTCCCCGGAATGAATCTGGCGGCGGCCACAATGCTGAGCGCAATAAGTGCCGTGCTGGTGAGCCGGGGAAACGCTCGACGGGCGGCAATTCAGGGCGCTCTCTTTCTGGCTCTCTGGTTGATTCTTTCGATCCCGGCCCGCCACGAGGAACCGGTCGGTCTTCAAGCCGGGTCGACCGTTTCTCCTCTTGCGCAACGAGGATCCGTTCTCGTTTTTCCCATCGCCCTCGTCACGCTTGGGACCATGGCCCACAAGCGCGAACAACAACGGATACAGGAACAGGCTCGTTCGTCTCGCCTCGAGTTGGCCATCCAAAACCTCACCCGAGCCAACGTCGGATTCCAGCAATATGCCAAGGACGTGACTGAACGCTCCAGAAACGAGGAACGCGAGCGCATTACCCGCGACATCCATGACTCCATCGGTTACATGATAACCAACCTGACGGTACTCCTTGACGCAGCCGGAAGCTTCGTGGATGAAGACACAGAGCGGGCGCGTTCGTTGATCAGGCAAGCGAGAACTCAAGCCGGAACAGGCCACGCCGAGATCCGCCGAGCACTGCACGCGCTGCGCCACCTGGAGCACGCAGAGGCGTACGGCCTCAAGAATGTGCTTCGCATCGCCGACTCCTTCCACGAGGCTACCGGAGTCGAAGTCTCAGTGAACATCGTAAACGTGCGGAAAACTTATGGTGCTGTGATCGATGCGACCCTTTACCGCCTGGTCCAGGAGGCTCTGGCCAATGCATTTCGACACGGAAAAGCGCAGCACGTCGACATCCGTCTGATTGAAACCGGGGGTGAGGTAATCGTTACGGTGCAAGATGACGGCATCGGGGCGACGGAGATCAAGGAAGGAATCGGTTTTCTCGGGATGCGGGAACGGCTTTCTCAGGTGGGAGGGAACGTCGCCTACGACAATCTACCCAATGGTTTCAAACTGATGGTACACATCCCGGTGCCCAGGCAAAAGGCGACCGAGCAGGCGGAGACCTCCGCCGAGCAGGAAGTGCTCGAGCCCTGGAGTACCTAGTCGAGGTAGCACACCATGCCGATACAGCTCTTGCTTGTAGACGACCAGATCCTATTCGTACAGAACCTCAAGGTGGTAATCGAGGCAACCGACGCTTCGTTGCGAGTCGCCGGGATCGCTTACGACGGTGCTGAAGCTGTGAAGAAAGCTCGTGAGCTCCGGCCTGACGTGGTGCTTATGGATGTTCGGATGCCCAAACTCGACGGCGTCGGTGCAACGGAGCAAATCCGTAAGCAACTACCGACGAGCCGGATTATCATGCTCACAACGTTCGACGACGATGAGTATGTGTATCAAGCGTTGAATAACGGGGCGTCGGGGTACCTTCTGAAGAGCATGCTGCCCGAAACACTCGTATCCTCCATCCATGCTGTGGCAAACGGCGCCGTACTGATCTCACCCTCGGTTGCAACCAACCTGGTACGGAATTCGCACCAAGTCGCCACAGGCACTCATGCCGCGCCGGAGTGGCTGAGCTCTCTCACCCGGCGGGACCGCAGCCTGCTCTGCTTGCTCCTCGAGCACCTCAGCAACCGGGACATTGCGGATCGACTGTGCATCTCGGAGGGTACGGTTCGAAACTACATAAGCGCCGTTTATGAGAAGCTTGGAGCGGAGAACCGCTTCCATGCAATGCGCCTTGCCGAGTCCGCCCGCTCCTTCCTGCGGTGTGAAGAGTTCGATGCCGGCAAATGACACCGGCACGGAAGCCTCTTTTCGGTTCACGTTAACACCGCATTCTACTTCCGCCGGCATCCCCCCTCGGGTCATTTGGCGAGCCAAGCGACATTCCGTTATCCATACATGACAATTGTCATGCCGAATTCCCGGAACTTGTGACAAAGCTCTATTCCTAACGGAAGGTTCTCGGCCCACGATACTCTGTAAGAAAGCCACCCATAGTGAAGGAGGTTTTGCATGAGGAAGGCACTAAGGATCATTACGATCCTCGTTACCATTGTAGTTCTGGCCACTCCTGCTCTGTTCGCCGCAGGCGCACCGGAGGAGGCCGTTGAGGCCACTGACCCCACAGGAAACCCGTGGACCGACGGAGAGGACCTCTCCGGCACCGAGGTTTCGATTTTTGGCGCGTTCGTCGACACGGACGCGGAGCGGTTCCAAGCAGCCCTCCAACCGTTCGTCGAGCAAACGGGCATCCAGGTCGAGTACGAAGGATCGGGCGACTTCGAGGCCCTGATTTCGGTTCGTGCCGAGGGCGGTGATCCCCCTGACATCGCGGCATTTCCCCAGCCCGGACTGATGGTCGATCTGTACGAGCGGGGGTATATCCTCGACGTGCTCGACATCATGGACCGCTCCTATCTGGAGCAGCAGTATGACGACAGCTGGATCGAGATGAGCATGGTGGATGACTCCGTGCTGGGCGTCTGGTACCGGACCAGCCTGAAGAGCCTCGTCTGGTATCCGAGGGCTCACTTCGAGGAAGCCGGCTACGAGATCCCGGAGACCTGGGATGAGATGCTCGCTCTCTCGGACCAGATGGTCGCGGACGGCAACACGCCGTGGTCGATCGCGATGGAGAGCGGCGGAGCCACCGGCTGGGTCGGAACCGACTGGATCGAGGATATCATGCTTCGGATTCATCCTCCCGAGGTATACGACGCTTGGGTTGACGGGGATCTTCCCTTTGACAGCCCGGAAGTCCGTGAAGCCTTCGAGATCCTCGGGGAGATCTGGTTCAATGACGACTACGTGCTCGGTGGAACCGATAGCATCCTCACCGTGCCGTTTGGTGACGGGATCCACCCGCTTCTGGACGATCCGCCGACCGCGTGGCTCCACCGTCAGGCAAGCTTCATCACCGCGTTCTTCCCTGAAGGCATGGATCCTGAGATCGGAGACGACATCGATTTCTTCTTCCTTCCCTCCATCGATCCGGAGCACGGGGACCCGGCGCTGGTTGCCGGCGACATCATGAGCATGATGGTCGATCGCCCGGAGGTACGCGCGGTGATGCGTTACCTCACCCAGGGTGAGTCCACGCGCGGCTGGCTGGAACAAGGTGGCTTCGTAGGTCCGCACGACGACATCGATTTCGACTGGTATCCGACCGAAGTCGACCGCCGCTTTGCCGAGCTCGTAGCTGAAGCCGACACCGTCCGCTTCGACGCCTCGGACGATATGCCCGGCGCCGTCGGCACCGGAAGCTTCTGGACCGGCATGGTGGATTGGACCGCCGGAGCCAGTCTGGACCAGGTTCTGCCCGCTATCGATGCGGACTGGCCGGAGGATTAAAAAGAAGAGTAGCCGAGATGAGGGCGGACGGGCGACCGGACCGCTGAGCCTTACACAGGCTCGGCGGCTCTCGCTAAGAGCCCTCGATTGGCGAACGGCGTAACGACGGCGCGGTCGCAACGACCGCGCCGCTTCTTTCACTCTCCCCGGAAATCCGATTTCCGCCCTTTCCTTCCGTCGCCTGAGCTCTGCTCGAGTGTTTACCGCCCTCAACTGAAATTGCCGCGCAACCAAGACGAAGCGTGGGGTCCCCGCCCAACCGTGCCTACCTGCGACGCTCCGTTGTGCATATCTTCGATTTCCGATATATTCCCAAACAGTGAGTACTGCCTACGCTTGACGACCGCTCGTCCAACTCGCTGTTTCCCGTGGCACGGAATTGTCGCCATGGTGCCGGCAGCTTTCGTGCTTTTCGGCGGTTCGGGTGAAATCGTTCCATCCGTCACCGTGTGGCGGAGATGATGCGGTATAGATTAACCACGTTCACGGAGGTATCGAGATGAGCTATCTGAATCAGCTATTCGACTTGTCGGACATTCGAGCCGTCGTTACGGGAGGAGCAGGTGCCCTGCCGAGCGTCATGGCTGAAGCCCTGGCGAAGGCCGGTGCCCAGGTAGCACTCTGGGGGCGGGGCACTTCTCATCGGGTAGATGAGGCTGCCGATCGGATCGCTGAGCGAGCCGGCGCACACGGCCGGGTGTATGGATTCACTGTGGACACTGCTACGGAAGACGCCGTGAGCGATGCCCTCGCGCGCACGGAGAATTCGCTGGGCTTACCAAACCTCCTCGTCAACGGCGTCGGGGGAAACCGGGGCAAGACCGCGTTCACCGAGCTCGATGTAGAGACTTTCCGATCGGTCTTTGAGCTAAATGTTCTTGCCGGCCTGGTGATCCCCACAAAGGTGTTTGCCCGGCGTTGGATGTCTGAGGAACAACCGGCGGCGATCATCAACCTAGCTTCCATGTCAAGCTACGTGCCCCTCTCGGGAGTATGGGCCTACGACGCGGCAAAGAGCGCAGTCATGAACCTGACCGTGGCCACGGCAAAGGAGTTCGCGCCGGCGGGCATACGGGTCAATGCCATTGCGCCAGGTTTCTTTGTCGGACATCAGAACAAGCACCTCCTTATTGCCGACGAGTCTACGGGAGAACTCACCGAGCGCGGACGAGAGATCATCGGCAGGACCCCTCTCGGGCGGTTTGGGAGTTTCGAGGATATCGAAGGCGTCACGGTGTTTTTGGCCAGTCCCCAGGCCTCGCAGTTCGTCACCGGCGTAGCCGTCCCGGTCGACGGGGGATTCTTGACGGACAACGTCTAAGAGCTAGGCCGGCAAGCGCGGACGATTGCAAAAGTGCCGAATTTGGGTAGACTTAGAATCTCAGGAGCGGGAAAACCGTCGCCTGTCCGGGGCGGAGGAGCCGGGGCCGCGGTTCGGGCGAATCCGTCCGGGCCGGCACGCGCCGTTCTTCCAAGGTGCACCGGAGGCGACAGACATGCTACGCTTATGATTGCACTGAGGTTGGAGTGAGAATCCCTATGAATGTGACACACGATGAAGCGGCTGGAAAGTTCACAGCAGATGTAAATGGACAAGAAGCCTACATACTCTACACCAAGCCCTCAGGAGAGATGTGGGAGTTCACCGAAACCCATATTCCGGAAGGGGCGGACGAGAAGGCGGTAACCGAGGCACTCGTCGGAGCCGCCCTTGAAGCGGCACGGGCTACCGGTGTGAAGGTGTTGCCTACCTCTCAGACAGTTCAGCGCCATATCGTGAGGAATCCGGATTTTCAGGATCTCCTCGCGTAAGAGTTTACCACGGGGCACGACTATCGGGGCCTGCAAAGAGTACGAGTACCCCCCCCCATTCCAGGCTTGAAGCGGATACAGCTCGCTCTTTCGCGGAAGCAGATGGCTTGCCACCACCACCACGAGCCCCGACAAGCCTCCAAGGCCGGCCACCCGCCGTCGCCCTTCTCGTTTGGTGTTCAACTGCGTTCGCCCTACCCGAGACTGTTACATGGGTTCCATTCTTGGTCCCTTTTGTGAGATAGTTGGGGCGCACGCGTTAGTCCCCTCCTGAGAGCGTTTCCTGCCTCGCTCCTACGCCGTCCGCACGGGGGACTGCGCTAAGAGGACTCACCGCACAGCGGGATTACGTGCTGTGTTGTACCCGTGCTAACCGGAACACAAGGAGTAGCGCAGATGCCGAAACGTTCGTACAAAGGCGATAAGAGACGCCGTGAGTTGGAAAAGCGGCGCAAGCAAGAGCAGAAACGCAAGAAGCGTCGCGAAGGAGGAGGTACCGAGGACACATCCTATCAGGAGTACCTGTCCCCGGGAGGGCCTATGGACGAGCGTTACGCTCCTGCTGACGAAGACAGCGTTGCGGAGGAAGAAGAACCGGAACAAGCCACTGAGATCCCCGAAGAGACAGACTCACAATGATTGAGGTGCCGTCACAATGACCGGTGTGCCGGATGAGACGGAACGGCATCTGGTTCAGACACCGTCAGCGATAGCACCGCGACTCACCCTGTCGCGTAAGGTGCCGACTGCCGGCTTCGGAGCCAAACCCGATAGTGCAGCAGGTCAGATGGCGTTCGTCTCTCGCCGGCGGTACGTTGCTCCACAGCTGAATTGGACACGAAAAGCTCACTCATGCCCCGGACAGGCACGAACGAATTGCGCCGAATTTGTCAACAAAGACTTCCCTAACCAACAAAAGTATGCGATAAGTAAAGGGTAAGGTGCTTCAGTGACCCGTCTGTGCGGCCCGTTTCGCTTCTAAACGAAAGCGCCCATTCGGAATCCCGTCACCGGAAGCAGTTGGAATCAACATCTCCTCGCGCATGGAACGCTGTGAGGATCAAGGAGAGTCCGCCCGTGGGACGGCGGCAGAAGGAACTGCTATGGCAAAGAATCTGTATGTCGGAAACCTGAGTTTCGACACGCAGGAAGATAGTCTCCGTTCACTGTTCAGCCAGTACGGAGAAATCAAGTCGGTCAATATTATTATGGACCGCGATACGGGACGCTCCCGGGGTTTCGGCTTCGTGGAGATGGAAAACGATGACGCAGCGGAAGCTGCTATTGCGGCCCTGAACGGGGGGGAATTCGAAGGACGGAACCTCCGCGTCAACGAGGCGCGGCCCAAGACAGACGGCGGTCGCTCACGAAATCGCCGCTTCTAAGGGCAACCCGCGGTAACGAGGGGCGGG
>Ga0207421_10006197_pt1 | contig 13113 bp, 10 predicted proteins | sample SodLakKL_010_SED_4_FD_187542 | JGI IMG/M metagenome (GOLD analysis project Ga0207421, IMG submission 187542) | Alkaline sediment microbial communities from Lake Tanatar, Kulunda Steppe, Russia - 8KL_010_SED (SPAdes) (version 2) | ecosystem: Environmental > Aquatic > Non-marine Saline and...
GGCAAATTGGGTCATGATATTGTAGACTCCGGCATGGTTGATCAGGGCCTGGTACCGGTCGGTCTGGCCGGCGATCCAGCTCACCATATATCCGCCATAACTTCCGCCTGCGGCTGCGGTGCGCTCCGGATCGATGTAGGATTTTTCCTCCATGTAATCGGTGGCTTTCATAATATCACGGTATGGAAGATCGGAGTGTTGTCCGTGTATGGACTTTGTGAACTCCTGGCCGAAACTGCTTGAACCGTGAAAATTTGGCATCACTACGACATAACCGGGAGCAGCAAAAAGCTGGGCATTCCAACGGAAGTGGAAATCATCACCAAATATTCCATGGGGGCCACCATGTATCTGAACCAGCAGCGGCCATTTTTTTTCTTCGTCAAAATCAGGGGGATACACCACGAACATCTGGATTTCAGCGCCATTGGCTCCTTCGTATGTTATATTTTCAACCCGCCCAAGTCGGGTATCATCCATGATATCGTTGTTAAAATGTGTGACCTGGTTCAGCATGCGGCCGTTTGTACGAATCCGGAAGAGTTCGGGGGCCCGGGTTAACGATCTGTGCACAAAAACGAGTTGATTGCCGGCGAGTACCGCACCGGAATTGGTACCGCCCCGGTGTATTTCGGTAGTGCGGTCCCGGCGGATGTCATAGGAAAAGAGAGATGTCTTGCCGCGATCCTGTGCAACGAAATAGATTTCGCGGCTGTTTTCGGACCAGATGAAATTTGAAGGCGAGAGGTCGATCTCCTCATGCATCACTTTTTCGATCACTTGCCGGTCACCACGCTCCCGGTCATAAAATACAAGGCGGGTCCGGTCGGCATAAAAATCGGTACTCCGCTGCATTCCGTAGAGCAGCGTGGATCCGTCAGGACTATAGGCCGGACTCAGGTCGTTGGCAGGGTTCTCTTCGGTGATGTTGGTGAGCTCCCCGCTTCCATTGGCAGGAACCAGAAAAATGTCATAGTTCAAGTATTCATAAGGAGGCGGATTGCTGTTGGCTGATACGGCAATTTCAGAGCCGTCCGGGGAGATGTCGTATTGCGGTGCGCCCATCATCGCAAAATACCTTGTAGATCCCGGCATGAGATCCGTCACTTCGCCGGTTTCCACATTAAGTTTGAATAAACGCGGATAGCGGCCGTCGGTCAGCCACCGGTCCCAGTGGCGGTAGATACGATTTTCGGTAACTTTGGCACTGACCTTATCCTCCTCTTTTCTATCGAGCATCTCCTTTAATTTGTCAAAGTCCCCGTCATAACCGGGCAGAACCGATGCAGAAAAGGCGATATGTTTCCCATCGGGAAACCATTTCGGAGCAGATACCGAAACCGGCAGATCGGTTTTCCGGACCGCTTCACCGCCATCCGCCGGAATGACATACAGCTGTGATGGCGATCCGTCGCGTCCGGATACAAAGGCCACGCGGGATCCATCCGGGCTCCATGCGGGCTGCCCATCAGACTCCTGAGTCGTAAATTGCCGGGTTTTTTCATCCTCGAAGGAATGGATAAAGAGGTTGGTCGAGGAGTTGTTTTTTTCGATATCGTATTTTGTGACGGGGAAAACCAGTTTGTTTCCGTCCGGTGATGCGTCCGGTGACCCGATCCTCTGTAACTGCCACAGTTTTTCTGCCGTCAGCAGATCCGCATCCGGCCCATTATTACTGGTGCTCAGGGCGTTGGAGGTGAACGGCAGGCTAATAATAAGCGTCAGGAGGAAAAGTCCTGACAGATAATGGTTGTTGTAATTTTGGTGATATTTCATAGATAGGGAATGGTTTTGGACTTCCGGGGGTAATCAGCCGAAACGATCGGCCAGTCGGTTGATCATATAGCTGCTCTCCTCAAGTGCCTGCTCTGCAAAATCGCCAAAGAATTCAGCGATATTCCGGAATTCACGGATGAAACCATTTCGGTCGTTATTTTTGACCAGTTCGGCAAGTTTCTCATGGTGTTCCAGAAATTCGATCAAAAGCGTCCGGCGTTCGAAATTGGAGAAGACAATATCGGCATACAGTTCGGCATCCTGGGCAAAAATCCGGCCCGTCATCATGAGCTCGGCGCGGTAAATGGGACTTGAAAAATCGGCCATCTCCTCAGGTTTGAGGTCAAATTCCCGCATGAAGGAGCCGTGCAGCAGTGCAACAAAGTGGCGCAGCCCTTGAATCAGGTGCATGGCACGGTCGTGCTGCTCCGGATCCACAAATTTCAATCGAAGCCCCCAAAGACGAAACTGTTCCAGCATCCATTCGTAGGCTGCTTCGTCCCGGCCATGGCAAACCATCATCAGCTGTTTCGAAACATTGGTTACATCCGGGCCGTGCATAGGATGAAGCGCCGCAACCGGACCATCGTGCGCATTCATCATGGCATCCAGAATGTGCGATTTGTTGCTGGTAAAATCGGCAAGGATTGTCTTTTTGCTGAGATACGGGCCAATTCGTTCAATTGTTTCTTCGGTAATGTTGATGGGGACCGTGATTATCACCAGATCCTTGTCTTTGGTCAGTTCAGCGACGCGATCCCAGTCATCCCGTTCAAGAATATCCACACTATGACCGGAAGCATTGGATATGCGGGCATAAAGCGAACCCATTCCGCCGCCGCCGCCGACCATCAGGATGTTCTTGGATCCGGCTTTGGTCTGCGGAAAGGTGTTGCCGGACTGGTATGCCCGTGAGGAGCTCATGATCATCCTCAGAAAATCACCGGCCCATTCGGAGTCCAGGCCAAGTTTCTTCGCATTCTCCCGGAATTGCGTTATTTTTTCATTTTCCCGGTTGGCGACAAAAATGGGAAGATTCTTTTCGATTTTGGTATCGATCACTTTTTTAACCGTATCGTTGCGCTCTCGCAGGAGACGCAGTATCTCGTCATCTATCTCGTCGATACGATCGCGAAAAACATTCAAACTTTGCTGATTATCATTCATTGGTACTTTTTTGTGATACTTCTCATCAATACTTGTAATGAAAAGACGTTATTCTGATCTAATATAGCGTGAGTGATGGGCACCATGCATCGGCATGGCGAAACCGCATAACGGATGTAAAATGTAATGATTTCTTAAATGGAAAAGGAACAAATGTCTGATTTCAAACTGGTCTCACCTTACCAGCCGGCAGGTGATCAGCCGGCGGCAATCGAAGAGTTGGTGAAAGGTGTCGAGGGCGATGACCGATATCAGACGCTGCTTGGCATAACCGGATCCGGAAAGACCCGGACCATTGCATCGGTAATTGAAAGGACAGGGAAGCCAACCCTGGTGATGAGTCATAACAAAACGCTCGCTGCACAGCTCTACAGGGAGCTAAGCGATTTCTTCCCGGAAAATTGCGTTGAATTCTTCATCTCATACTACGACTACTATCAGCCGGAAGCGTATATCGCCTCACAGGATAAATACATCGAAAAGGATCTCTCCATCAATGATGAAATCCAGAGACTTCGGCTCCGGGCGACCAGCTCCCTGCTCTCCGGCAGGCGGGATGTTATCATCGTCTCTTCGGTCAGCTGCATATACGGTATCGGATCCCCAAGTGAATACGAAAAACTTATCATCAATCTGAACGTTGGTGAGGAAATACCCCGGAATAAACTGCTTTACGATCTTGTGGAACTGCATTACAGCCGGAATGACCAGGAGTTTACCCGTGCGAAATTCCGCGTGAGGGGCGATGTTGTGGACCTCTATCCGGCCTATTCGGAACATGCGCTTCGGATCTCATTCTGGGGGGATGAGATTGAGAGTCTTACCCTGTTCGATCCCGATACCGGAGAATTACTTGAAGAGACGGAGCAGTTTTTTGTCTATCCGGCTTCCCACTACGTAACAACGAAAGAGCGGCTTAAAACGGCGATCGATCACATTCGTGATGAACTGGATCTGCGCATGGATGTGCTGAGGTCGGAGGAGAAGTTTCTGGAAGCGCACCGGCTTGAACAGCGGACCATGTTTGATATTGAGATGATGCAGGAGATTGGCTTCTGTCCCGGCATTGAGAACTACTCCCGGTATCTGGCCGGACGCAAACCCGAAGAGAGGCCGTATTGCCTGTTTGACTATTTCCCGGATGATTTTCTGCTGATTGTTGATGAATCGCACCAGACCGTTCCTCAGATCGGTGCCATGTATGGTGGTGACCGGTCACGGAAAATAAATCTTGTGGAACACGGATTCCGCCTGCCATCGGCGATGGACAACCGTCCATTGAAGTTTGAAGAGTGGGAGTCACTCATAAAAAAATGCATTTTTGTGAGCGCCACGCCATCCAACTATGAGCTTGAGAAAAGTGAGGGAGCGTTTGTTGAACAGATTATTCGTCCGACCGGCCTGATGGAACCACTCATTGAAGTGCGGCCATTGAAGTACCAGATTGATGATATTGTTGGTGAAGTTCAGAAGGCTGTGGAAGCCAAACAGCGGGTACTCTGTCTGACACTCACAAAGAGAATGAGCGAGGAGCTCTCCCAGTATTTAAAGGACCTGGGTATCAAAGCCGCCTATATGCACAGTGAACTGGATGCACTGGAACGGGTGGAGGTTCTTTTCAGGTATCGTCGCGGTGATTATGACGTACTGGTCGGAATCAACCTGTTGCGGGAGGGGATTGATATTCCGGAACTGGGGTTGGTGGCGATCCTGGATGCGGATAAAGAGGGGTTTCTCCGATCCGATACATCACTGTTTCAAATATCCGGCCGAGCCGCACGGAATGTTGACGGACGTGTCATTATGTATGCCGACAAAATCACCGACAGCATGCGCCGGGTTATAGATGAAACAGAACGGCGGCGAATCATTCAGATGGAGTATAACGAAAAACACGGAATCACCCCGACTACGGTGGCCAAGGAGCTGAAACCGTTGGTGGATCCCAATCTCATTGGCGCCAAGTCTTTTGATATTGATAACGAATTGTCCGCACCGTCGGATGCGATTGAAAAAATCAAAGTGGCGGATGATGGTATCCGATATCAGGCATCACCGGCTATGAAAGAGGTGGTATTTGAGGATAAAGACAAATTTATTGCTCATCTTAAGGAAGCGATGAGAGCGGCTGCGAAAAATATGGAGTTTGAAGAGGCGGCCCGAATCCGGGATCAGATTGACCAGGTGGAAAAGGAGTTATAATAATTGGTGGAAAGTGGAAAAGTCTTATTACTTTTCATGGTGATTGACCTGTTATTTCTCCATTAAACAACATTCAAAACAGGAGGATTTACCAAGATGGGTACCATCTCATATCTGAAGAATTTCCTAAAAGACCCCAAAGTTGCTTCCATCACACCAACATCGCGGTTTACGATAGAACGGGTGTGCAAGTATATTGACTTCTCTAAAGATATCAGGGTGATGGAGTTTGGTCCGGCTGACGGAGTTTTCACGAACGTCTTGCTGGATAAACTTACTGCGGGTTCACACATCGCGGCTATCGAAACCAACGACAGTTTTGTCAAAGAGCTGAAAAATATTGACGATGAGCGACTGACCGTCATCCACAAAAGTGTAGAATCTTTGGATGAAATTGCAGAATCAATGAAATGGGAAACGGTGGACTACATCATTTCCGGCATTCCGTTTTCATTTCTGGAAGAAGATGTAAAAAATACGATTCTGGAAAAATCGGCAGATTTGCTGACATCAGAGGGGGCCTTCTTGGGTTATCAGACTTCGTCCCATCTCAAGTCACATCTCCGGAAACACTTTAAAAACGTCGGGACTGAAATGGAATACCGCAATATTCCACCAATGTGTGTCTATTACGCAAAAAAATAGCAGAGTACGGCAGATCAGGAAGCCGTTAGTTTACCATACTTCCGCTTGCCCACTTTCAGCACCAGCTCCTGACCGGATTCCAGCTGAAACTCGAATTGAGGATCTGTGATTTTTTCACCATCAAGAGATACCCCTCCCTGGGTAACCAATCGGCGTCCTTCGCTGTTACTGGAGACAAATGTGACCGACTTCATAACATCCAGTAAACGGTGAGTTGTTCCGGTTTCCAGGGGAAACTCTTCGATATCATCCGGTATATCTTTATTGACAACCGTTTTTTCGAAATATGCCCGGGCCTGATCGGCTCTTTCTGATCCGTGATACAATTTCGTGATGGTCCAGGCGAGATCGTGTTTTGAGTTTCTGGGATCCTGTTCCGTTTTAATTTTAATTTCGGGAAGATCAGACTCTTCCACATCGGTAAGTAACTCGAAATAGGTATAAATCAGTGAGTCTGGAATAGAGAGTGTTTTTCCATACATATCTTCCGGTTTCTCATCGATGCCGATGTAATTATCATAAGACTTGGACATCTTCTGCGTCCCGTCTGTACCCACCAGTAGCGGCATCATCAGGCAAATCTGCTGCGACTGACCAAACTCCCGCTGCAGATGACGTCCGACCAGCAGATTGAATTTCTGATCAATTCCCCCCAGCTCGAGATCTGATTTGAGATGTACCGAATCCTGTCCCTGTGCCAGCGGGTAGAGAAACTCGTGCAGCGAAATGGTGTCATTGTTCTGATAACGTTTGGTAAAATCGTCCCGCTCGATCATTCGGGCAACGGTATAATGGGATGCCAGCTTGATCACATCCTCAAAACTCATCGGTGACAGCCACTCGGAATTGTAGACAATCTCGGTTTTTTCAGGATCCAGTATTTTTGAGGCCTGTTCGAAATAGGATTTACCATTTGCGACTACTTCCTCGCGTGTGAGTGCGGGACGGGTTTTATTGGCACCAGAGGGATCGCCGATCATTGCTGTAAAATCTCCGATAATCAGGATTGTATGGTGTCCCAAGTCCTGAAATTGCCTCATTTTACGGAGAATAACGGAGTGTCCGAGATGAAGGTCAGGCCGTGTCGGGTCACACCCCAGCTTGATTCTCAAAGGGGTATTACTATCGTACGATGTTTTGAGTTTCTCAACCAGTTCATCTTTCGGAACAATTTCCACCGTTCCTCTTTCAATTATTTCAAGTTGTTTGTTGACAGTTTGAAAATTGGCCATGAGTTTAATCTATTATCTCGGGTATAGAGAGATACCGTTCAACGGAGTCATTATAAGGTTTCACACCCGGTAAGACTCTGGCGACAATATCATATGATGCTGGGGCAACTTTTAAAATGGGTTTGTATAACAGGGACTGTTTCCGGGTCTCGTTTTCCGGAAAGCCGAAACCGGCTAGTAAAATGAGGATTATGCTGATAAAAAGACTGCTTTTAAGAATACCGAACATCGATCCGAAAAAGCGGTTCGGAATACTCAGAAGCAGCAATTGAATAAGTGCATCAAGGAATGCTATTCCAATTTGTACAGCAATCATGGCTGCTATAAATAGAAAGGCAAATGCAACATATGGGGAATATGATGGATCAATTTCAAAATAGTTGTTCAGCAAACCTCCGGCAGTATCGGCATACTGGAATGAAACAAATCCTGCAAGTACCAGACCGACAATGCGAAACACTTCCTTGACTAATCCGTTTCGAAATCCTTTCCAGGCAAAATAAAGTATAAACAATAAAGCAATGCCGTCCAGTAAATTCATAATTATCCTAAGAGTTCACGAACGACCTTGTTCACCAGGGCTCCATCCGCTTTGCCTTTAACCCGGGGCATGAGTGACCCCATAACTTTTCCCATATCAGAAGATGACGATGCACCTGTTTTTTCGATGATCTCTGATGCAATGTTTCGTATTTCATCTTCATCGAGCATTCTCGGAAGATAGGATTCAATTATTTTCAATTCATATTCTTCCGCTTCAGCAAGATCCGTTCTGCCGGCATCGCTGAATTGCGAGATGGAGTCCTTGCGCTGTTTGGCAGCTTTCATCAATACTTCGTGAACCTGCTCTTCATGTAACGTAACATCGCTGCCTTTACGCTCACTGATCTCTTTTTCAAGGATCTTTGATTTAAGGGATCGTAAAACCTGAAGTTTTTTCGTCTCCCTGGACTTCATGGCATCTTTCAGGTCGCTTAAAATGGTATCGTATGTTTTGCTCATAGCCGAATTAATGATCGCAAGTTCATCAGAAAGAAATACTTAACGGTTACTTCTACAGCAGAAAACCTCTGTATGGGTAAATTAGTCAGATTCCTGAAACAAAAAAAGGTTACACAAATGGATGTGTAACCTTGAAAAACGAAGCCGGGGCCAGGGATATCAGGATTTACTGCGGGAAATAAAATCCTTCACATTATCCTGGTCAACAGTCGATTCGTGAAATGCAACTTTGCCTTTACTTGTCTTTTTAGAGACAATAACTTTGGCCATTTTTCTCTGGGCTGCTTTTGCAGCAAGTACCTGTTCGCCGAAAACCTGTTTCTTGGCCATAATAAAATTCCTTATTTAATCTCTTTATGGAGGGTGTGCTTTCTGAGTTTCGCGTTGAATTTCTTCAACTCAAGACGATTGGTGGTCGTCCTTCGATTCTTTGTTGTAACATACCTTGATGTACCGGGTGCTTCGGTGCATTCAAGAATAACTTGTACGCGGTTACCTTTTGCCTTGGCCATAACGGAAATTAGATATTTTTGTTAAGAGTGCCTTTTTTTCGGGCTTCATTCAATACCGCATAAATACCTTTACGGTTAATGGTCCGTACGGTATTTGAGGTAACCCGTAATGTAATCCAGCGATCTTCCTCCGGTATGTAAAAACGTCGCTTCTGAAGATTCAGCTTAAAACGATGTTTTGTTTTATTGTTCGATTTGGAAGATCGGTAGCCGTTGAGGGCCTTGGTTCCGAAGATATCGTCTCGTAATGACATGGTCGAAAATCATTCAATGGTGTTCGATTATATACAGAAAACAAAAATAGCGGTATTAACACAAATTCACAAACATCTTTTTGCAAAAAAACTGATTCGACTTATTGAAATAAGGCACGAGGTTCCTCTTTAAGACGTTTTATCTAAAAAGATGAATAATGCCCCTACTCGTTTTGAAATGGTGCGATTAAGGGCTATTTTCAGTAATTAAAATGGAAGAAAAATATAGTAGTCCTTCCGCACTAAAGGTCATTCTATTTGAAACCGCAGAAACGCTAATATGAGTAAAGCCAAACAACCGGAATACAAAGCATCTAATATTCAGGTCCTTGAGGGACTTGAAGCAGTCCGTAAACGCCCCTCCATGTACATCGGGGATACCTCGCAACGGGGTCTGCACCATCTTATTAACGAGGTTGTTGATAATTCTATTGATGAAGCACTCGGGGGGTATTGTGATTATATCTCATTGACCATTAATAAGGATGGGTCCATGACCATTTCCGATAATGGCAGGGGTATTCCCGTTGATATGCACGAAAAGTTTGGCATACCGGCTGTTGAATTGGTACTGACTAAGCTTCATGCCGGAGGTAAATTCGATAAAGACTCTTACAAAGTGTCCGGGGGACTTCACGGGGTAGGAGTAAGTTGTGTAAACGCGCTCTCAAGCAATTTCGATGTTGAAATTCATCGTGATGGTGAAGTACATGTGATGGGCTTTGAGTTTGGAAAAACAACAAAAGCACTGAAAAAGATCGGTACCACCGATAAGACCGGTACGATTATCACTTTTACACCTGACAATACCATCTTCAACCATAGCACAGAGTTTCGTTTTGATATTATTGCTGAACGAATGCGGGAGCTGGCATTTCTGAATCCGGAAATTACCATTGAACTAACAGATGTCCGTGAAGAAGACGAACCGCTTAGTGAAAAATTTCACTATGAGGGTGGTATCATCGATTTTGTAAAATATTTGGATGAAGGAAGGGAGCCGCTTGTACCGGAACCGCTCTATTTTAGTGGGGAAATTGAAAATGTTCCTGTGGAAGTGGCCATGCAATACACACTGTCATATTCCGAAAATGTCCACTCCTATGTGAATAATATCAATACTCACGAAGGGGGTACCCACATATCCGGCTTTCGTCGTGCACTTACCCGGGCTCTCAAAAACTACGGGGAAAAGAACAAACTGATAAAGGGCAAATTCACTATAAGTGGAGAGGATTTTCGAGAAGGACTCACCACCGTCATCAGTATTAAAGTACCGGAGCCTCAGTTTGAGGGTCAGACAAAAACAAAACTTGGCAACTCAGAAGTCCAGAGTGCTGTTGAAGTCGTGGTATACGAAAAACTTAATGAGTATCTGGAACTAAATCCCAAAGTTGCCAAAGCAGTTATTGATAAAGTAATGCAGGCTGCAGAGGCCAGAGAAGCAGCACGTAAAGCGCGTCAGCTTGTTCAAAGAAAAAGTGCAATGGCCGGTATGGGTCTGCCTGGAAAGCTTGCTGACTGTTCGATCAACGACCCGGCACATTGTGAAATTTATATGGTTGAGGGTGACTCAGCCGGTGGTTCTGCCAAATCCGGACGAAACCGTAGTTTTCAGGCGATCCTTCCCCTGCGCGGCAAGATTCTTAATGTGGAAAAAGCCAGAGTGGGAAAAATTCTTGAAAATAATGAAATCAGGACCATCATTACGGCACTTGGAGTAGGGGTAGGGTTTATCGAGGATTTTGATATTTCCAATCTGAGATACCACAAAATTATCATTATGACAGATGCCGATGTTGACGGATCCCATATTCGCACATTGCTGCTTACGTTTTTCTACCGGTATATGCAGCCGCTGATTGAAGGTGGTCATGTATATATTGCTACACCTCCTCTCTATAAACTTACACAGGGTACAAAAATTGATTACGCATGGGATGATGACAGTCGTGACAACATCCTGAAGAGCATGAAAAAAAGTACCCGAAAAATTGATGTATCACGATATAAGGGTCTTGGAGAGATGAATCCCGAGCAGCTCTGGGAAACTACTATGAATCCGGAAACCAGAACGCTTCAACAGGTTACCATTGAAAGTGCCGCATCCGCAGATAAACTCTTTACCGTTTTGATGGGGGATCTGGTTGAACCACGAAGGGCCTTTATTGAAAGAAACGCCAAGTATGCCAACCTTGATATTTAAAGTATAACTATTTCTGATGTCAGATAAGATTATCAAACTCAATCTCGAAGACGAGATGAAGTCTTCGTATATCGACTATTCCATGTCGGTAATTGTATCCCGTGCTTTGCCTGATGTACGTGATGGACTCAAACCTGTTCATCGTCGTGCCCTTTATGGAATGAGCGAATTAGGGATGCTCCATAACAGAGCATATAAAAAGAGTGCCCGTATTGTCGGGGAAGTGCTTGGTAAGTATCACCCTCATGGTGACTCAGCAGTATACGATACAATCGTGAGGATGGTTCAGGATTTCTCTATGAGATATCCGCTTGTTGACGGCCAGGGTAACTTTGGCTCGGTTGACGGGGACTCCGCTGCAGCTATGCGTTATACAGAAGTACGGATGGAACGCATTGCAGAAGAAATTCTGTCAGACATCAATAAAAATACGGTTGACTACCAACCGAACTTTGATGACACGCTTACCGAACCGACGGTTATGCCATCGATGGTACCGAACCTGCTCATTAACGGAGCATCCGGTATTGCCGTAGGGATGGCCACCAACATGGCACCTCACAACCTGACAGAGGTGGTTAACGGTATTAAGGCGTACATCAAAGATCCGGAACTGGAGATTCAGGAATTGATGAAACACATTTCCGCCCCTGACTTTCCGACGGGTGGAATAATCTATGGATATGACGGCGTTAAACAGGCCTATGAAACCGGCCGGGGGCGTGTGGTTCTTCGCGCTCTTGCTTCTGTCGAGGAACTCAGGGGTAACAGAGAACAGATCATTGTTACTGAAATTCCCTATCAGGTAAACAAAGCGACACTTATTGAGAAGATTGCATTCCTGGTTCAGACAGAAAAAATTACGGAAATATCCGATGTCCGGGATGAGTCGGACCGTGAAGGCATGCGTATTGTAATTATGCTCAAGCGGGGAGCTGTACCGAGTGTCGTACTCAATCAGTTATACAAGTACACGCAGATGCAGCACACTTTTGGAGTCAACAGCCTGGCTTTGGTAAAGGGACGACCGAAAGTGATGAATCTCAGAGAGATTATTGGACATTTTGTGGAACATCGGATTGAAGTTATTATCCGGCGTACCCTTTATGACCTGGATCAGGCAGAAGCCAGGGCGCACATTCTTGAGGGACTCAAAATTGGGGTCGATAATCTTGATGAAGTTATAAAAACCATTCGATCATCCAAGAATGTTCCTGAAGCAAATACAAGACTTAGAAGAGGATTTGGGTTAACTGATCTGCAGGCCAAGGCAATTCTTGATATGCGCCTTCAGAAATTAACGGCGCTAGAGCGTGATAAAATTGAGCTCGAATACAAAGATATTCTTGATCAGATTCGTGAGTACCGAAGAATTCTCACCAGCCGTGACGCACAGAATGAAATCATCGAAACGGAACTGGATGCTCTTAAGGAGCGATACGGTGATGAACGTCGCACCCAGATTATCCACTCGGCTGAAGACTTCAACATTGAGGATATGATTGCCGATGAAGATGTGGTGGTAACCATTTCTAATACCGGTTATATCAAAAGGACCCCTGTCAGCGGTTATCGCCGGCAAAAGCGTGGTGGTTCCGGTATGAAAGGAGCAACAACAAAAGAAGACGAGTATGTAGAGCATCTGTTTGTTGCTACCAATCACAATTACATTCTGTTCTTTACGAAAAATGGCAGATGCTACTGGTTAAAGGTATATGAAATTCCCGAGGGAACCAGACTGAGTCGTGGAAGGGCTATCGTCAACCTTATCGAAATAGAGAAAAATGACAGTGTACAAGCGTTTGTTCCTGTAAAAACTCTTGAGGATGAGGAGTATACCAAAAATCACAATATCATCATGGCCACTGAAAAAGGTGTTGTGAAAAAGACCAGCCTCGAAGCATATAGTCGGCCAAGGCGAAATGGCATCATGGCCATCAATGTAGATGATGATGACCGGTTGCTCAGTGCCAGCCTTACAAATGGGCATAGTACAATATTGCTTGGTGCCAGGAACGGAAGGGCGATTCGCTTTAAAGAGACCGATGTTCGCTTAATGGGACGCAACACCCGGGGTGTCAGAGGCATAAACATGTCTGGAAAAGATGACAAGGTTG
>Ga0207421_10006198_pt1 | contig 13113 bp, 6 predicted proteins | sample SodLakKL_010_SED_4_FD_187542 | JGI IMG/M metagenome (GOLD analysis project Ga0207421, IMG submission 187542) | Alkaline sediment microbial communities from Lake Tanatar, Kulunda Steppe, Russia - 8KL_010_SED (SPAdes) (version 2) | ecosystem: Environmental > Aquatic > Non-marine Saline and...
TTAACTTTATCGGGAACTTTTGACGTTTTTACACCCAAATCATCCAGGCATGTTCCGTATCAGGCCTTTTCCCGGGTGTCTGCCACCGGTTTGTTCCCTGCGCACCCTTTTGCGCACCTTTTCAGGTAATCTTTTGCCGTTGGTGCTTGTCATTGCTTTCGGCTTTTCTTCCAATGCTCAGATCTCCGTGGGAGGAACCCCGGCCGGCTACCGTAAGTCCATTGCAAATATTCCGCTGGTGGATCTGAGCAGCCACGCATCTCTGAACAAAGCCAGCGATAAAGAGGAAGATCCTTTCGGTCCCATGAAGGCCGGGGTGGGGATCCCGGTAGCCATCGGCCCGGATGAATATGGGCAATTCCGCCAGCTGGAAAACGGGAAATGGCTCTGGCAATTAAAACTCCATGCTTCCGGTGCAATGGCTTTGGGTCTGGTATTTGATGATTTTTTCCTGGGTGCGGAAGACCGGATGTTTGTGTATAACACAGATGGCTCGTTTCATGCAGGCGCCTTTACTTCGGCCAATAACAATCCGGAAAATGTGTTTTCCACCCACATTGTACCCGGCGATACCCTTTTGATCGAGCTGGAAATGGCAGAGTTGCCCGGTAAAACGTCCGAATATGCTTCAAGGTTGCAGATCGGTGAAGTGATATTCATTGACAACGGTGGCGGGTTGTCGCTTTTTCAGGGGATGAAAGACCTTGGAAGTTCAGGCGATTGCCAGGTCGGTATCAACTGCCCTGAGGGCAACAGCTGGCAGGACGAGAAAAGGGGGGTGGCGCGCATATTGCTGCGCGAAGGGAATACCTGGTATTGGTGTACCGGAAGCCTGGTAAATAACACCTCACAGGACGGCACCCCATATATGCTCACCTCTGACCATTGCGGTGATTCTTCTTCACCGGATGATTATAACGTGTGGCAGTTTTATTTCAATTATGAAAGACCCGGGTGCGAAGAAACGGGTGTGCCTCCCAACAATATGATCAGGGGGGCAACGCTGAAATCAAGGGCGCCCCTCGATGGTGGATCTGATTTTAAACTACTGCTGCTCAGGAATGCACTTCCTGAGTCCTACCATCCATTTTTTAACGGTTGGAACCTGACGGAAACAGCCAGCCCTGAAGGCGTTGGGATTCATCATCCGGCCGGGGACGCCATGAAAATTTCCACCTATACCTCCGGTCTTTCCACCTCCAGCTGGCCGGGTTCAGCCAATGCCTTGAACGATGCTTTCTGGCGGGTAAACTGGACAGAAACCTTATCAGGTCATGGGGTCACCGAAGGCGGATCCTCAGGGGGGCCTCTCTTCGACTACAGCGGGCTGATCGTCGGAACACTGACGGGTGGGGCTTCCAGTTGCAACAGCCCCGACAACCCTGACTTTTATGCCAAAATGAATATGCACTGGGATGCCAATAGTGAATATGACAGTCTGCAACTTGCACCGTGGCTCGATCCGCTGGAAGCAGACCTGCTTTTTCTGGAGGGGTATGACCCTTACAGCGACCCGTATCTGCCCCCTGCCGGGTTGAAAGCCACCCATGTCAATGAAGATCAGGTGCAGTTGCAGTGGAGAAAACCCGGCGCACTGACCGGGCCGGAAGGCTGGGTGGCCTATAACACTGACTTTTCTCATCTGACCTGGCAGGAACCGCAACGGGCCACACGTTTCAGGTCGGCTGATTTTGACTTCAGTTACCCGGTTTACATCAGCCGGATAGCCCATTATTTTATTGAGCATGCTGACCATAGCTGGCCTGATGACCGCTTTTCTTTTGTAATCTATGGCGATGACGGTGAGCGTGTGCTGTATGAGTCCGGATTGCTGGAAGCCGGAAAAGACCGGCTTGTTTATCATTATCCGGAGGAGGTACTATCTATTGAGGAAGATTTCTATGTGGCAGTTGTTCCGCATGATTCTGGCGGACACCCGTCCAGTGCTGCTCAAATCCTTGATGAGGGGGAAGCCTGCCACTCTTTCATGGGTGAAGCAGGTGATTGGTCTCCTTATATGACTGAAGAAGGTGACCATCTGGAACTTTATACCATGGTTTACATTCTGGCCGGTCAGGAAAACGGCTCGAAAGACAAGCTCCTTTCGGACGGGAGTTCCGGGAATCAGCCGGTCAGGCGAATAAGCCCATTTGACCGGCAGGAAACTGAAGATGCGCAAGTTCCCATGGTTTCCGGCTATGCCAAAGCAGAGGGGGATGATTTCAGCCTTTTGGGGTACAGGGTGTTCCGGAACAATCTGGAAATTGCCACCCTTGAGGATCCGGGAGTCCGGACGTTTACCGATACGCTACCTGATCCGGGCCGTTACTCTTATTATGTTACAGCTCTGTATGATGACAACACTGAGTCACAGCGATCCAATGAAGCCCTCATCAGTGTGGAAGCACCACCGCAATACCGGAATGTCCGTTTCAGCGTCATTGACCAGGATGGTGTGCCTTTGGAAAATGCTGCTGTGATACTCAGTTCTTACGTAGGGGAGGACGCTCCCCTGTTTTTTGAGGACTGGTCTGATTACCCGGATTTTACCCATAACCTGGCCCCCTGGCGTTCAGATGACCCCCTGGAAGAGGTCACTTATATGGCTGATGAGTTTGTGTTTCCCGGTGCGGGTCAGCCTTTTGGCTTTATGACTTTTAATCCGGACCTGACCGATCCGTCGGTTGATTTTCCAGCCGTAAGTGGCGACCGGTATGTGGTTTCAGCCGCTTCATTGCACGCACCCGGGCGAAACGAAGACAAGTGGTTGATTTCGCCGCCTATTTACATTGAGGAGAAGGCCAGCCTTTCCTTTTTTGCCCGTTCCGCTGCCTCTGAATACGGCCTGGAACGGATAAGGGTACTGGGATCCTCAGAGGGTGACAACCGGGAAGATTTCGGGTATCAGCTTTCTTCCGGTTCGCACATTGAAGTTCCGGAAACCTGGACGGAATATACCTTCGGACTCGAAGACTTTGTTGGTGAAACCATGCACTTTGCCATACAAAATGTGTCATATAATTCTTTTATGCTGATGGTGGATGCCCTGGGGGTGGAAAAGGCCGGCGGGAAATCCATGGACGAAAAATTTATGGTGACTGACCAGGACGGACTGGCAGAGGTGCGGCTTCCTGAAGGGCTTTACCAGTACCGGATCATCCTTGACGGGTATTCGGGCCACCGGTCGGTTGTTTCAGTGGAAGAAGCGGATCTTGAGGTTGAAGTGGTGTTGTCCGATGATATATGGAACCTGACCCTTTCGGTCGAACCTGAAGAAGGCGGGCGGGTGATTGACAGAACAGATGCCGCCCCTTATACAGAAGGGACCGGGGTCACCCTTGAAGCAATCCCTGCACATGGCTATTCCTTCCTTGAGTGGAGAAAAAATGACGGGGAGGAAGCGGTGGGTTCGGAGCCGCGCTACTCCTTCACCATGGGTTCTGAAGATGTCAGTATAACCGCACTGTTTGAAGAAGATGATACGTCACTGGATGAAACAGATGGAATGGCTGATCTGTCGGTGTTTCCGAACCCCACTTCGGGGCCGCTGGAAATTGAAGCCCCTTCCCACATTGGGTTGCGTTTTGTCCGCTTGTTCAACATCCATGGTCAGCTGGTGCATGAACAATCAGCGGATGAAATTCCTTCAAACCGGCTTGACCTTTCTTCTTTACCCGACGGGATATATATCCTGCAGCTGGTTGCACGGGAAGGAGTGGCTACCAGGCGCATCAGGGTAACCAGGTGATTGATCTTGCTTGCTGCATCACTTTAAGGCCTGCCTGATCCTCAGGTTTCCCATATGGGATGAAACTTCTTTGCCTGTTTTTTTGTTATATTTACCCATTGAAATAGTTTTGTCGTATCCCGGACTCTTTTTTTATGATTCAAGCTAAACAGTACTTTGCACGCATTTCCTTATTTACCCTGTTTTTTATTTTTATTTTTTCCGGTTTTGCCACATCGCAGGAATACCGGCTGATTGATGCACACGGCCAGGAAAAATCAATTGGTGACGCCCGTGAGGATCTATGGTTTTTTGATGATGCGGATGCAGTGATCCGCTATGTTTCGGTTGTGCCCGGGGATGCCGTTACCGGCAGCCGTTATCCGGAAAAGGGATCCGGGCTGACCCTGAATATCTTTCCCGACAAGGAAATGGACGCCATCATAGAGCGGGCTACAACCAATGTCAATACGACTTTCACCATTCGTGCCAGGTTGTCTGAGCCCGGAGCCGGGCACCTGGTGATGTCAACAACAGAAGGGCGAAGCCTGGCGACCATCATGAACGAAAGTGAAGGTAAGCTTTACCGCATACTCAGCGACCCGGAAACCGGTGAACACTATATGGTTGAACTGGACTATGATAAACTTGAAGTACCGCATGACTGTCCGGTGGAGTACCCGCCACCGGTGACCCCCGGTGAAAAGCTTGAACAGCAGCGGATCCGAAAACAGATGATGCAGAAAGAACTTGGTCCGGAAGACCCTGCTGATGTTGATGTGATGATTGTATTTACCCCGGCAGCAAAAGACTGGGCCCGGGACAATGAGGGGGGAGTCAGCAATACGGTGGCCATTGCCATGGAGTATGCACAACTGGTTTCTGATAACAGTGACCTTGGCATCACTTACCGGCTGGTTAATTCCCGGCTGGTGGATTATGAGGAGAGTGCCGAACCGGGTGCTGACCTCCGGCGGCTGACGGCAAGTCCGGAATTCAACCCCTTTGGCCAGTCTCATGAGGGGGTGCCGATCCCCGGATATATGAATGAAGTTCACGACTGGCGCGACGAATACCGGGCTGACCTGGTGGCAATATTTGCTTCTGTTGATGGTGTTGGTGGCCTGGGCTGGCAGCTAATGGATACGGATGGCCGGCCGAACTACGGGTTTTCACTTACCCGGGTACAGCAGGCTTCATGGACTTACACCCATATTCACGAGATCGGACACAATATGGGTGCCCATCATCATAAAGAGCAGGACGCAGGCCCCGGCCCCGGAATATTTCCTTATTCTGCCGGATGGAGGTGGACAGGTGATGACCAGGGGAATTATGCTTCGGTAATGACCTATGAAAGCGGCCAGCATTTTGATGACGGGGTCAGGCATAACCGTACCCCTTATTTCTCCAATCCAGAAGTTAAATTCCAGGGTGTTGCCACCGGTCATCCGGAAGATGGCGACAATGCGCGCACGCTGAGAGAAACAAAACAGGTGGTAAGTCAGTACCGTACCTATGATGTGCTGGCACTTGAAGGACAGGTATATGACGAGCATGGTGAGCCGATGAAAGATGCCACGGTTGAAGTCAATGAGCATGGCGCCATGATGCTTTCCCGTGAGGATGGCACATATGCCTTTCCTTATCTTCCTGCCGGCGGGCAAACAATCACTGTGTCCCGCCCCGGATATTACCCCATGGAGGAGGAGGTGCAGATTGATCCGGCGGAAACCGTCCAAAAGGATTTTCACATGGAAAGGCTTGTGGATATTGCGATCACCGGTTTTGTTGCACCCCGTGACGCGATGTTGACCGGCCTGGACGGAGCAATACTCCGTTTTTCAAGAGATGGTGAGCATTATACCGCTAAAACAGATAATGGACATTTTGAAGTGGAAGACATTCCGGGCGGGTTTACTTACGACCTGATGGTTACTTATCCGGGTTATGCTGTTTACCAGGAAGAAATCGAATTGGGCAGAGATGTGGATGTACTGGATGATATTTACCTTGACCGGGGCTTTCTGCCTGTGGAGGAGATAAGGGCTGACGAAACGGATGACTACATAGATCTGAGTTGGGATACCCCTTCTTATGTGGGGGATTATCGCCATGATTCAGGTTCGCCAACCGGCGGGCTGGGGTTTCGTGATGTGCAGAACAGCTTGCTGGGGGGGGCGTATCCTCGTCATGCGTGGATTGATCATGTACGCTGGGTTACAAGCGATGACAGTGACGATGAAGTGACCCTTCGCATACTGGGCCTGACTGCTGACGGACGGCCTGATCGCAACAATGAGCTGTATGTGGCTGAAGGGGTCAGAAACAACCCGGGAACCTGGACTTTTCATGAGTTGCCCGAAGTTGTGTATGCGCCTTATGGGTTTTTCGTGGGAGTTGGAGGCAGTGGCGATGTATTGTTGCAAACAGACGAGGTGGGTTTTCAGCCCGGAACCAACTTCTTTACATCCGACTTTGACCAGTTTGACCTGCAGGATATGGCAGACAGTGATTATGAGCGCAATTTCTTTGTTCGTGCTTCAGGTTACGATTTTGGTCCCCGGCTTGAACACGGGCAGAAAGAAGCCCCATTAGTGAAACTACAGGAAGATGCAGAATTGCAGGATATTTCCCTGAAGTTCACTTCTTTGGATGATGATGCTTATTATGGCAAATTTGAGAATGACAGCCTGTTGGATGAACCTTTAAGTTATAACATCTACCTGGATGATTTTGACACACCATATGAAGAGGGTGTGGAGCAGACGTCTTATCGTTTTGAGAATTTACCCCACGGGCGTTACCAGGCAGGGGTGCAGGCAATATATGAGGACGGGGAATCAACTGTAACAACCCGCGAAGTTTTTTCCGGTACGCCAAAATTCATTCTCTCCCTGGAAGTTCAGCCTGAAGAGAGTGGCAAGGTTTCTCTTTCGGGAGAATTTCCTGAGGGTGAGGTCGTTCACCTGGATGCTGTTCCGTATGCCGGATATATCTTTTCAGCCTGGAAGGATGAAGTTTCTGATCTGGTATCGGATGATCCGGGGTATGAATTTGTGATGCCTGACAGGGATGTGATCCTGACGGCCGTATTTGAAGAGGACCCTCAGGGAGCAGTGGCCCTGAAGGTTTTCCCCAATCCGGCTACTACGCGGCTCAATGTGGTGGCTGACCATCCCATTGAAGAGGTGCGTCTGGTGAACCTCATGGGCCAGGTCGTCCATAAGGCCGTCGATATCAATGACGGCCTTTACCAGATATGGCTGGATGGATTTACCGACGGGCTGTATGTGCTTCAGGTAAAAACTTCCGAAGGCTGGGAGCATGAGCGGGTGCAACTGCTCAAACCCTACCATCCTTAAGGGAAACTACTCCCGCTATTCGTTGATCGCCTGAATACCCGGCAATACTTTCCCCTCCATATATTCAAGCAGGGCGCCTCCTCCCGTACTGACATAGCTGACTTTGTCTGCCATTCCCAACTGACTGACGGCGGCAACGGAGTCGCCGCCCCCAACCAGTGAAAACGCTCCTTTTTCGGTTGCGTTTACAATGGCTTCCGCGATGGCTTTGGTGCCTGTTGCGAAATTGGACATTTCAAACACACCCATTGGGCCGTTCCAGAGAATGGTCTTCGCGTTTGCAATAATGGTTGAAAATTTCTCAGTGCTGTCTTTGCCGATATCCACACCCATCCAGTCATCCGGAATGTTGTCCGACTTGGCCTGCCTGGTATTGGCGTCATTGGAAAAGGTATCCGCAATGATTGTATCGGAAGGAAGGTGAAGCTTCACACCTTTTTCTCTTGCTTCAGCAATAATTTCCCGGGCCGTTTCCAGGTAGTCATCTTCACAAAGGCTGTTGCCGGTTTTGCCTCCCCTGGCCTTGATGAAGGTGAACATCATTCCGCCTCCGATAATCAACTCATCTGCTTTATCCAGCAGGTTGCGGATGATGTCAATTTTGGTGCTGACCTTGGCGCCTCCGATGATTGCCACATAAGGCTTTTTTGTGTCGTTCAGGACCTTGTCAATGCTTTTCAGCTCATTGGTCATGATGTTGCCAAATAACTTGTCGTTGGGAAAAAATTTTGCCACGATGGTGGTGGAAGCGTGTGCGCGGTGTGCAGTTCCAAACGCATCATTTACATATACATCAGCCAGTTGAGCCAGTTTTTCTGCAAATTTTTCGTCTCCTTTGGTCTCTTCCTTATAGAAACGAAGATTTTCCAGCAGCAAAACCTCTCCGGGTTCCAGTGATGCGGCTTTTTCGCTCGCGGATTGTCCGATGCAGTCGTCAGCAAATTGTACGTCCTTTTTCAGCAATTTGCCCAGATGTCCAGTCAGGTGGCGCAGGCTGAATCTGTCTTCGGGCCCTTCCTTTGGCCGCCCCAGGTGCGACATCAGGATGACCGACCCGCCATCTTCCAGAATTTTTTCTATGGTGGGGATGGCGGCGCGCATGCGTGAGTCATCGGTGATTTGCAATTCCTTGTTGAGGGGTACGTTGAAATCTACCCTGATCAGGGCCCGTTTTCCGGAAAAGTTATAATCGTTGATTGTTTTCATAAGTCACAAACATTAAGTTCTACAAATAAGAATCAAAAACCAGCACACGGGCAGGCAAAAAATCACTATTTTTGTTCAGTTTTCATGACTGCAAAATTACACTTTTTTATTCGTTAAAATGATTCGTTAAATCATGCGTTATTTATTGGTTATTATCATTTGACATAAACAAATATCAATCATCATAGTTCAATGAATCCTTATCCAGACGTTATTTCCAGTAAGCTTCCCAATACCGGCACCTCCATTTTTGCCGTAATGTCTCAGCTGGCACAGGAACATGATGCCATCAATCTTTCCCAGGGTTTTCCTGATTTTGAGGTATCGCCGGATCTGGTTGATCTGGTGGTGAAACATATGCGGGAGGGCCGGAACCAGTATGCACCGATGCCCGGTCTGCCTGCCCTGCGCGAAGCCATTGCAGAAAAAACACACAGGCTTTATGGGGCAGCGTATCACCCCGATTCAGAAATTACAGTTACCCCCGGAGCAACCCAGGCCATTTTCGCTGCCATCACGGCATTTGTTCGCGAAGAAGATGAAGTCATCATCTTTGAACCTGCTTATGACAGCTATGTTCCCGCAGTTAAGATCAATGGCGGGATGCCCATTACATGCAAGCTGAAAGCCCCTTCTTTTACCGTTGACTGGGAGGAGGTCAGGCGGCATATCACCAACCGCACCAGGATGATCATCATCAACACGCCGCATAATCCGACCGGCAGTGTGCTTGGAGCCGATGACATGGCCGAGCTTGAAAGAATTGTGAAGAATACAGGGATTCTGGTGCTGAGCGACGAGGTGTATGAGCACATCGTATTTGGCGAAGAGAACCACCAGAGTGTTTGCCGGTATCCCGGGCTTGCGGAAAGAAGCGTGGTTACCTGTTCGTTCGGAAAAACCTTTCATGCCACCGGCTGGAAGACAGGTTATTGTCTGGCCCCCGCCAACCTGATGAAGGAGTTCCGGAAAACCCACCAGTTTATGGTATTCTGTTCCAACACACCGGTGCAGCATGCCCTTGCCGAATTTTTGCAGAACCCTGACAATTACGACGGGATCGGACAGTTTTATGAGCGAAAACGTGACTTTTTCCTGGATGCGGTCAGGTCATCCCGCTTCAGCTATACCCCGGCTGCCGGCACTTATTTTCAACTATTGGATTACAGCAAAATCAGTGACCTTCCGGAAGCGGAATTTGCCCGTCAACTTGTAACGGAGCATAAACTGGCCGCAGTGCCCACTTCGTCCTTTTATCAAAAACCAATTGATAATCAAACCTTGCGCTTCTGTTTTGCCAAGTCAGATGCTACCCTTGAAAAAGCTGCAGAAATATTATGCCACATTTAAAAATCAGTTTGATCCAATCTGACCTGCATTGGGAGGATATTGAGAAGAACCTGGAAATGTTTACCGGGACAATCAGTGAGATCGACGGTCAGCCCGATCTGATCGTTCTGCCGGAGATGTTTACCACCGGGTTTACCCAGAAACCCGGGCCTGTGGCGGAGCCGATGGAAAGCAGGAGTATGCAGTGGATGGAGGAAATGGCGCGGAAGAAAGGGAGCGTAATGACCGGAAGCCTGATAGTGCGCGAAAACGGCAAATTTTATAACCGCCTTATCTGGATGCCCCCTGACGGGAATTATTCCTTTTACAACAAAAACCACCTCTTTAGCTTTGCCGGAGAAAACAAATCATTTGAGCCCGGATCAGAGCAGCTTGTTGTTGAACTGAATGGCTGGAAGATCATGCTTTCAGTTTGTTACGATCTCCGCTTTCCGGTATGGTGCAGAAACAGTTACAGCAGTGAAAAGGGCTTTAAATATGACTGCCTGCTCAATGTGGCCAACTGGCCCGAAGCAAGGAGTCATGCCTGGCGTGTCCTGCTGATGGGACGGGCAATCGAGAATCAGGCCTTTGTGGCCGGGGTAAATCGCATCGGGAAAGATGGCAATGGGATCAGCTATTCGGGAGATTCTGCGGTGATCAGCCCCCAGGGCGATAACCTGTCCGGTATCATGCCGTTTCAGGATGCCACTGAAACGGTTGTGATGACCAGGTGCCAGCTGGACGATTTCCGAAAAACGTTCAAATCCTGGGCTGACTGGGATGACTTCTCGCTGGAATCGTGAATCCGGAGTCGTGAATCCGGAATCGTAAATCCGGTATCGTGAATGAAACCTCCGGGTGCCCCGGCAGTGCTTATTTCATTGACAGTGTTTATATCATATCCAGCTCCATGCGCAGGTTCTCGATGATGAACTGCTGCCGCTCCGGGGTGTTTTTCCCCATATAAAACTTCAGGGTGTCATTCAGACTCATATCTTTCCGGAGTATCACCGGATCGAGCCGTATGTTCTTCCCGATGAAGTGACTGAATTCATCCGGAGAGATCTCACCAAGGCCCTTGAATCGTGTAATCTCCGGTGAAGCACCCAGTGATCTGATTGCCTCGTGTTTTTCCTGCTCGGAATAGCAGTAAATGGTTTTTTTCTTGTTGCGAACCCGGAATAAAGGGGTTTGCAGAATATACAGGTGACCGTTGCGGACCAGATCCTGGAAGAACTGCAGGAAAAAAGTCAGCAGCAGCAGACGGATATGCATACCGTCCACATCTGCGTCGGTGGCGATTACTATGTTGTTGTATCGCAGATCCTCCAGGTTGTCCTCAATATTCAGGGCAGCCTGCAACAGGTTGAACTCTTCATTTTCGTAGACAATCCGTTTGCTCAGGCCGAAACTGTTCAGCGGCTTTCCCTTAAGGCTGAATACTGCCTGGGTATTCACGTTTCTGGCTTTGGTAATGGAGCCGCTGGCAGAGTCACCCTCAGTGATAAAAAGGGTTGTTTCGAGGCGCTGCGGATTGTTGTCGTTGTAGTGAACCCTGCAGTCACGCAATTTTTTGTTGTGAAGGCTGGCTTTTTTTACCCGTTCTTTGGCCAGTTTCTTGATGTTGGCCATCTCCTTGCGGTCTTTCTCTGATTGCAGGATCTTTTTCAGCAGGGCTTCCGCCACCTCGGTGTGCATGTGGAGGTAGTTGTCCAGGCGTCTTTTTAAAATATCAGCAATATAATTTCTGATGGTGATACCGCCGGGCTCCATATGCTGTGAGCCAAGTTTGGTTTTGGTCTGCGACTCAAAAACAGGTTCCTGCACCTTGATGCTCACGGCCACCATGATGGAAGTCTTGATGTCGTTGGCATCAAAGTCTTTTTTGTAGAATTCACGGATGGTTTTGTTCAGTGCTTCACGGAAAGCAGCCTGGTGGGTGCCTCCCTGGGTGGTGTGCTGACCGTTTACAAAAGAGTAATATTCCTCACTGTACTGGCTGTTGCTGTGGGTGAAGGCAAACTCCAGTTCCTCTTCATGAATGTGAATTATGGGATAGCAGACCGGGCCGTCGATCTGCCTGGATAGAAGATCCATCAGCCCGTTCTGCGACTGCAGTTTCCGGCCGTTAAAAATAATGGTAAGACCACGGTTCAAAAACACGTAGTTCCAGAGCAGTTCTTCTATATATTCTTCAATGAAGCGGAATTTTCCGAAAATGGTTTCGTCGGGCACAAAAGTAACCCTGGTTCCGGAGCGGTGCTTCCCGGCTTCTGTTTCTTCCTCTTCAATCAGTTTACCCAGTGAAAACGATGCTTTTTTTGCCTTGTTTTCGCGGATGGATTCAATGGTAAAGGAATTGGAGAGTGCATTCACTGCTTTTGTGCCAACTCCGTTTAACCCTACGGTTTTTTTAAAGACCTTGCTGTCGTATTTTGCCCCGGTATTGATCCTGGATACACAGTCAACGACCTTGCCAAGGGGAATGCCCCGGCCATAGTCCCGTACAGTAACCTGTCGTTCGTCAATGGTTACTTCGATGGTTTTGCCAAAACCCATCACAAACTCGTCAATGGCATTGTCAATGACCTCTTTGATCAGGACGTAGATTCCGTCGTCCTGTGAGGCGCCATCACCAAGTTTACCGATGTACATGCCCGGCCGGAGCCTGATATGTTCTTTCCAGTCGAGGGTACGGATGGTATCTTCCGAATAGTTCTCTATCATTGTTCTGTGGCAGATTTTGCTGCAAAGATACAAATATTGAATCGGTCATCATGGGGTATTTTTATCAAATCCCATGGTTCTTTTTTATCGCCTGCAGGATCAGCGGAAAAAGGGAAAAAAGAACCGGCAGGGTGTTAAACTCTGTTAAAATCAGGGTGTTGCCTGTTAAAAAGCTTCCTGGCGATTAAACTTTTCTGCCCACCGGTTGTCGGACTATATAACAATGGTCACCTATCATCATTGTGTTGTTTGCAAACATTTAATATAATTCAATGTATACTATGTGCTTAAAAAAACTCGTACTGACAGGTTTATTGACAGGAATATTTTCTTCATTGATTTTAATAGCTGCTGAAACTGAGGAGCAAGGCCCCGGTCGACGGAGTTCCGGGCCTGAGGGTCAGGTTACCGGACGCCTGATTGATGAGGAAAGCGGTGAACCGTTGATGTATGCCAGTCTGGTGCTTCACGCAGAGGCAGATTCGGCTATGGTTACCGGTGCCATCTCCAATGATAGCGGTCATTTTGTGGTGGAAGAAGTTCCGCCGGGGGAGTATTACCTGGTGGTCAACTTTGTAGGTTACCCAAGACAGGAGATCAACGGTATTACCATTGATCCGGACGATCTTTCGCATGATATGGGTACCATTGAAGTGGCTCCCGATGTGGAGTTGCTCGGGGAAGTAACTGTTGAGGCAGCAAGGGAACTGATGGAAGTGGGGCTCGACAGGCGGGTGTTCAATGTGGAGCAGGAAT
>Ga0207421_10006200_pt1 | contig 13107 bp, 10 predicted proteins | sample SodLakKL_010_SED_4_FD_187542 | JGI IMG/M metagenome (GOLD analysis project Ga0207421, IMG submission 187542) | Alkaline sediment microbial communities from Lake Tanatar, Kulunda Steppe, Russia - 8KL_010_SED (SPAdes) (version 2) | ecosystem: Environmental > Aquatic > Non-marine Saline and...
TGGGTACACCGTAGGGGGGGGGTATTGGGCGCCGGGGAGATTGGAGGAGAAAGTAAGCAGTAGGCAGCAGTAACAATGGGGTTTGGATGTCTCGTCCTGAAATAGGTTTACACTTTTTGTAAACAAAAATCAGGACGGGTCAGGAACTCAGGGGCGCAGATAAACTGGTACGCAGGAACCTTTTGACTATTAGACATTTTGACTTTTAGACTTTTAGACATTTTCGTCTTATGAAAGAATTTGATCCAAACTACCAGGCACCAGGGGGAAACCCAGATGAGCAAGGGATGAACCGCCGTTGTTTTCTTAAGACCGGCGCCCTGTTTGCCGGTGGAATGGCCGCCTTTGGCTCCCTGCTTGGCTGTGGCGACGACCGGAAACGCATCCGTTTACCCGGGCGCCTGGAGCCAGACGGTACCGTGATAGTCCGGGCCGGATGCCCTGCGCACAACTGCGGCGGACGTTGCGTGCTCAAGTTGTTTGTGAAGGATGGCAAGATCGTCCGTATCGAGACCGACGACAGGCCCGGCGATGACATCAGCGACCCGCAGCTACGTGCCTGCATCCGGGGGCGCGCATACCGCAGGCGCCAATACCACAAAGACCGCCTGAAGTACCCTTTAAAACGTGTGGGCAAACGCGGTGAAGGCAAATTCGAAAGGATAAGCTGGGATGAAGCCCTCGATTGGTTGGCTTCCGAGATTAAAAGGATTAAAAAAGAATATGGCAACTCCGCCATCCTGGTGCCTTACGGCACGGGCAGCTATAACCAGACCAACGGCCGGCAGACTGCCGCCCGGCTAATGAACCTTTATGGTGGATCGCTAGGCTTCTACAATAGTTACAGCTGGGCCTGCATCAGCCGGGCCACGCCCTATGTATATGGTACCGGTGTCACAGGCAACCAACGACAAGACTGGGTCAACTCAAAGTACATCATCATGTGGGGATGGAACCCCGCAGAGATGCGCGATGGTACCAATTCAGAGTATTTTCTCAAGAAAGCCCGCGAAAACGGTGCCCGCATCATCTGCATCGACCCCCGGATGAGCATGAGCGCCACCGCACTTGCCGACGAGTGGATCCCCATACGTCCGGGCACGGATACGGCACTCATGAGTGCCATGGCCCACGTCATCATTTCGGAAGGCCTGCACGACAAAGACTTCATCGAGCGTTGCTGCGTAGGCTTTGACAAAAGCCAGATGCCCGAAGGCCTGGAGGATGAGGAAAGCTATTCCGATTACATCCTCGGCACGCGCGACGGACAACCCAAGACCCCGGAATGGGCGGAAGCCATCACCGGCATCCCCCGGCGTACCATCATCCGGATTGCACGCGAGTACGCCTCCATCAAGCCGGCCATGCTGTACCAGGGCTATGGTATGCAGCGCCGGGCCTATGGTGAACAACCCGTGCTGGGTGGCTGCGTGTTGTCTGCCATCACCGGCAATGTGGGCATCCCGGGTGGATGGGCCAGCGGCATTGCACTGCAGGCCGACGACGGCGGACCTTTCTGGAATATATTCCCCACAGGAAGGAATCCAGTAAGCGCCACCATACCCGTCTTCCTGTGGACGGAAGCCATCCTCAGGGGCAAGGAAATGGGTCCGGAGGATGGCCTGATCGGCGCCGAAAAGCTCGACAACAACCTCAAGATGATCTGGTGCGTGGCCTCCAACATCCTCATTAACCAGCATGCGGATACCAACCGCAGCGCAAGGATCCTGCAGGATGAAAGCCTGGTGGAGTTCATTGCCGTGCAGGACCAGTTCATGACACCCTCGGCAAAATTTGCTGACCTGGTGCTTCCCGTATGCACGCAGTTTGAGATGTGGGGACTCGAAGATGGCTGGAAATACGGCGATGAGGTGATCCTGATGCCCCAGGTGCTCGAAATGCCTGCAGAAACCAAAAGCGATTACCAGATCGCCGCTGAGATTGCAGACAGACTGGGGATCAAAGGCGAATATACCCTAGGGAGAGACGAGAAGGACTGGATCGAGTGGGCTGTGAAATATTATAAAAACACCCGATTTCCGGACATTCCCGACCTGGAGAAGCTGCACGAAATGAACAGGGGCGTTTACACCCGTCCCATCCACGAACCGAAAGTGGCATTCCGGGATTTCAGGCAGGATCCGGAGCGTCATCCGCTCAACACGCCATCGGGCAAGATTGAGATCTTTTCCAAACAACTGCACGACATGGGCAAGCCGGAGACGATCCCGGCGGTGCCTAAGTATATCCGTGAGTGGGAAAGCCCGTTCGGCGAAGAAAGCAAACGCCATCCCCTGCAGGCAATCGGCCACCATTATATGTCCAGGGTGCACTCGACGCACGATGGCATCGACTGGCTGGAAGAAGCCTTCCCGCAGCGGCTGTTCATAAATCCGCTGGATGCAGAGGCCCGCGGCATCCGCAATGGCGAAGAGGTGCTGGTGTACAATGACCGTGGAAAGATTCGCATGCCCTGCCGGATCACCAATAAGATCATGCCTGGCGTGGTCAACATCCCCCAGGGTGCCTGGTGGCAGCCCGACGAGGAGGGCGTGGATCGCCGTGGAAACGTCAATGTGCTGACCAGCCACCGGTGGACACCACTGGCATTTGGCAATGCACAGCATACGATCATGGTCGAAGTTGAGCGCTGCTGAGTAAGAAGGCTGTTGGCTTTTGGCTGTTGGCTATTAGCTATTGGCTATTGGCTGTTGGCAAGAAAGCCAATAACAGTCCTGTTTAAAACTCAAATATATTATAATCAATCAGTTTAAAAAAAACAAACACATGGCACAACTTGCGTTTTATTTTGATGCCTCGGCGTGTTCGGGTTGCAAGACCTGCCAGGTGGCCTGCAAGGACAAGCACGATTCGCCCCTGGCTGTTCGCTGGCGGCGGGTGTATGAGGTTTGTGGCGGCGACTGGATCCGCAACGGGCCGGCCTGGGTGCCCAACATCCAGGCCTATCATGTGAGCATGGCCTGCAACCACTGTGAAGATCCCATCTGCAAGACATCCTGCCCCAATAAAGCCATCATCAAAGATGAGAAGGGACTCGTGCTGATCGACTATGACCGCTGCATGGGATGCAAATATTGCGAATGGACCTGCCCTTACGGTGCGCTGCAATTTGATTCCGATAAAAAAGTGATGACCAAATGCACTTTCTGCGCCGATTACTTGGAAGAAGACAAGGCCCCTTCGTGTGTTTCCGCCTGCCCGATGCGCGTACTCGATTTCGGTGAGCTGGAAGAGCTGGAAAAAAAATATGGACGCCACCGGGAGTACTTTCCGCTGCCGGCAGATACCTACACCAAACCGGCCGTGGTAATCAAGCCACACAGGGATGCCCGGAACCACGACACCAAAGAACTGACAATCATCAATAAAGAGGAAGTGATATGATGAGTTCAAACGAATGGCCATTGGTTTTTTTCACCATGCTGTCGCAGATCAGCGTGGGAATTTTGATTGGGATGCTGATCCTTTGGATTACCATACGGAACATGGAAACGGAAACGGCAGAATCCCTTAAGCGGGTGTTGCTCCTGACCGCCATGGGCAGCATGGGCATCGCCCTGCTGTTGTCCTTTCTGCACCTCTCCATGCCGCAGCACGCCATGTATGCAATGAGTAACGTCCGCACGTCATGGCTTAGCCGGGAAATCCTGCTGGCATCACTTTTCCTTCTTACGCTCATCCTCTGCTACACATCTGCCCGGTATAACATTCCACACCGCAACCTTTTCAACCAGCTGTTCCTGGCCTCGCTCATCGTGGGCCTGGTGTTTATGTGGGCCATTCCGAAAGTGTACATGATCCCTACCGTGCCATTGTGGGACACGCCATCGACGCCCCTTGCCTTTTTTAACACCGCTCTGATGCTCGGCGGAGGGGTCGCCCTGGTCGTCACGGCACTGCTGGCCTCAGGAAAATCGATGCTCCCCGGCATTGCACAAATGCAGTCGGTCTTATTTTTCATGATCACGGCAGCAGTCTTTATTGGCCTGTTAAACATGTTCCTGTTGCAACCAGACATGGGCGCCGTGGCTGGTAACCTGCCTGCAAACGTCGATTACGCTAGCTGGCAAACCCTGAGGATATTTTTCCTGCTTGCGGGCTATAGCGCACTGGCATACTGGATTGCTTATCAGCTCCCCCACCCCGGTGGTGCAACTTCCATGCTGATCTATATCGCCGTGGCTTGCCTGTTCATCTCTGAATTGGCCGGGAGGTATTTGTTTTATGCAAGCTATTACCGGGTAGGCGTTTAGGTGGGGTGGTTTGGAGAATTTGGCTTTTGTGGGAAAGTAAACAGTAAGAAGTAGGCAGAAAAATGAACCGTGATATCTGGATCAAGGCCGCGGTCATCGGCAGCCTCTGGGGTGCGTCGGAGATCGTGCTGGGGAGCTTCCTTCACAACCTCCGCATGCCTTTCAGCGGTAACATGCTGACAGCCATTGGCATCATCCTGATGGTTTCGGGGCACCGGTTGTGGCCTGAGCGCGGGTTGCTGATCCGCGCCGGACTGATCTGTGCGGCGTTAAAGACCTTGTCGCCCAGCCCGGTCATCCTGGGACCGATGCTGTCGATCTTCATGCAGGCCGTGCTCATGGAAACCGCGCTGATGGCCACTCGACGCAGCCAGGTGGGCTATGTCCTCGGGGGCGGCCTGGCAGTAAGCTGGAACCTTTTTTACCGCATCCTGTCCACCATCATCCTGTATGGCAGTTCACTGATCAAGCTATACCAGCATCTCATTGATTATTTTGTCAGCCAGACCGCCTGGCAGACTGAAAGCTACTGGGGTCCCATCCTGATCCTTTGGGCCTTGTTTTTTGCCTGGGGCGCGGCTGCCGGCATCCTGGGGATCATCATTTCGCGTGCGGCAAGGCAGCAAAAGCACACCTGGCGGCTGGATCCTGGAGCCCCACACGGGACAGAAACACCCCAAATGCCACAAAATACTTCAACAGAAAGGCCCTTGCATCACCTTTTCCTGCGCCTCGGAGGTGTTCTTCTGCTGCTGGCAGGCGGTTTGTATAGCATCAACGTGCTTCCCGCAGGACAAAGCGGGGCCGTGCTGGCCCTATTCCTGTTGATCTGGTGGATCTACAACAAGCACACCATGCTGCGCCTGGCCAAAAAGCGGGGTTTCTGGCTGGCCCTGGCCATCATGATCGGCCTCTCCGGGCTGCTATTGGAAAATACACAGGGCTTCAGCACATCCGGGATGTGGGTCGGCGTGCAGATGGGCATGCGCGCCATTTATGTCATTGGCGGGTTCAGCATCATCAGCCAGGAGCTGCAACGACCGGAGATGCGGGTGTTATTTGGCAACCGCCGGATGCAGCCCTTCCTGGCTGCCGTGCGCGTCGCTTTCCAGACTACCCCCCTGATCATCAACACCCTTCCAGGAAAAGAGGCCTGGCGGCGCCCGGGACGCGTGCTGACACAGATGGTAGCCGGCATGGAATACGCCCTGGAGTACATGCGCGATCAGTTTCCCAATCCCGCACCCACCGTCATCATCACCGGCGAAAAAGGCTCCGGAAAAACCACCTTGCTCAGCGAGACAGCAGCGATCCTGGCTGCCCGCGGGGTGATGTTAGCCGGGATCCTGCAACCGGCACTGTTTGAAAACAAGGCACGGAATGGTTATGCGGTCAGGGATCTCCAGCATGGTAAACAATCCGTGCTTTGCCAGCGCGACGAAAGCCTGGCACCCGATGCCCCGGGAAAGTTTCGCTTCCTTGATGCGGGAATCGCCCTGGGCGAAGCAGCTCTTCAATCAGAACGGCTGCAAGCTGCAGAGGTTCTCCTGGTAGATGAGATCGGGCCGTTTGAGTTGCAGGGACAAGGATGGGACAAGGTCCTGCAAAACCTCCTCCCCGGACTCAATAAACCAGCGGTGCTTGTGGTGAGGCCATCGTGCATCGATGCCGTAATCAATAGGTACAAACGAAGTCTGACAACCACCTACATCGCACAGGAAACCAATGCAGAAGACCTGGCAAGGGATATCCTGGCATTGCGTTAGCAAAGACCACCTCATCAAATTGGCGCATAGAGGTATTTATTTGGGATTGGCCAACAGCCAATAAATAGTCAATAGCCAAACACCCTGACATTTCAACAATATCTTGGCACAAAAAAATTGTAATTCATAAGAAAGAAAATCTATTCCGCTTACTTCTTAATGCCCACCAAAAGACAAATTCCACAAACAAATACAAAAAAAATATCCTTATCTTTGGTATATAGCCAATTCAGATGAGTCAACCGGACCTACATTCTGTACTACTCAAATATTGGGGCTTTTCTTCGTTCCGGCCGATGCAGGAAGACATCATCCAGTCGGCCGTTGACGGTAACGACACCCTGGCCTTGCTGCCCACCGGCGGTGGTAAATCGCTTTGCTACCAGGTGCCGGGGATGGCCATGGAAGGCTTATGCATCGTGGTGAGCCCGCTCATCGCCCTGATGAAGGACCAGGTACAGGCATTGCGCGATAAGGGCATCAAGGCGGTAGGTATCTACCATGGCCTGAGCAAGGCAGAGATCGACAATGCGGTGGACAACTGCGTATACGGAGATGTCAAGTTTTTGTATATGAGTCCGGAGCGACTGGCCACTGACCTGATCCGCAGCCGGATTGTAAAGATGAAGGTGAACCTGCTGGCGATTGACGAAGCCCATTGTATCTCCCAGTGGGGATACGACTTCAGGCCGCCCTATCTGCGGATCGCAGAGATACGCGAACTCATCCCGCATACGCCTCTGCTGGCACTGACCGCCACGGCCACGCGACAGGTGGTGACCGACATCCAGGACAAGCTGGGGTTCAGCAAACCGAAAGTGTTTCAAAAGAGCTTTGAGCGTAAAAACCTTGCCTATGTGGTCTTCAAAGAGGAGGATAAGCTTCGCAAGCTGCTGAAAGTGGCCAATAACGTCAATGGCACGGGCGTAGTGTACGTCAGAAACCGCAAAAGAACGCGCGAAATTGCTGACTGGCTGATGCAACAGGGGATCAGTGCGGACTTCTACCATGCAGGCCTCGACAGCAGGGAGCGTGATGCCCGGCAGGATGCCTGGATGAAGGAAAGAACGCGTGTGATCGTCTCTACCAATGCTTTTGGCATGGGAATAGACAAGCCCAATGTACGCTTTGTGGTGCACATGGACCTGCCCGACAGTCCGGAAGCCTATTTCCAGGAAGCGGGCAGAGGCGGCAGAGATGGCAACAAGGCCTATGCCATCCTCCTGTTTAACCAATCAGACCTGATAGACCTGCGCAAGTTTCACGAGAGATCCTTTCCCCCGTTAAAAGACATCAAGACCATATACAACTGCCTTGGCAACTATTACCAGCTGGCCATGGGCAGCGGCAAGGATCAGAGCATGCCTTTTGATATGGTGGCTTTTGCCAACCACTATCACATGGACCCGTTTCTCGTTTTTAACGCCCTTGGCTTCCTCGAAAAAGAGGGTTATCTGGCTGTTTCGGAAGCCCTGTCCAACCCTTCGCGCATCATGTTCATGGTCAACAATGAAGCATTGTATCGCTTTCAGGTAGCCAATCCCAGGTACGATCCCTTCATAAAGGTCTTGCTGAGGTCTTACAGCGGTTTGTTTACTGAATTCTCAAAGATCAGGGAGCAGGATATTGCTAGGCGATCAGGAATTGATACGGAACTGGTCAGGAAGATGCTCAATGCACTGCACCAGATGCAGATACTGCATTATAAAGCACAGAACGAAAAACCGTTGATCACCTTCCTCCAGGGGCGCATGGCAGCCACAGACCTCACCATTTCCAGGGAAGTGTACAAGGAGCGCAAGCTGTTTGCTAAACAGCGGATGCAGGCCATGATTGATTATGTGGTGGCAGCAACTACATGTCGGAGCCTCTACCTGCTGAATTATTTCGGAGAAACCACCGCCCGTCGATGTGGCCAGTGCGATGTGTGCCTGGAGCAAAACAAGGCGGGCGTGACGGATTACGAATACAAACAGCTGGCAAACCTGATAAGGAAACACATCCAGGAGGAACAAATCAGCATGGAGGAGTTGATCAGGAAGCTTGACATCAACATCTCAGAAGAAAAAGCCATGAATGTGCTGCGCCATCTGCGTGATAACCAGCATATTGTGGAAGATAGCGAAACCATCTTACATTGGAAGGGAGGAGATAAGGAGTAGGTCTTCGCATGATGCTACAAATGAGCCCATGATGATGTCCACTTGTTGCGGTTGACTACCAGTCATAAAATCGTGTCGCCTGATAACAGCCAGTTCAGGACTCCTTACTGCCATTTATCGCAAGGACACTCAAACCAGCCCTTACCTTATCACCCGCCTTCACCCGCAGTTCAACACCCACCGGCAAATAAAGGTCCACGCGGGAACCAAACTTGATAAAACCGAGCTCATCGCCCTGTTTCACCCTTTCCCCGGCCTGACTATAGCATACGATACGTCTAGCCACCGTACCGGCAATCTGGCTTACCATAAGCTGTTCCCCATCAGCTATTTCCATTACAATGGCATTGCGCTCATTAAGCAGGCTCGATTTGGGGTGCCATGCCACGAGGTATTTCCCGGGAAAATATTGATACGACAACACTTTCCCGTCGATGGGATAGCGATTCAGGTGCACGTTGAGTGGCGACATAAATACAGAAATCTGTTGCATCTCCTTCCCGAAATAATTCGACTCATGTACTTTTTCAGCGACCACCACCCTGCCATCGGCTGGACTAAGAAAGGTATTTCCCTGCCTGTTAATATGCCGCGCAGGACTTCTGAAAAACCAGAGTATCCAGATGAAGAACAGTCCAATGATTAGCAGCGCGACAGGAAACGCCCAATGATGCGACGGTACGAACCACAGGATGGCCGCCACAAGCAAAATGGTGACTAGAGTCGAAACCAGCACGATCTTTCTTCCTTCCTTATGTATCTTCATTTGTATCCGTTTTTTCAAAGTGTTTGGCTTTTGGCTGTTGGCTATTGGCTGTTGGCTTCGCCGGGCTTGCATGTGCACGGTTATTGTATTTTGATTATTTTGAAATGTATATACATATCGAAAGACCAAAAAACCAGTTGGTTAGAATGTCATCAGCAAGTATACAAAGACAAAGGGGGCGGCCATAAAGACCCCGTCAAAGCGGTCAAGCACGCCACCATGACCAGGCAGAATGGTGCCACTGTCCTTCGCATTGATGCTTCTTTTAAACATCGATTCGAAAAGGTCGCCATATGATCCGAAAACGACCACTATCAGGGCGATGATCAGCCAATCGAATAAATTGATCTGCAAGTAAAACAACGAGATCAGCCAGGCAGTGCAAAGGGAGAGGATACCGCCGCCGATGACACCCTCCCACGTTTTTTTGGGTGACACCCGTTCAAAGAGCTTGTGTTTACCAAGTGCCGACCCAAGTACATAAGCGCCTGTTTCATTGATCCACACCAGGAAAAAGAACCCAAGAAGAATGCTGCAATGATGCCCTGCGGGTGTAAACCCCGGGTTGGGGAAATAGTTCAACAGCGAAAAGGGTACTGCGACATAAAGCAGGCCAAAAAAAGTAAAGGCGATATTGGTAAAGGGATTGGGGTCGTTCCGGTAGAGTTCATAAAGAAAGATGACAAAAATAAAGAGGAAGTTGAGCAGCAACCATTGCACTTCAAGAGTATCCATTGCGACCAGGGCATTGCTTGCAAACAAGACAATTCCTGCAAAGATGCCTGCCGGTTTATTGGGGAAGACGCCGGCCCGCTCTACGAGGGTGTAAAATTCCCACAACCCGATCATGGTAAATATAAGAAAGAGCAATGCAAAGGAATATTGACCGGAGATGATCGCAGCAATCACCAATATCACCAAGACGACGCCTGTTATGGTCCTTGTTGCCAGGTTGCTCACAGCGCCTCCTTTTTAATGATTTGTTTCGCCTTCAACACATTATCTGCCTGCACATAGAGCTCAATTTCACCAAAAAGATACGCCGAGTCCTTTTTATTCATGATCACGCTGGCGATATCCTGGTCTTTCAGGACCGCCTGGACGATCTCGACTTTATGCTGTAAGGTGTTGCTGTAGACTTTCTTCCAGTTGTCGGTCATGAAATGGCCGATTTGTTTAAAACATGTCAGCCCAACAGGTCAAGCAAAAAAAGATAGACTTCTTTTGGACCATGCATTCCGTAAACAAGGGTCTTTTCGATATCCGCTGTACGGCTTGGGCCACCTACAAAGGTAATCAAAGAAGGCAGTTTTCCCTGATATTTTTCTGTAATATCGTGGTAAGCACCTTTCAGGTCTTGGGTAAGTTGGTGTGTGCCAGCCACTACGATATGCACGGGGGGCATCACAAAAGCCTTTCTGCTCACGCCTTGTGCAGAGCTAAGCATGATGTTGCCATGCCTTGCTATCAGCGCCTCACAACCCGTGATCGCGGCATCACTTTGAGCCACTTCGCGCTTATCCGATACGAAGCTGATGGAAAGCTCTGTAAGCAACTCTTTGAGGAAATCCTCGTTGCAATACAGTTTTTTGATGTCATGCTGTTGGATGATGGCGGCCAGGCCTTCGGTAAGCTCATTCACATCGCGACAGAAGATGAACTTGCCATGCGAAGCGGAAAAGGATGCAGCAAAAGCCTCATCCAGCCGTTCAGCTTCAGGTACATACATCACAGGGGCCTCCATGTCTACATCCTCATAGGGCGGAGGCATATGGTTGACCAGGGCGTCCCGGATCTTTTTCAACACCTTTTCCTTTGACGTGCTCTCTTTCATGGATATCTATTGCTGGCTTTTCCCGTCCTTCTTCTCCTCCTCCGGCTTTTTGATGTTGCTTCCGCCGATCGAGAACTCAGTTTCCTTGGCATGTTCCGGATCAGGATAAGGCCGTTCGCCAAATATGCTTTCGAGGTCTTCACGGAAAATGACCTCTCTTTCCAATAGCAGTTCACCAAGCTTAATGAGGTTTTCCTTGTGCTCAAGCAAGATTTCCTTGGCACGCTTATAGGCCTTTTCTACCAGCTTGCTCACTTCTTCATCGATGATCTTGGCTGTATTTTCAGAATAGGGCTTGGTGAAGGTATATTCCTGCTGGCCGCTGGAATCGTAATAGCTGATGTTTCCTATTTTGGGGTTGAGCCCGAAATACACCACCATCGCATAGGCTTGTTTGGTCACCTTCTCGAGGTCGTTGAGCGCCCCGGTGGAGATTTTCCCGAAGAGAATATCTTCTGCAGCCCGGCCTCCAAGCGTGCTGGTGATCTCATCAAACATTTGCTCGTTGGTGGAAATCTGTCTTTCTTCGGGCAGATACCAGGCGGCACCGAGGGCTTTCCCCCGTGGCACGATGGTCACCTTCACAAGTGGATGGGCATGTTCGAGCATCCAGCTCACCGCCGCATGACCGGATTCGTGGTAAGCAATCACCTTTTTCTCGTTGGGTGAGATGATCTTGTTCCGCTTCTCAAGTCCGGCGATGATGCGATCTACGGCATCCAGGAAATCTTTCTTGTCGACCTTTTTTTTGTCTCGCCGTGCGGCGATCAGGGCGGCTTCATTGCATACATTGGCGATGTCGGCACCAGAAAAGCCAGGTGTCTGTTTTGCCAGGAACTCTGCATCCAGTCCTTCTTCCAGGCGGAGGGGCTTCATGTGCACATCGAAGATGGCCTTTCTTTCCTTCAGGTCGGGCATCTCCACATGGATCTGCCGGTCAAATCGTCCGGCGCGCATCAGGGCCTTGTCAAGCACATCTGCCCTGTTGGTGGCTGCGAGAATGATCACCCCCACATTGGTACCAAAACCATCCATCTCCGCAAGCAGCTGGTTCAGGGTGTTTTCACGCTCGTCATTAGATCCGGTAACCGGGTTTTTTCCACGGGCACGACCGATGGCATCGATCTCATCGATAAACACGATGCAGGGCGCTTTCTCCTTGGCTTGTTTGAACAGGTCGCGTACCCGCGATGCACCCACACCGACAAACATTTCGACGAAGTCTGATCCACTCAAAGAGAAAAAAGGCACCTGGGCCTGTCCGGCGACTGCCTTGGCCAAAAGGGTTTTCCCTGTACCCGGTGGGCCAACCAGCAAGGCACCTTTTGGTATCTTGCCACCAAGCTCAGTATACTTTTTGGGTTTTTTCAGGAAGTCCACGATCTCCATCAGCTCGATCTTGGCCTCTTCAAGGCCGGCTACATCCTTAAAGTCAATGTTCACGTGGGTGTCCTTGTCGAACAAGGTGGCCTTCGATTTGCCAATGTTGAACATTTGTCCACCGGGTCCGCCACCCCTGGCCATCCTGCGCATGATAAAGATCCAGAAGGCGATCAGCAAGCCAATGGGCAACAGCCAGCTAAGGATATCCGTACCCCAGTTCTGCCGGCTCTCGGCAAACACTTCGATGTGGTCCTCTTTTGGCCATTCCTCCTGGGCCGCGTACAAGCGCTGTTCAAAAGTTTCGACCGAAGCCACCCGGAAGACGTAATGCGGATGCTCCGCACCGGCAAAGCCCCTGCTTTCATCCACGTCGTCATACTTCTCCTTGTCCAGCCGGTCTTCCTTGATGTATACTTCGACGGTTTCCTGGTTGACGATGACGATCCGGTCAATATCCGTACCTCTCTCTTCATCCCAGACGAGGAGCTCATTTTCAAAGCGCCGCTGCGATATCTCCGTGGCAGAGCCACCCCAGTTGAGCAACTGGATGCCAATAAGTATGACGGCAAGAACGGCATAGATGATGTAAAAGTTGAAGCGGGGCTTTTTGCCGTCAGGCTTACCACCGCCCTGCTTCTTGTCAGGCTGCCTTCCACCCTGGCCTTCATTGTTTGACGAGCCACCACCCTGTGGATTGACCTGCCAGTTCGTTCTTTTATCCTGATTGTTCATTATGATGTAAAGATCAATAAATTATTCAAATCGCAATGCATTTCCAGGCTCACTCTACTTCGGTAAGCTTTTGGGCAGGCACATCGGCCCACAATTCTTCCAGCTGAAAATGCCTTCTTACTGGTTCCTGGAAAACGTGCACGACCACATCCAGGTAGTCAAGCAGCAACCATTCCCCATTGACATAGCC
>Ga0207421_10006201_pt1 | contig 13106 bp, 10 predicted proteins | sample SodLakKL_010_SED_4_FD_187542 | JGI IMG/M metagenome (GOLD analysis project Ga0207421, IMG submission 187542) | Alkaline sediment microbial communities from Lake Tanatar, Kulunda Steppe, Russia - 8KL_010_SED (SPAdes) (version 2) | ecosystem: Environmental > Aquatic > Non-marine Saline and...
AACCGCCTCGGGGTCAAGCCCCGAGGCTTCCCGTGGATTAGTCGGACACTCCCATCCGACCATCGGCCTGATAGCCTGTAGACCGAAAAGCCATGCTCAAGGAGCAGGTCTCGAAGCACTGTCCCCTGTTCTGTCTCGATGACAGTCTTCTCCTCGTCGGAGATAACTGTGACCGGAATTGAGTCGCTCACGCTAGCCACTCCTCGGGTTTGGTGTCGTAATCGATATCGGTCGCTCCAAGGTGCTCTACGGTTTCCCACTCCACTTTCTCCTCTTCAAACTCATTCCCGGTATAGCGGATTTCCCAGCCAACCTCTCTGGCTTCGGGTTCCTTGTTCCGTCGCCGGGCTACCTCGATATCGTGGTCATCATATTCCTTTTTGATGGTTCGAAGGGCAACGGGTCGGCCCCAGAGTTCGAAGATACGTTTGAGGACATCCTTTGCCTGTCCGATATCGAGTGCAACTCCGTTGTACCGGTGTTCGAGCAGCAGTTCGTTGCGGTTACGGTAGTTTGCGTCGGCGACGACGACCGTTGGTTTCCCGAAGTTCGTAAACTGCAGCATGAGCTTCTTCTTGACATCTCGATAATCGGTGGAGGTTGCGCGATAATCTCCTGACGAGCGAGCATACTCGTAGGTGAAGTAGTTCTGCTCGTCGACGAACTCCTGTGTCAGAAACTCATCGAGGAAGGTAACATCGTTGTGACTTTCTCGAATCTCGCGCATGCGGTCCCATCCAACGGTGTAATCGACGGCGTCGATGGCTTTCTCGATGGTTTCGTATTTTTCGTCGTCGAACATATATCGCGAAATACGCTCTAACTCATCCAGGGAGATACGCGAGAGATACCCCCGATTCTGTGGCTTCACGAGCGAATAATGTCGTTCCGCAAGCCCATCGTAGGTAAAGAGCATCCACGGGTAGCGCTCGAGGTCAACATCGCCGTCTCGTGCCTGTGCGAGCGTCTCGTAATCGATGCGTGGGTCTCCTTCGGGAATTACATCCAGTCTGTCCGTGTCGACCGAGGCCACGAGGTCCTCCGGTTCGAGTAACGCGAGCACCTCCTCGAAATCCACCATCTCGTGGAAGTTTCGCCACGTAACTCCCTTGACACAGAGCAGTTGTTCGACCACCTGTCGCCGGTTCTCGCTGCTTTCGACATACTGCCACAACTGCAAGCCGAGGCTGTAGGGATTTAGCCCTGGGGAAGCCAGCACCCGCGACATGTGGTCGGCGTAGGTGATGAACTCCTGGCTGTCTGCGAAGTTCTCATCGGCCATCATCAGCGATTCCCAGTAGCTGGCCCAGCCCTCGTTGAGCACCTTTGTCAGCTTCTGTGGGGCGAAATAATAGGCCTCACGGCGCAGGATTTCAAGGATATCTTTCTGCCAATCTTCCATTTCGACCGCTTTTTCCGCATCCTCGTCGTACTGTTTTCCGTGAGCGCGCAGGAAACCGAGGATATCCGGCTCCGGTTCGGGTGGGAAGGTGACATCTGTCTCATCCACTTCCTGTGATTCCAGCCACTCTTCATCGAAGACCTGTCGTTTGACCTCCTCAGAGAGCTCCAACTCCTCAAGTTGGTCTTCGAGGGCTGCCAGTTCCGGGCCATTTTCGTCTCCATCCGTCGAAATCGGCTCGTACGGTCGGTACTGGTCGATATTATCTTCGAGACTCAGGATATGGTCGATAAATCGCTCGACTTCGCTCCGGTCAATTTCAGGGTCATGCATGTACCCCCGGATGGTTTCGGCGTGACGCGCGAGCTGTGCGGCGGCATTCGGGTCACGGCTGAACAGCGCGAACCATTCGTTGTTGGCGAAAAAGTCGGCATGTGCCTCGACGTGGGTGATGACGGCTTTCTGGTCAGCAAGGCTGTTCGAGACCTGGAGGAAGGCATGCGAGGGATTGTCATTGTTGACAATCTCGAACGCTTTCCCGCCCAAAAACTGGCTCTGTTTTTGTTGTCGGTCGTAGGTCATGCCCCACCGCCAGTGTGGGTATCGCTGCTGGAAGCCGCCGTAGGCGATGAGTTCGTTCATCTCGTCGTAATCGACAATCCAGTAGTTGACCGGATAGGGGTCAAGCCCCAGCTTTCGTGCAAGCTGGTTTGCTTTCTCGACTGGCTCTTCGAGTTTTGCAGCCTCTCGTTGCATGCGGATATCTTCGGGCGTGTAGATTGTGTCGTCTGATTCACTCATCGGCTTGTTCTGTGGTCTCTCACTCATCGTTCTGTTCCGTGCTTAGTATCTCATAAATCGCGTCGGTCACGTCTTCGGGACTGGAAACGTACGCGACAGCGACGTTATCCGAGTCGGCGAAATGGTCGTTGACTTCCTCTGCATGGGTTGCGTTGATGGCGTTCCCTGTCGGTTGGGTCTCCACGTAGGCATGGAGGTTCGCATCGATTTCTTCCATCAGCGGGATAACGTTCTCGCTGGTGTCGTTCGAGGAGTTTTCCGAATCTCCTGCGGCGAAGACATAGCGGTTCCACTCGGCCCAGGGATACTCTTCGTCGAGGCGCTCTTTGGCGAGTGCGTAGGCGCTGGATATCTTCGTGCCACCGCCCGAGCGGATGCCGAAGAAATCGCCGCGGTCGACCTCCCAGGCATCCGCGTCATGAGCGATATAGATAAACTCGGCATTATCGTATTTCCCCTGGAGATACCAATCAAGCGGGGTGAAAGTCCGCTCGACGAGTTCGCGCTTTTTCTGGCGCATACTCCCCGACACATCCCGGATATTGACGACCACCACGTTCTTCTCTCGCTCCTCGATAATCTCCGGGTAGCGGTAGCGCTCGTCTTCCCGACGGAATGGGATATCCTTGATGCCCTCCCGGCGGATGCGAGCGGGCGTCGGCTCTCGTTCAACGTTTGCTTCCATCTCGGCGAGGCTTCCGTAGGTCGTCCGTTCGTCTGCGGAGAGTCCCTCGTAGGCATCGACAATCCAGGCCCGAGAGACGGGGATGCTCTCTTCGGTTCGCGCCCACTCGAAGACGCGGTCCGGACCCCAGCCGTCAATCTGGAGGGCGGCTCTGACGTACTCCTCGTCGAAATCCATCGCTAGCTTCCGCTTGAGCCCTTCCTTGAACAGCCGCTCGAAATCGAGGGTACCGGTTGGGCCGGTCCGGGTAATGTCCGTAAAGTCACCCTCAATCTCTTCGGTCACCTCCTTCCCCTTCGGGTCGAGGTCGAGTCCAAGTTCCTCGTCAAGTTCCTCGGCGAACTCTTCGGGGTCCATCTCGTAATACTCGTGCTCGGCGCTTTCCTCGCCGGGGTCACCTTCCTCGTCACCGTCGCCGGGTTCCGGCTGGCCGACGGGTTCGCCGGGTTCCGGTGTCCCGCCGTCTCCTTGGCCGACACCACCCATATCCCGCTTCTCGTAGGCAAACTCCGGTAGGTCGACAATCTTGATTGGGATTTTGATTTGGTCGGGACGACCACCGCTTAAATCGCCATACTGGATAAACTCGGCGAGGTCCTGGCGGCGCTGTTCGCCCACTTCCCGAAACCGCTCAAGGTCCTCTCTGAGTCCCATTATTACTCACCACCGTTTGTGTCACTCATTCTGGCTTCACCGAGTTCGTCGAGCAGTTCATCACCGTTTTCCGACCAGTTGTAGGCAACCTGTTCCATGACGTAGCGACTCGTCAACTCAGCGGAGGCCTCGGAGTAGCCAAAGTCATCGACCAGCGCCGCTATCGTCCGTTCTTTCAGTGATTCCGTTTCGGTCCCACCCGGTGGGTTGTTCCACTGTGTTGGGTCGAAATCTTCGAACGTCCGCTTGATATCTTCCCAGCCGTAGCTTCCGAGGACGGCTTTGATAACCGGAATCTCCTTCGGGTTGACATCGGTCACCCGGAACTCCTCATCGCGATGTCGCCAGGCGTGGCGGTTGAGCGCGGTCACAATCTGTTCGCTTCGGAACTGTTCGACTAGGCTGGTTGCCTCGTGACCGGCGTAATCGTCCTCGGTAAACCGCCCGAGATGCTCGATTTCGAACACCTTCATCTTCAGCGGGTCCGGTTCGACGCGCTCGCCGCGTTCGTTTTCGAGCATGTCGCCTTCCGTCCACGCGTAGACGTGTCGGACGTACTCCTGGACAGTCTCCTCATCCACGCGTTTGTCCTGCATCATGGCATTGAGAACGTCCGTCTCCTGTTGGCCGAAGATATACGCCCTCACGGGAGCAACACGCTCGCGGTATTCGCGAACTTCGCCCTCGGTGAATACTGGTGCGTTGACAAGTCGTCCTTGCATCGCGTTCAGCACGTCCTGTGGCATGATGACGTGCTCGACCGGAAGTTCCTCGTGGAACCGGTCTGTCTCCTCATGCAACAGGTCGGCGACGAGGTCACGAGTATAGGTAATCGGAATGCCGTGTTTTCCATCAGGAGCGGAATCGTCGAACGTGAACTCCTCGACGTCGACGCGTTCATCGCCATCTCGGAGATAGCCACGGTCGAACAGTAACGCTTTGTCGACCAGGTCAAGCTCTGACGGGAGGTCGGTCGTCGCAAGCCGTGAGACGACCGCATACAGCGCTGCGGCTTGGATTGTGTGTGGTGCGAGTTCGCGCTCGCGGACGACACCGTCACTGCCGCGAACCGCGATTGTGATCGGTTCGCGCATCCACTCGGCGAGTTCATCCCAGGAGGCAGCGTCCCAGACCTCGGTCTGGTCAGTGAGCTCCCGTCGAAGGAGTTCGGTTTCCAGCGAGAGATTCGTCAGGTAGGTAAATTCGTGTTTGTCAAGCCGTCGCTTGAGTGCCTTGAGCGGGTCTTTCCCCTCTCGGTTGGTATGCTGGTCGAGTTGGTCTTCGAGGTCGGGATTCGAGATAATAATCAACTGCGTATCGAGGTCCATCCCGATTCCCTTATCGAGTTTGACCCGCTTTTCATCGGGTACATTGAGGAGTTTCTGGAGCAAGTCGGCGTGGCGGGCGGCGTCTTCGACGATGGTCACCAGTCCGTTGCCCTGTGAGAGGACGCCATCGTAAGAAAACGCCTGCGGGTTCTTGCGTCCACGCGAGTCGAGTTCGCGGAGCATCCCCTGCATCCACGAGCCGACCAGTCGCTCTTTCGGACGGCCGTCGTCTTCGGAATGGAGGATACCGATGCCTTGTCCCACATCGACGACGTAATTTTTGACGCGCAGATGTTTTGGGTCGGTCACCGCCGAAAAGAGGTTTTCTGCGCCCTGTCGGCGGTACTGCTCTTCGAGATAGTCTGCGGCCTCGCGGCAGAATGGGTCAAGTTCCCCTTCAACACGTAGCGGGATGTGGTCGTCAAGTCGGTCGTTCAGTTCTGCAAGTAACTCCTCGCGGACGCCGGGTGGGAAGACCGTGAGCGGATGGGACTGCACAGGGCTCTGGTACCAGTCATCTTCGTCTTCCTGTGGCATGTCGCCGTAGGTCAGTCCGGGGTCGCTGTCGACGCCCGCAACGTTCCATTCGACGGTGTATCGTCGCCCATCTTCGGTCTTTGAAAACTCCCGGAGTCCGTTGACGAGACAGCGTTTTAGCTCGGATTTACCGGTCGCTGTCGGCCCATCCAGCCAGAGGATTTTCTCCTCTTTCCCACGCCCCGCGGCTATCGAGCGCAGGTCATCAACGAACCGGTTCAAGACGGCAGTGTTGCCGAGGATTGCGTGTTCGCCGCCGTTCCACGGGTCGTCGAAAAACCGGTACCGGGTTTTCTCTTCACCCTCTTCGATGACGGTCCTCGTCCCAGCATCCTCGATAGCTGCAAGCAGGTACTTTGGTGCGTGGGCAGCGAGGTGTGGTTCCGAAAGGAGGAGGTCGACGTATTCGCTGAGAGCGAGCGGTTCCTCGTAGGTGGCGTCGAGGGTTTCATCCGCCGCCGTGATATATTGTCGACCGTGGTTGTCCGTCCCCATTCTGTGTCAGTCCTCCATTTCGCTTTTTGCGACTTCTGCACCGGCGAATTCGAGCACTTCTTTCGCGCCACCCTCGGAATAGCCCTGTTCCATCAGAGCGTCTATCCATTCGTTACGCTCGTCATCGTCCATATCGCCGCTTGAAACCAGTGCAGAGAAGTTGATGTTGTGTTTTTTATCCTCCCAGAGTTTGCGCTCCAGCGCACGGCGTAGGCGGTCGTTGTCCTGTGGGTTGAACGACTCGCCCTCGCGGGCGCGCCGGGAGACCCAGTTGGCGACCTCCTGTCGGAAGTCGTCTTTGCGGTCCTCTGGCAGGTCGAGCTTTTCCTCGACGCTGCGGAGGAACTGCTCGTCTGGCTCTTGCTGGCGGCCAGTCAGTTCGTCTTCGATGGTATCGTCGTCGATGTAGGCCATCACGTGGTCCATGTACTTTTCTCCCTGTCGCTGGAGTTCGTCCACGTCGTAGGCCAGTGCGTGTCGCACATCCTCGATTGCGCGGTCTTTGTACTCCTCGCGGACCTGTTCGATGTAGCGGTAGTAGGTATCGAATAGCTCCTCTGAGATGGACCCGTGGTTTTCGAGGTTGGCTTCGAGGTGATTGAACGTCGTCAGCGGCGAGAGGAAATTCCGCGAACGATGCATCGACTCCATGAGCGCTTCGGCAATCTCGTCCCCGATGAACCGTGGTGAGACGCCGTCCATTCCTTCGCCGATATCGACTTTGTCAGCTGCCTCTTCTTGCAGTTTCTTCACGTCGATATCGTCCGCCTCATCGACCTCGCCGTTGTAGGCTTTCGCCTTCTGAATGAGGTCAACAGTCCCGCCATCGGGCTCTTCGATGCGGGTGAGAACGCCGAAGAGGCCTGCCATTTCGAGCGTATGTGGCTCGACATGAATGCCGGGCAAGTCTGCGTTTCTGAGCATCTTTCGGTAGATTTCGGCTTCGTTCTCATAGGACAGGACGTACGGGAAGTTGATTCGTTTTGTCCGGTCGTTGAACGCTTCCATCTTTTCGTCGCCCTTTTTATCCCGGTATTCGGGCATGTTCGTCCGGCCGACGATGACCTGGTCAATGTCGATTCGGGGGTTATTCTTTGGCTTGATAGTCTGTTCCTGTGTCGCGTGCAGGAAATCATAGAGAAACTCTCGCTGGAGTTTGAGCAACTCTTCACCACTGAAGATGCCGCGATTGGCGTTACAGAAGGCTCCCGAGTAATCGAACGCCCGCGGGTCGGATTCCCCATACACTGCAATTTTGGAGTAGTTGACGTCGCCGGTCAGTTCGGTTTCGTCCTGATTTTTCTTGTCTTTGGGTTCGAACGTCTCGATAGCCCGGCGTTTGTTCTCGTCAGCGATGAGCCGGATTACTTCGACGTGGTTTGAAAGTACCTGCTTGAGGTCGTCGTCGTAGGCAGCGAGCAGGCGGTCCATGTAGAACTCGCTGGCGGGGTCAAGTGCCTGTTCGTTACGGATGGTGTAGGGTGCATCAAGTCGCTCATTGAGTTCAGCCAGAATCTCATCGCGCTGTGGCTGTGGGAGCAATACGAGCGGGTCCTGATTCATTGGTGAGCGAACGACATCGTCTGCTGGGTCCTGGTCGGGGATAACATCACAGAGGTTCGTCCACCGGAAGGTGTACATTCGCCCCTCATCGCGGGTCGTGTAATCCTCGAAATACCGCCGGATCTGTGAATCGAAGTCGGACTTACCGGAACCAACTGGGCCGAGTAACAGCAAAATCCGTCGCTCCGGGCCAAGCCCACGAGCACCGGATTTGACTTTGTTGACGAACTCGTGGATTGCATCGTGGATGACGCGGCCATAGAACGTATTCTTGCCGTCATCAAGCGGGTCTTCGGAGGCAAGTTTGTACTCGACGACGCCAGCATCCTCGTCGTATTCGCTTCCGTAGAAGTCGAACATGTCTGCGACCCGCTGGTGGGAACTACGGGCAACTTTTGGGTCATCGTATAGCTGTTCGAGATACCATTCGAACGAACGGCTCTGTCTGAGGTCGCTTGGAATCGTTTCCCGGTACTCCTGGCTCAGCGCTTCGAGGCTCGGTTCATTGCTTGTCATGTGTATTCATACCATAGCGGGGGCGCAACCAGCTGCTCCTGACCAGCAATCACCTGCGAGAACTCATCACGGGGTGCGCGGTACCGATACTATATTATATGTGAGTACTGAGAACGTTTAAGCCTATCTCCCATTCAACTCAGCTTTCGCTCATTCTCCCCCAAAACACGGAGACGGTGTTGGGAGTCAACGTATTGTTATTTGCCGAATACTGGCCACGTACTGGTAGTTTATAAATGGGGTGCGAAGGACATGACTCATACCGGTGAATCCCCAATGGGTGGCATGGAGTTTCCGGAACTTGCAGAGGGGTGGCAGGTCTGGCACACGGAACAGCAGAAAGTTGTGTTGACCTACCGTCCCGACGTGTTTGATACGACTGCCTATCCTGCTCCGTGTATGCCGACGCTGTATGTTACGAAAGGACAGCGCGGGCGACGGCCGGGCCCACATACACCACCATCTGATGCACCGTGGTACGTAACGCTCTATCTCGAACCCGAGGTGAGCGAATCGTGGCAATATGACTCGCGTGAAACAGCACGGGATGGCGCGCTGTCACGGGCTGAGGCGTTCGCATCCGGCGAGTATCCGTATCGGGAACTTTATCAGGTGCCTCGACCGGAGTATCTGGCCAAGCTAGACGAGTTGACTGGGCACGACACGGTATAATCTCCCAGCAAACCCGGAAACCTTTTGGAGTGGCTATCCGTTGTAGCGAACGAATGAGTGGGAGCGAGCCTGCGACAGTCCTCGTCGTTGACGACGAGCCGGATGTGGCCGACGCATACGCGGCACAATTAGAGACGGATTTCGAGGTCATGACCGCATACGGAGGCCAAGAGGCACTTGATATCCTCGATGAGTCGGTCGATATCGTTCTTCTCGACCGGAGAATGCCAGGAATTTCTGGCGATGAGGTACTTGACGAGATTCGTGAACGTGAGCTAAACATCCGCGTGGCGATGGTAACGGCTGTCGACCCTGATTTCGATATCATCGACATGCCCTTCGATGATTACGTCATCAAACCCGTCTCGCGCGAAGACCTGTTCGAGACGATAGAGCGACTGTTGACAACCTCACAGTACGAGGAAAAACTGCGAAAGTACTACGCGCTCACTGCCAAACACGGCACGCTCGTTGCAAACAAACCTGAATCTGAACTGCTCGAAAGCGAGGAGTTTCAAGAGCTTAAAGCCGAGATGGAGCAGATGCAGGATGACCTCGATGAGACCATCGCACAGTTCGACGAAAGCGACTTCGAGGCGGCGTTCCGTGACTTGGACGAGATGGACGAACCTCGCAGCCTCTAGCAGGCCGGATTTTCCAGCACGGACGTTTTCCCGTACCGTAAGCACTAATCAGTTCTCTCCCGTAATACCCTTCGATGACCCAGCAACTGCCGGATGTGCAGGCTGACCAGCCGGACATTTCTGTCGGATTGAACAGCGTCGGTGTTACCGGCGTCGAAAAACTTGTCAAAGTCGCTCGTCCCGAGAAACGCCCAATCGTCCTGATGGCCGAGTTCGAAGTTTTCGTTGACCTTCCGTCTTGGCGGAAAGGTGCTGATATGAGTCGCAACATGGAGGTTGTCGATGAGATTCTCGAAGAGGCCGTGAGCGAACCGACCTATCGTATCGAGGATGTCTGTGGCGAGACCGCAGAACGACTCCTCGAAAAGCACGAATACACGACGAAAGCGGAGGTCAAAATGGAAGCCGAGTATATTGTCCGAGACGAGACTCCCGCTTCTGGCAAGCCGACCCAGCACTCGACGGATATCATCGCTGCGGCGACGGCAACCGAAGACGGCACACGCGAAAAAGTCGGTGCACACGTCGTCGGGATGACGGTCTGTCCGTGTTCACAGGGGATGTCCGCCAGCCGCGCACGGGAGACCCTTGAAGAGCTCGGTGTCGAGGATGAAATCGCTGAGGAGTTCCTTGACCGCGTTCCCCAGCCAGGTCACTCCCAGCGGGGCCATGCGACCATCACTATCGAAAGCTCTGGCACGCCCGAGGTCGACCTTCACGACCTCATCGACGTTGCACGGGATTCAATGAGCGCACGTATCTACAACCTCGCCAAACGGCCCGATGAGGACCACATGACCTTCGAAGCCCACTCGGATGCAAAGTTCGTCGAAGACTGTGTTCGGGCGATGGCCGAAGGCGTCGTCAAGGAGTTCCCTGACCTGCCTGATGATGCCGTCGTCCAGATGAAACAATCGAACGACGAATCCATTCATCAACACAACGCCCACGCCGAACGCGTTGCCGAATTTGGGACGCTCCGAAGCGAAGTCAACGGAAGCTAACTGTTTGAACGAGTTATAAAAGGAGTTCCTTCGAATTCTCCCAACGAGATTCGAAATCCGTCTTGATATTTTCCGCAAACTCGGTATCCTTGAGGTCAATCAGCGCAAACGCCTCTTTTGGGTTCAGCGGATGTGGAACTTCGATACAGACCTCCGTGTGGTCAAGGAGCGTGAAGGTGCTTGTGATTTCGTCGGTCGTTCGGACTTCGAAATCGCGCTCATTTTGCAGATAATGGCGATAGCGCCGACCGACGCTTTCCGGCAGGGTTTCGACGACATCCGGATGCAACAGCGTCGAGACGGAGACGCCACGGTCGAGGGCAACCTCCAGTTCGTCGGCAATTCGTTCCCCAACGACGTCGAGTTCAAACCGAGAAGTCGGCGTCGCGGCGACGAAAATAATCCGTTCATCGGCAGCAGCGAGCCGTTCGACGAGCAGGTCGACGGTCTCTTCGGGACCGAGTGCGGCCGTCCAGAATGGCTCGTCGACGGGGTCGGAGGCTTCAAGTTGCTCTTCGAGCGTCCCCGCGATATTTTCATACTGGGAAATCTGCTCTTCGAGTTCCTCCCGTTTGTTCGCAAGCAGCCGTTCGAGCGCCTTTTCGGGTTCGACGGCGACGTACTTTTTCGGGCGGCTTGCGGTCTGACTTCGCACCAGATTGTGTGTTTCGAGGCTGTTCAACACGTCATAAATTCGACCCATCGGCACGTCACTCGTCCGCGACAGCTCTTTTGCCGTCGTCGGCCCGGTCTGGAGTAACGACCGGTAGGCACGAGATTCGTACTCCGATAGCCCGAGGTCCCTGAGACTAGCCATCGCCTAATACCTCACGCTACGGGGATATAAACTCTCCGCCCGTTTACGTGTTTAAACTCCCGTCACGGGGTCACCGGTATTACTCCGGTGCTGTCCATCGTTATCCGGTTAGTAGCGATTCGAGTTCGTGTGGAGTCGTTGCTGTCCCAACAACAGTTCCCTCGCGGACGAGACGCGCTGTCCCGTTGGAAACGGGCGCATCAACCAACGGCGTTCGGTCGATATTGCCCGATGGGACAACGACGGTCTCGTGGTCAACGAGTCTGAGAGCTGCCCGATGTAAATCTGTTCCTGCTTCCGTCCCGACGACGAGTGCCTGCGGTGAGCGCAGACGGGCCGAGATGGTTGCATACTGTGCAACCTGCACGCCCATCCGCTCTGTTGCACCAGCAAAGGCAGTGATTGCCTCTCGTGCAGCGGTTTCATACTTATCTTCGCCGGTTAACAGTGCAAGGTCGAGTAGTGCGTCGGCACAGTCTGCAGTCGTATCGAGGGGATAGAGCGGTCTTTCAAGCAGTCCTGGGCCGGCTGGAGGTCCGTCGCGCAGGGTTCCCTCGTCTGTCTGTAACTCCGCAATCGTCCAGTCAGCGACTGCCCGTGCGGGGCCCATCTCTCCGAGTATTGCCCCTGCTGTTGTCAGGCCGGTAAGCACGCCGGTTTGGTCCGAAAGCAGCCCTGACTCCTCTCCGGTCTGGTAGTGTCGTACTGCTCCATCATCGATGAGTTCGTTGGTCACGTGGTCACGGGCACGCTCAGCATACCGCTGTGCACGGTCGTCGTCCGTGTAAGACCAGTAGCGCAAGAGGGCGTCGATTGCGTAGCCGTTCCTGTCGGCAAAGACAGTCTCATCGACCGGGGGTTCCTCCCTATCCTCGCGCTCGGTCGGTTCAAGGCGGAAATACGATTCATCACCTCCCTGAGCGCTGGCAAATGCCGACCCTGTCCACATTGTTGTGGTCAGGTATTGAACGGTCTGTTCAGCCGCAGTACGGTAGGAATCTTCTCCCGTGTAGCGGTAGGCATACGAGAGTGCGCGAACGAGTGCCGCATTTTCGTCGGTAAGTTTCTCACAGCGTGCGCCACCCCAGTTTCGGTTGCGAGCGAACCGATAGAACCCGCCGTCGTAGGTATCGAGCAGGTGCGTTGTGACGGCGTCTGCTGTCCGGGTCGCCTGGTCTCGCGCACGAACCAACGCGAACTCAATCGTTCGCGCCATCGGAAACTTGACGTCATCGCCCCACCCGCCGAACTCCTCGTCGTAGGCGGCGAGCAACTGTTCTATCATGTGCTCTTCGATGCGGGCATCGAGCGGTCCTGCAGGCGCGTTGTTCTCTCTCAATGCTGGGGGGACGGAGCCCGCATCTTCCCCCTGCCCGTCCCAGCGTTTACGGACGCCGTCCAGAATCTGTCGGAAGCCATCGACACCGAGCAGTGTTGCGCCAGTGAGTATGGTTCCTGAGGGTGTCAGAAAAACGGTTGAGGGAAACCCGCCCATGTGGTACCGTTCGCGGACCCGCGGGTGGCGGTCGGCATCGACGCGAACCGGAACAAAGCCGTCGTTGATGTGCGCGGCAGTGCGGGGTTCGGTGTAGGTCGTTTCGTCCATCTCCCGACACTCTTCTGACCAGCGAGTCACCAGCGAGAGCAAGAGCGGCTTCCCTGTTCGAGCGGCAATTTCGAAGGGTTCCTGGCCCCACTCGTACCACTCGACGTTTGTCTCCTCGGCGGCGGTATCCATGATTTGCCCTTACGTGTGGGTGGTTAAAGACAACACGCTCTCGACTCCTTGCGACACGCTATTGGTTCGCTATCTCGCAATACGAGGTATGCATATACTCGCCTTCGACGGACGGATGGGTGCAAGCGGCGATATGCTGCTTGGGGCGCTGCTCGATGCTGGCGCAGATTCCAGCGTGTTCTCCTCGGTGGAGGCTGCACTTCCTGTCGAGTATACCGTCGAGGAGACCGTGAAATCCGGAATCGCGGCT
>Ga0207421_10006202_pt1 | contig 13104 bp, 13 predicted proteins | sample SodLakKL_010_SED_4_FD_187542 | JGI IMG/M metagenome (GOLD analysis project Ga0207421, IMG submission 187542) | Alkaline sediment microbial communities from Lake Tanatar, Kulunda Steppe, Russia - 8KL_010_SED (SPAdes) (version 2) | ecosystem: Environmental > Aquatic > Non-marine Saline and...
ATATGTTCGTTATTATTCATGGCTTTGCGATTAGGTATTAGGTAGATGAAGAGACGGATAAAATGGCAGCTTTTATTCGCCAGCATAAGCCTCAACCATTTATTATTGCCTTTATAGGAAGGGTGGTCCCGGTCAAAGATGTTAAAACTTTTATCAGAGCGATACGTCGGGTATGTAATATCGTTCAAGATGTGGAAGCTTACGTTATGGGGGATTATAATCAGGATAAGGAATATTACGATGAATGCCGGGAACTGGTTCGATTACTTGAACTTCAAGATAAGCTGTTTTTTCTTGGCAATGTTGATGTCAGCGACTGGTTATCTAAAATACACCTGGTAGTTTTGACCAGTATCAGTGAGGGACAACCATTAGCAATCCTTGAAGCTAATGCTGCCGGGATACCCGTAGTAGCCACTGATGTGGGTGGCTGCAGAGAACTTCTAAAAGGGAAGACGTATGATGATGAGAAACTGGGGGAAAGCGGAATTATTACCGGTCTGTCTGATCATGGTCAGACAGCAGATGCTATCCTGACGCTTTTAACCAATCTTTCCCGTTATAAATCAATGGCTGAGACCGGCGTTAAAAGGACCGCTCGTTATTATGATCTGGATAATTGTCTATCACAATACAGGTCTATGTATGAAAAATATTTAACAGAGGATCAGGCAAAATGGCAGGCATAGGCTTTCATCTTCGCCAGATGCTTTCAAGAGATACATTTTTTTCTTCTATCAAGGCGTACTTCTTTGCTTCCGTTATTTCTTCCGGGCCTTGGATATTTACCATTATATGCCTTGCTATCCTTAATCTTATTGTTCGTCCTTTTCTTGAAAGACCCGATGCCTTGCTGCTTCGGAGTATTTTTGTTCAGATGTTTGCTGTTTCTCTTATCCTGACCGCTCCCTTTCTCATGTCCTTTACCCGTGCTTTTTCGGATATGATTTATTCAAAGAAAAATGAGGAATTTACTTCACTTTTCATTTCGTGCACCTTGTGGTTAGGTGTTATTACGCTTCCTGTGGGGTACTTTCTTTTTGCTTATGGTCTGAATTATGATGGTATTATGGGGCTCAGTCTGGTGGTTCTCTTTGTGTGTATCTCCCAGCTCTGGTTAAATATGGAGTTTGTCTGTAAGATTAAAAACTATACCGTCATTATTGTTTCCTATTTTTTAGGGATGTTGTTGTCACTCTTGCTGGCATGGCTGGCAGGAAATAGATGGGGTATGGCCGGTGTGTTTTTAGGGTTCAGTGTAGGACAGGCTTGCTTATTATTCTGGCTGGTATACTCCCTTCTCCAGGATTTTAAAGGTGTTTTCCGGCTTCAACCTCTTTTACCTATTTTACGGCGTTATCCTCATTTATTCTTCATGGGACTGTTTTATAACCTCGGTATCTGGATTGACAAAATTATCCTGTGGTATTCGCAGTATGGTGAAAATACCAGAGGATGGATATATGCCTCCTATCTGTACGATGCTCCGGTGTTTTATGCCTACCTGACTATTATTCCAGGAATTGCTTTCTTTACGTTAAAGCTGGAAACCGACTTTTTTGAACGATACAGGCATTATTACCATATAATTCTTAAAAAGGCTTCTTACAAAAAAATAGAATCAGCAAGGAAAGAAATTGTTGATAATCTTGTCAATAATGGCAGAAAGTTATTAATATCCCAGGTGGTAATAGTTGCTGTGTGCTTTTTCTTTGCAGAAGAGATAGTTCTTCTGCTACGTCTGGACACACTGCAAGTCCCTATTTTTCGATATGCGATACTGGCAGCCATGTTTCATCTTTTCTTCCTGATATTATTAACCGTCCTTTGCTACTTTGACTTTTTATACGATGTATTCTGGCTGGCAGGATTGTTCCTTGTTTTAAACCTGGTATTTACACGCCTGTCTCTTGTTCCAGGAGATATCCGGTATCTGGGTCTGGGATATCTTGCTGCCTGTTACCTTTTGTGTATGATATCCTTCATTGTCGTACAAATACGCTTGAGAAGATTAGAATATTATACTTTCAGCTGGCAGAATGTTTAGGAGGCCTGACCATCTGATAAAAATATTTTTTTTGCTGTGTGCTGCCGTTTTCTGTGGATGTGCAATGGAAGATACCGTATTTCCCCGAACATGGTCAGTAAACTACTCAGATCAGTTGACATCCACCGATTATGAGGGTATGGATCTGTTGATCACCAGTAGTGCTTTTATTCCCCCGCAGGAAGGTTCAACGAAATATATTGCATATGTCAGTGTGGGTGAAGTGTCTCAGGATTCTCCGGACTTTAACCGTTTTAAAAATTCTTCAGGGATATTACTGGAAAACCCCAACTGGGATGGAGCCTGGGTATGGAATTGGGCTGATCAAAAGTACAAAGACTACCTCTATGATGAGGTTTTGCCGGAGATAGCCGTTCGTTTTGATGGCTTTTTTTTTGATACGATTGATAGTGCGCTTTACTTTGCGCCTGAAGAAGATAAAAATCAGGTGCGTTCTGCCCTGGTAGATTTTGTGCAAGAGGTCAGAAAAAAGTATCCCCACCATAAAATTATTCTAAACCGGGGATTTGATGTTCTTCCTTTCCTCAGGGATTCTATTGATATGCTCATGATTGAAAATATGGTAGGAGGGTATGACTTTGAAAAGGAAAAGTATCAACTGCAATGCTGGCAGGACTATCATCGGTTAAAGAGAATGGTTGAGGCTTATGATCTTGAAATTCCTATCCTGGCATTGAATTATGCAGAACGTGATGACTGGGAGGCTAAAATTCTTTCATTTTTATTTTCACGTCGTGCTGGAATGATTCCGGCAGTGGCTCCTATAGACCTTTTATCTTTTGATCCTGATAACTCTTATCTTCAGGAACTTTCTGAAGAAAGACTTGAAAATCTTCTTTCTCAACCAATTCATAATTGCCTTGTCCTGTATAAGTCAAGTGACAGGCCTGTTCCTTCTGAATACGAGCCTGTAATTTTACTTATGGAAGCCTTTAAAGGGAAGCCGTATAGTTTTATATTTCATGATATGAGTAAGGGCAAATTGCCTTCATTATCCCTTGTGGAAAAGTGTTCTCTTATAGTGAGCGCTTATGAGTCCCCCCAAATGGCTCAAAGCAAAAAATACATTCTATTTCTGCGACGACAGCATTTTTCAGGTGGAAATATTATTATTTTAAATAATCTGGGGTGTTATTTCGAAAAGGGAGTGGAAGGGATAACCGCTGAACATCTTTCATTATTTTTGGCGCCCTGGGGATTAGAGTACCATTTTGATTGGTTAAGCGAAGAAAGAATTGATCAATATCATTTGCCTGAGGATATGTCGTTAAGAGGAATGCACCTATATACCGCCCATAAAGGAGAAAGTTTATACTATTGTACGTATGGTGATAAGAAAATTCCTGTCTGGCATCAACTGGAAAACGGCATTTTTATACAGGAAGGTTTTTTTCCTGACAGAAATACCAAAAGCTGGAACCATTTGCAGGAAATAATAAGAAGTGTGGTTACTCCCCAGAATAAACTGTGATAAAGTGTTAGGTGCAAAGCTGGTTTCAGAGAAAAACAGTATGCGCTGTCTGAAAATGAAATCTGATTATAATATCAGACAGGACAATGCTGGTAAGTTTGAGATTGAAACAGGGGGATGTACTTCTAAAATTGTGTCCTTTTTTTGTTTTTGGATCTTGATTGCTACTTTGCTTTATGTTGCATGATGTTTACGGAATTATATGTCTTCTGAAAGCCTGCCATAAGTGGGATTCTCTGTATTATTTCAAAGAAATCTGCTGAATGGCCCCTCAAAGAATTCAGGAACCTATCTCTCAGGTGATGGTGGTATAATCTCTAACACGTTTAAAAAACTTACCCCGTGCATTTTTATGAATTAAAGATAATAATCCTTTTTTCTGTAATCCAAAAATGACTTTCTTGTTCTTTTATTGTGAAATGTAATAATATTTGATGTTAAGATGATATTATCAGAAAGAGTCTTAACTTTGAATAATGAACCCTTTTTTCACCGGCAAAAAATAGCAGTGCGGATAACAGCATTGGTTCTCTTTATTCTCACTGGTTTAACCTATTCCATTTTATGGATACTCTATCAGAATGACCGCCTACCTGCTACAGTGTCCCTTATCTACGGAGCAGCGAAAGAATCCTTTGGATACAGGGGTGGAGAGTTGTTTATTCTGATATTTCTTATTATGATTGCATCTCCTGCGCTCATTTATTATGGCGTCTTTTTTGTTTTGCGTGACTTCATTTTAAAAAAAGGCCCTTTTGAAGAAATTTAAAAAACCCAACAATGCTGATAACGTGCCTGTGTTGAGCTGGAGCGAGGAACGCTAACCCCGAAAAATGAATTGAAAATGACAGAATAAAGGGGGGTCCAGGAAAAAAGTTTTCATACTGAAAGCTTTGTCCTGATATATCGGCACGTTTTTTTTGAGGTTGGCATTATTTCAATTCGCATCCCAGCCGAAAAAACAATTATGTATTAAACCTGTTGAGAACGAATTTATCGTACTTGTATTTTATCAGGATCCATAACAGGATTAAACAGGCTATGCCGATTATTGCTCCGAAGATATATTTATATGATAAGAGGATTGATGAATATATACTATCGTCTCTATGGTTGAATTCCTGTATCCTTATTCCTGACAAAGGGTCGTACCAATCACCCATACCGCTAAACTCAAGAGCTGTGAGATTTCTGCAGATTCTGTTTTCAAAGTAAGAAAATATCAGAACAATGCCCATAATTGCCGATATCAACTGGATAAGGAACCCCGACAGAACGTTTCCGGGGATAGGAGACCTGTCCTGATAAATCCGGTACAGTTTTAGATGGGGCACCCGGTGAATTATCCTGCATGTTGTAATCATGATGGCATGCATTGTATCTTTAAAGTATGTGCTTGTTTTGCTTTTTTTGTCACTCTCACAAGCAGTTTTTACGAGTTGAGTGTTATTGTTTTATAATGTATTTTCCTCATTGGCTCTTTCACCTGAGATAGTATTTTCTGAGGTGTTTGACGGTTCACAGTTCACAGATAAAGAATAAAAGAAAGGTAAAAAAATAAGGCAGTGGTATAATGAATCATACTTGTCCAGAAGTGAGGGATATTATGGGACGAAAGCGTCAGAATATTCGCACCTTTTATGATATCCAGAAAAAACAACGAAAAATAGCGTTTTTATTGTTTTTTCTCATATTTGTAACATATTTTATTTTTATGGGGATTTTAACAGGGGTGACTATGGGTATATTATTTTTGTTGTTTCGCCCTGATATTATGCAAGGTCCTCAGTTTCTTTATAAATTAGCGGGTGCTACCTTTATAGTCTCGTTGGCAATAGCGCTTGGGCATTACCTCTTTGGCCGGTTACAGGGTTCGACTGTTATCCTGCAGGTGCTTGCTGCAGAAAATGCAGATCCCAACGATCTTTATCATAAAAGATTCCTGAATATTGTCGAAGAACTCCGTATTGCCAGCGGTCTGCCTCAGATAGATCCTTATATTATTCCCAGTCCGGCTGTTAATTCTATGTCTCTGATTCAAGCTCATGGACGCCCGGCTATTATTGCTTCTGAGGGACTGGTGGGAAAATGCACAAGAGAGGAACTACAGGCGGTACTCGCTCATGAGTTGGCGCATATTCTCAGAGGCGATACTCATCTGTTGACCATGGTATGTTCAATGCGTGCTCTTTTTGATAAATTATCAGAGAAAGTTGGGGGAAGTCTTTCCAGGAGTTCTGAACAAGGGAGAGGGTTATTATATGGGAGGAGGGGTTTTCATTCTTCGGGACGCGGAGGAGGTCTGGCAATTCTTGTTATTCTTTTTGCAATTTCTCTGACTGCTTCTCTTTTTATGAATATCCTTACCACTTTTTTGAGCCGTAAACGTGAGATTGCAGCTGATGCCAGGGCGGTAGAAATAACGCGGGATCCTCTTTCCCTTGCCATGGCAATTTATAAAGCCCATAGCCAGCATTCTTTTATGGGGGATTTTTGTGGGAGTTATACTCCTTTGTTTATTGTCTCTCCTTCTTCCCGGGGTTACTCCCTTGATTCTTCCCGGGGGAGTCATTTCTGGGATTCTCATCCTCCGTTGAAGAAAAGGCTGGAAATCCTGACGTCTATGGCAAATATCCGAATTCATGATATTGTAAAAAAATACTGGCAGCAAAAAGAAGATAAAAAAAATACATCACCCGTTATATATCGTAAAGACACTGAAAATAAGATGGTCTCGGAGGAAAATGGACAAACACGTAAAAGCTGGGAGATTCTGGATAAGAAAAACAACTGGAGGGGGCCTTTTCCTCTGAATGAACTGCTTCGATTACCCTTTTTTGCTCCTTCGCTGGTTCTCCGAAATCAAGAACATGGAATCATGGGAAATGCTTCTTCTATTCCCCAGTTTGAACAATTCTTTGCTTCAGAAGAAAAAGAAAAAGGGGCTATTTCCTGTCCTGTTTGCCAGAACTCTCTTCAAAACCTGTATTATGAAGGAGCACCTGTTTATGAATGTCCCCATGGTCATGGGAGAATGTTAAGTCGTAAACAGGTAACGAAGATTATTCTCAGAGAAGAGACTGTTTTTGCTGACGATTTAAAAAAGGAAGCTGCCCGATACAAAAAGGAAAATAAGCTGAATCCTCAAAAAACAGGAAAAAAGGGGGAAGAAGATAAGCTCCCCTGTCCCGGTTGCCGGAAACTGATGAAATATCGTCCTTATAATTACCAGTATTACGTAATGATTCATGAATGTTTTTATTGCCAGGTGGTATGGTTTGAGGGTCAGTCACTGGAAATTTTACAGATACTTGTTGAAGAGGAATCTACTTCTCTGGCCCTTTGAATATTTTTAGAGTCCGTTTTCCTGCTTTTTTTGTCAGGGTTCTTAAAAGCGTGCTTGCCGGTACGTTCATAAGCTCTTCTTCAGAACATGAGGGAAAGCGAAACCCTTTGTGGTCGGGAGAAAATGAGGGTGATTTCACCCATTCGCCTAAAGGCTGTAATACCTTTTGGTAATGAAAAAGTTCCAGGGCTTTTTGCTGGATTTGTTTTTTCTTTTTGCGCCAGGTTGACAGGTCAGAAGCAATTGTAAGTAAAGCTTTTTTCAGTTCTTCTGGAGAACGAGGTTTAATGGTGATTCCCAGGTGATTATTTTTAACATTCCGGCTTATTTCAGTGTTTTCGGTACATATAACAGGCAAGCCATATCCCAGCATATTTGTTATTCGATAACGGGCCCCAATAAAGGATTCCCAGCAAAAATCATCAATGCATAAGCCGCAATCACTGTTATAAAGATAACGATCAAGCTCATTAAGTTCCAGCCACCCTGTGAATTTGATGGTATCCTGGAGGTGGTATTTTTCTACTTCTTCCTGAAATATACGACTGGTTTTTTCATCATGACCTTTTACAGAGCCGCCGGTAAGAATTAACTGTAACCGGGGGAGTTCTTTTTTTGCCAGATAAATACCCCGGGCAAGAGTTTTTACATCTGCCCAGGTATTAAGAGTGCCTGACCATAAGACACTAAAACGGTCATTTTCTTTCTCTGTTTTTTCAGGTGGTGGTGGTATGAGGGAAGGATCAAGACAGTTGGGAAAAGTATGAGCAAAGTGATAATTATAGGTTTCTTTGTTAAGACGGCCGATAGTGGCTAATTCTCCGATCAGGGCGTATTTCTGACGTTCTGTTGCCGTTGAAAATTTATCTGCTTCATATAAAACGGGTTTTTCGATGGGCCAGAAGTGATGCAACCATCTATTATTATTGAACCGAAATGCTTTGCTCTGGGCTTCGGTCATTATATAGCCATTCAGATCTGCCCAGAAAGGGATGGGGAGCTGTAAAAGTGCCGCCTGTTTAGCCGGGAACGAATTAACGCCGACGATACAGTCAGGACTTTCTCCCTGTAAGCGGCTTTTTAAGTAGTCGAGGTCATGAAAATGACTCAGCTCATCTACGGAATAATAGACAAGGTTCTTTTCCCTGTACATTTTTTCTGCCGGATAATCTTCAGAAAACGAACCGGTTAAACGCATTCCTATTGCAACTACCTGGCAGCCCTTTTCCCGTAGAAATTGAATAGTATTCCATGTTCTGAAATTGCCACTGTAAGAGCGACGGCTTGGTTCCAGGGGAAGGGGGGCATAGCCTAAAACAGCAACCTTCACGAAGGTCTTTCCTCTTCCAGTAAAGTAAGCCCCAGATCCCTTTGAAATTCTTCAAGGAGACCTCGCACTGCCGGTTCGTGGTCGGGCATTATCCAGAAAACAATAATTCCCAGTTTGTTGTCAAGGGTTCGAACCTGTCCGATTCCTTCGTAAGATTCAACAATAGAATTGATATAACCAATATGGGCAGGATTAACACGTGCTTTCTGGATGACCATATCGTGCGGGATGTACTCATCCATGATGTCACCTCCTCCATCTGAATTCATATTATACTCGTCCATATTTAAACTAAAAGAAAAGGGTTTTTTATAGAAAATTGAGGGGATCACAGTCAACCTGGATAGAACATGAGGAGGAAGTGCTGAAGGAGGAAAAATGTGATAAAACGTGGGTGAGTATTTTCTGGATGGGTGAAGGATACTGGTACTTTACCAGGCACATATAACGATATCTGCCTTTAATTTTTTCGATAGGACAGCGGGAAGGGCCGATAAGGTGATAATCTTTTTGGGGATGTTCTGCCAGATATCCGGCAATTCCCTGGCAGGTATTTTTTACGTCTGATTCCTTTCGTCCGCTTATTATAACTTTAATGAGACGGGTAAAGGGTGGGAAAAGAAAAGAACGTCTGAATTTGATTTCAGGCCTGTAAAAATCTTCATAATTATGATTTTCTACTGCCCGAAAGACGTTGTGTTTTTTCATAAAAGACTGTATGTACACCTTGCCGGGATAATGAGAACGTCCTGCTCGTCCGGCTGCCTGGAGTATGAGGCTGAAGGTCTTTTCTGCAGAACGAAAGTCTGGAAGAGTTAACAGATAATCAACATCCAGTATTCCCACCAGGGCCAATTTCTCCAGGTGCAGCCCTTTCGTTATCATTTGAGTGCCGATGAGAATCCGGTACCCGTCTGATTGAATAAGGCCATCCACTTCTTTGAGCTTTTTCCGGGAATGAATAACATCGCTATCAATACGAAGAACGCCTTCTTCTGGAAACTCTTCACGTATTTTTTCTTCAATCTTTTGCGTTCCCGACCCAAAAAACTGAACCTCTTTACTCTGACAGTGATAACACTTTTGAGTGGGAGCACACTGAAAACCGCAATAGTGACATTTAAGCTTTTTATTCTGTTTGTGATAGGTAAGTGTAATATGGCAATAACGACACATGACAGGCTTGCCGCACTGAAGACACATTTGAAATGTGGAAAAACCCCTTCTGTTGAAAAAAAGCAATACCTGTCCTTTATTATAAAGCGTTTGCTGTATCTGTTTTTTCAGGAATTGACACATCATCGTTTGAGGATCGTATTGGCGAAAGTTTTCTTTAAGATCAATTATATGAATAGGGGGAAGAGGATTCAGATTGAAACGTTCAGGGAGGAGCAGATAGGTATATTTACCTTTTTGAGCCTGATAGTAGCTCTCTACGCTGGGAGTGGCAGAACCCAGGATAACAGGTACGTTTTGTTGATGACCTCTGTAAACGGCTACATCTCGTGCATTATAGGAAAGATTGTTTTCTGCCTTGTAACTCGCTGAATGTTCTTCATCCACCAAAATTAATCCAGGGTTTGAAAAAGGAGCAAATATAGCGCTCCTGGTTCCAACCAGGATACGGATTTTTCTCTGGCGTATTAACCAGGAAACAATAAGTTTATCAGAAGCAGTACGAAGATAATGGTACCAGGAAACAAGGTTTCCAAAGCGGTCCTGCAAATAACGGACGGTCTGTCCAACGAGACTGACTTCTGGTACAAGAAAAATTATATCACCACCCTCTTTCAGCACCTCTTCTATTATGTGGCAATACAGCTCAGTTTTGCCGCTTCCCGTGATACCATGTAAAAGAAAGGTGTTGTTTTTCTTTTTCTGGCGCTGCTGAAAAAACTTTTCCTTCAGTTTTTTTTGGGCCTTTGTCAAATCATGAAAGGCCGGCATTTGAGGAATATCGCTTGTCAGTCGCAAGGCTTCTTCACCGGAAAGGAGACCGGGGAGTTCTATCTGCGAGATGATTTTTTCTTGAAGAAAATGCTGGACGACTTTTTCAGTAATCCCTCTTTTTTTTAAGAAAGCAGGTTTTGTTAAAAATTTTGCTGATTTTAAATCGAGACAGGCCTGGTAAATACTTTTAGCTACGGATTCTTTGAAAGGAAGAGTGTTGAGCGAAAGATATTTTCGCCATTTTATGTCAGGTGGTGTGAGACTCCAGAAGGAAGCGTGATCCAGTATCAATCCCGGCGCCTGGCAATAATACTGGCTTATCCATTGGGTGAGTTGAAGAATATCCTGAGGGATCTGGTAAAGATTATCAGCTTTTTTTACAATGTCCTTTATTTTGAAGTCCGGTTCTTCAGAATGAAGTTGAATAACGCACCCCCATTTATATGCCTTAGCTTTTAAAGGGCATAGTACAATATCCCCTGTTTTTAATTTTTTTTCCAGCGAAACCGGAACACGGTAGGTGAGAGTTCTGTAAAATTTTAAGGGTAAAACAACTTCTGCAAAAAGCATTACACTTTATTTGGCCCGCGAAAAAGTAGAGAACGCCAGTAAAAGTTGATAAATAAGATGATAACGATCATCATAATGAGAAAGAAAGGTGAAATAAAGGTGATAAAGGTAAATCTTTTAAGACGGGTTATGATGGGAATGAGAGCCTGTAAAAGACCCAGTGGAAGGCTTAAAGTGCTTCCTACTATTATGTCAGAATACAGCACTTTGGATACCAGGAGTAATAATCCCACCATTAACATAAAATCATTCAAGAGTACCGGCGGAAAATCCATATAATAAAAAAGAACCTTCAGGATGCTATTATAAAATAACATGAGCAGAATGAACAGCCAGTCAGAAGATGAAAGGATTTCAAAAAAACCAATGACAAGAAAAAGCCACAGAAAAATGATGAGCGTTGTAAAGAGAATGCCTGGTTCCTGTATTACCCAGAGAAAAATGCGTATCTGGACCAGTTCAATCTCCCCCATTACCAGCAAAAAACTTAACGGAAGAAGTATTGCTCCGTTGGTAAGAGACCAGGAGGTTTTGCGGTCGGTAATGGAGCCACAAATGGCCAGAATAATAACTCCTCCGCTAAGAGCGAGGAGTGTGGTTACATGAAATTGATTCATTCTTTCTGAATATTGCTCAAAGTGAGGTCGAAAAGTGTAAAATAAACTGATAAGGGAAAGAATAAGAGCTCCTGTAAAACCAGCATGAAAGAATTTTTGCTTCTTGTTTGCCGTCCATTGATTAAGAAGTATCAAAAATATTGAGTTTGCCATAAAGAGGAGAGAAAAAAATCCGATGTATTTGCCGAATGATAAAGTATTCATCAAGCCGATCCTGAACCTGTTATTGATTTTGTGGTTGCCAGAAAAAGAAATCGTATGAGAATAGCAAAAAGAGTGAGCCAATCAACCAGAAAAAAGTGTCGGCTATAATGTTTCTTGAAAAATAAGAACATGCTTTTATGTCGATGCCATAGGGTAGGCAGAAATAATGAGCTGTTGTTGAGGGTGGTTTGACCGATGTAATGAATAATTTTGCTTTCAGGATAATAAACTACCTGCCAGTTATTTTGCCATGCCCGGTAACACAGGTCTACATCCTCACTGTACATGAAAAAAGATTCGTCAAGCAGCCCTATATCATCTAAAGTACCTCTTCTTAATAACATGGCAGCGCCTGAAACCCAGTCAACTTCGGCTATGGCTTGATGATTAAAGTCCGTTTTAAGATATTGCCGTGTGAACATATTATCCGGGAAAAGACGTGTTAGAAAAGAATATCGGTTAAAGAGGGAGGTGGAAAAAGAAGGAAAGGAGCGGCAGGAGTATTGAATGCTCCTGTCAGGATTTAATAATTTCAGACCGCATATGCCAATCGAAGGATTATCTTCCATAAACCGGACGGCTGGAGTTAAAGCATCATTCAAAAATTCTGTGTCATTGTTCAGAAGAAGCAGGTATTTACCTTTTGCTTTTCTGATACCCTGATTATTGGCACGGGAAAAACCTTTGTTATCTTTGTTTTGAATAATTGCAACATCAGGGTAATTTTTTTTCAACCATTCTATTGATCCATCTGCTGAATTATTATCAACGACAATGATTTCTTTAGCGATGGAAGAACTTTTTTCATAAATGGAGGGTAGACAGGAAGCAAGAAGCTGCTTGCCATTTAAATTGACGATAATAACCGATACAACAATGCTCATGATGATTAAAAATTTTATACCTTTACTTTTTAAAAGCAAGAAAAGAGCTTTATTAAATGAATGGAAAAAAAATACAAAATAAAAATGGGGAAAAACTTTAATAACACTTGCTATCAAGAAAAAAATATATATACTTTTTAGTATCTTTATTTAAGGAGTGAGTATGAGACTGTACGTAGGAAATTTACCCTATCGGATTACCGAGGGTGAGATGAAAGACCTTTTTGGACAGTATGGCGAAGTTGTGGACGTTCGCATTATCCTTGACAGGGAAACGAGGCGTTCACGAGGGTTCGGTTTTGTCGAGATGTCTAACGAAGAAGAAGGCGTCAAGGCGATGGAAAATCTCAATGACCATGAAGTGATGGGCCGCAATCTCAAAGTGAATAAGGCAAAACCAAGAGAATAAGCAGTTGTTTTGTTCTCTGACACCCCTGCTTTTCAAAAGCAGGGGTGTTTTTTTTTGCCCTTGTTTTTCAGCACAGACTTCACGAAAAATACTTTAAAATACTTCCCTGAAAATAGAAACCCTGCAAAAAATGTTTTACATCGATGATACGGGGATGAAGTCAAGATAAATCCAGAAAATTTTGCATCGATGTACAGGATGAAGAGGATAAGATTTCAGATTAAGACTACAAGAAAAGAGTGCTATTTTCATGAT
>Ga0207421_10006203_pt1 | contig 13104 bp, 9 predicted proteins | sample SodLakKL_010_SED_4_FD_187542 | JGI IMG/M metagenome (GOLD analysis project Ga0207421, IMG submission 187542) | Alkaline sediment microbial communities from Lake Tanatar, Kulunda Steppe, Russia - 8KL_010_SED (SPAdes) (version 2) | ecosystem: Environmental > Aquatic > Non-marine Saline and...
TTCATAAAAAATGTTCTACTTTCGTACCCTGTACGTTAAACAAACGTATAATCCAGGCAAACCGACAACGATCAAATAGCACAACTGAAATCAAAGGTTGAACAGATTTCCAAACTTCAGAATATGCAGGATCCTATGGAGGTAAGGAGGATTTTTGACTTGCAGGACCGCTATGCCACACTCTGCCCGGATAAAACAGACGCCCTGGCAGGAAAAGATGAGGACGGCCAATGGAAAAAATATTCAACACAGGAATGGCTCGACAACAGCCGCCACGTCAGCTACGGGCTGATGAAGCTTGGCGTAAAGAAAGGGGACAACATTGCTTCCATCACCTTTAACAGGCCCGAATGGAATTTCCTGGATATGGGTATCCAACAGATTGGTGCGATCCACATTCCAATCTACCCCACCATCAGCGACAAAGATTATGCATACATCCTTAAGCATGCAGAAGTGAAGCATGTGTTTGTGGCCGGCGAAGAGATGTACCGCCGCATCAAGCATATCGTTCCGGATATACCATCCATTGAAGCTATTTATACGTTTCGCGACCTGGTGGGCATCCAGCACCTGAACGAGCTGATGGAGCTCGGAAAGGAAAACCCATGCCCGGAAGATCTGCAGAAGATAAAAGAAAGTATCACGCCGGAAGACCTGGCAACCATTATCTATACTTCGGGCACCACCGGCACACCCAAGGGCGTCATGCTCACCCACAACAACATCATCAGTAACTTCAAAGCGGTTTCCTACATCCCGCCCTACGGCCCGGAGCATCGTGCCATGAGTTTTTTACCCATTTGCCATATTTATGAAAGGATGATGAATTACACCTTTCTTTACAAGGGTCTTTCCATGTATTATGTGGCCAATATGGGAGTGATTGCGGAAAGTCTCCGGGAGGTACACCCGCATGTATTTACCACAGTTCCGAGGCTGCTCGAAAAGGTCTATGATAAAATTTTGATCAGGGGACGAAACCTGAAAGGCATCAAAAAACAAATCTTTTTCTGGGCCAACAATGTGGGGCTTCGCTATGAGCTGGGAAAAGAAAAACGCAACCCACTTTATGCCCTTAAACTGAAGATTGCCAGAAAACTGGTTTTCAGCAAATGGAAGGCCGCACTGGGCAATAATCTCGATATTGTGGTTTCAGGAGGAGCTGCGCTGCAACCCAGGCTCAACCGCATATTTTGGGCGGTCGGTATCAGGGTACTCGAAGGATATGGTCTCACAGAAACCTCACCGGTCATTGCGGTCAGCGATTTCAGCCCCGGCGGGATCAGGTTCGGAACCGTCGGGCCCGTGCTTCGCGGAGTCAAAGTAAAGATCGCTGACGACGGGGAGATCCTTGTAAAAGGCCCGAATGTAATGAAAGGGTATTATAAGGATCCTGCGCTGACCAGGGAGGTGGTCGATGAGGAAGGTTGGTTTCATACAGGAGATGTGGGGATGATTGAACCGGGAGGACAATTGCGTATTACCGACCGCAAGAAAGTGATCTTTAAAACTTCGTTCGGCAAATACATCCACCCCCAGCTGTTGGAAAATGCACTGAAGGAATCTCCCTTCATTGACCAGTCAATGGTAATTGGCGAGAACCAACAATTTCCGGCGGCACTCATCGTGCCCGACTTCAACCATCTTCGCGAATGGTGCAGGGTAAAAGGGATCCCTTACACCACCAATGCAGAAATGATCACCATGCCCCGCATCAAAGCCCGGTACCGGAAAGAGATAAACCATTACAACCAGCGATTCGGCAGTTACGAAAGAATCAACCGGTTTGAACTGCTTGACCATGAATGGGGTGTGGAAACCGGGCAGCTGAGTGCTACCCTGAAAGTTCGCAGGAGCTATCTTGCTAAAATATACGCGGAAGAAATCAACAGGCTTTTCCAGGGCAATGGGAGCTGATTCATCCGCTCTCCTTCATAGACAGGCCGATGCGCTTGCGCTCCGGATCCACTGAAAGAACCTTTACCGTCACTTTCTGATTCAGGCTGACCACATCCGCCGGATCACTGACAAAACGGTCGGCCAGATGGCTGATATGCACCAGTCCGTCCTGCTGCACCCCCACGTCCACAAAAGCTCCAAATGCAGTTACATTGGTCACGATACCGGGCAATACCATACCCTCCCGCAGATCTTCCATTTTAAAGACATTTTTGTCAAATTCAAACATATCATAAGACTCGCGGGGGTCACGGCCGGGCCGGGCCAGTTCCTGCATAATGTCTTTCAATGTGGGGATCCCTGTCTGCCCATCGGCATAATCCTCCAGGTTTATTTGCCTTCGCATTTTTTCATCCCTGATCAGATCTTCCACCCCCACCTTCAGATCCCTGGCCATCTGCTCAACAACCGGATAACTTTCGGGATGCACTGCACTGCGGTCGAGCGGGTGGTCAGACTGCGCCACACGAATAAACCCGGCCGCCTGTTCAAATGCCCGCGCACCCAGACGAGGAACCTTCAGCAACTCCTTCCTCGACCGGAAAGGGCCATTCTCATTCCTGTAACTGACAATGGCAGCTGCCAGTGAAGGCCCGATCCCTGACACATAAGCCAGCAGTTCCTTGCTGGCAGTATTGACCTCCACACCAACGGCATTAACGCAACTGGCAACCACGTCGTCCAGGGTCTGCCTGAGCATCTTCTGATCCACATCATGCTGGTACTGACCAACCCCAATGGATTTGGGGTCGATTTTTACCAACTCCGACAATGGATCTGCCAGGCGCCGGCCTATGCTCACTGCCCCCCTGACCGTCACATCAAAATCCGGAAATTCCTCCCGGGCAATATCGGAGGCAGAATACACCGAGGCCCCGCTCTCATTCACCATAACGGCCGTAACCTCCCTGTCAAAGCGGATTCGGCGGATCAGGTGTTCTGTTTCCCGGCCGGCCGTGGCATTTCCAATGGCAATGGCCTCAATGCGATAGGCATCCACCAGACTCTGGATTTTGGCCATCGCCTGTTTCTTTTGACCCACAGGCGGATGGGGATATATATTTTCATTATGCAGCAACCGGCCTTCCTCATCCAGGCAAACTACCTTACAACCCGTGCGATAACCAGGATCAATGGCCATGATCCGCTTCTGCCCCATAGGCGGAGCAAGCAATAGTTGCCGCAAATTCTGCCCGAATACCTCAATCGCCTTTTTATCTGCAGCTTCTTTCAGGGAATTCCTGATCTCTGTTTCCAGTGAGGGCAGCAGCAGCCTCTTATAGGCATCCTGCAGCGCCAACATGACCTGTTCACTGCATACTCCCTGCCCTTTTATGAACAACTCCTCCAGTATGCGCAGCCCCGATTCCTGATCCGGCGCGATCTGCACTTTCAGGAGGCCTTCTTTTTCCCCCCGAAACATGGCAAGCAAACGATGAGACGGGGCCCTGTCCGCCTTTTCAGACCAGTCAAAATAGCTTTTGTACTTTGCCGCTTCTTCTTCCTTTCCCCGGGCAACCCTGCAGGTCAGTAAAGCCTCCCGCTTCATCAGCCGACGCAAACGGTCACGCGATCGCCTGTCCTCGCTGATCCACTCCGCAATAATGTCGCGGGCTCCGGCCAGTGCCTCCTCTGCTGAGTCAACTTCCCGTTCAGGGTTCACAAACCCCGCTGCCCGGCCCATCAGGTCCTCAGAACGCTGATCCATGACCACCCGCGCCAGAGGTTCCAGTCCCTTTGAAACAGCCACACTTGCCCTGGTTTTACGTTTGGGACGATATGGCAGGTAAATATCTTCCAGTTCTGAAAGGGATTTGGCCTGGTGTATGGCTGTTTCCAGTTCCGGGGTTAGTTTATCCTGCTCCCGTATGGAAGATAGTACGGTCTCTCTTCGCTTATCCAGCTCCTCGAGCCGGGACAAAAGATCACGCACAGAGGTAATCTGCACCTCATCCAGCGATCCGGTCATCTCCTTCCGGTACCTGGAAATGAAGGGAATGGTGGCTCCTGATTTCAGCAAATTAATTGTTTGCTTCACATTGCCAACAGGAATCTCTGTTTGTTCAGCAATGGTTTTTGTATAGGTAAGGTCATTTTCTGCCATGTAGCTATCATTATTTTTCGGCCGAAGGAAAAAATATTCGTTTCTGCTTTGCACGCCCGAAACTGCGGCGGTGATAAGAACTCAGTCCATATTTGTCAATGGCGCGCCTGTGAATGGGCGTGGGGTAACCTTTATTGCGATCCCAGCCATACTGGGGGTAGATTTCGTGAAGTTCCTGCATATACTCATCCCTTGCCGTTTTTGCCAACACTGAGGCTGCAGCAACTGAAAGGTAGGTGGCATCCCCCTTAACCACACATTTATGGGGAACGTTTCTGTAGGGTTTAAAACGGTTCCCGTCCACGATGATCGCCTCCGGCTGGGGATCCAGTTTTTCCAGTGCCAGGTGCATGGCCAGGAAACTGGCCTGAAGGATATTCATGGTATCAATGGTGGCATGATCCACCACCCCGACTCCGAATGAGAGGCTGGTCGCAGTAATCAGGTCACGCATCTGCAAACGGGCCTGCACAGTCATTTGCTTGGAGTCATTCAGGCCGGCACGCAGCGCAGCATCAGGATACCGGGGAAGGATCACCGCAGCGGCCACAACTGGTCCGGCAAGGCATCCGCGGCCCGCTTCATCGCACCCGGCTTCCGGGAATGCTTCACTGAAAAACAGGGCTAAATTTGGATGAACAACTGTCATTGGGTTATTATACTGACTTCAGAATGCTCTCAAAAATCAACCGGCCGTCCTCATTGCCAAGTTCTTCGTCAGCAGCCCGTTCAGGATGAGGCATCATTCCAAACACATTGCGCGTTGCATTGCAAATGCCGGCAATGTTTTCCACTGAGCCGTTGGGGTTGGAGTCGGGTGTAACTTTCCCATTCTGATCACAATAGCGAAACAGCACCTGTTGGTTGTCATTCAGACCTTTCAGCCCTTCTTCATCAATAAAAAACTGTCCCTCTCCATGGGCAATGGGGATCTTCAGGGGTTCACCGGATTTTACGGCACGGGTCACAAGGCTATCAGAGGTTTCACTGCGGATGTAAGTATTGCGGCAGATAAAACGGTGATCAGGGTTGTGCAACAAAGCTCCCGGCAAAAGATGTGCTTCACACAGGATCTGAAATCCATTGCAAATCCCAAACACAAAACCGCCCTTTCGGGCAAAATCAATAACCTGATCCATAAGTGGAGAGAAACGCGCAATGGCTCCAGACCGCAGATAATCGCCATAAGAAAAGCCGCCGGGCAAAACGACAAAATCAACCCCCTGCAGGTCAGTGTCTTTGTGCCACAAAGCTACCACATCCCGGCCAAGTTTTTTCTTTAATACATAAATCATGTCATGGTCGCAGTTCGACCCCGGGAAAACCACTACTCCAAACTTCATATAAGGCTTTTTTATTGATGCGTGACAAAGGTACGCATTTGTCAAAAAATAAAGAATGCCGAAAACCGGCCCCCAAGGATAAGCAGGAATAAGATTGAAAAAACAGCTTCAGCAAGTTTTCTGTTGTGCATATCGGAGAAAAAAACCGCAAGGGCAATACTTAAGGGAATAATCAGCACACCATGATGAAGAAAAATATAATCCACGGTAACCAGGTAGGTCAGCACAGAAAACAGGAAAAACAAAGACAACACCCTTACACGCTTTCTTACCCTGATGGGTTTGTCGGCCATGTAAACCAGTTGCATGCGAAAAAAGGCAAACACTGACAGCAGCCCGAGTGCAATCGCAAAGGCCTGCTGATAGATATCAAGCGACTGCCTGAAAACCTCAAGTGGCTGCATGGAAATACTGACGGCATCAAGCTTTTCTCCGAGCATATCAAACATATAGTAGTATAACCCCAGGAAAAAAAACGGAATAAAATACCCCATCAGGGCCGCCAGCAAAGTGCGCAGGCTGACCGGAAAATACAGAAAAAGGGAAAAAATCAACAACAGTAACAGCGGCAAGGCCGGAAAGTAAAACAATCCGGCAACCGCCATCAGCAGCCCCACATTCAAAACCTCCATAATTGCCTGTCGTTCACGATATACCTTAAATATTTTGTTAAGGCCGATCAACAGGAATACATTGGCAAGCAACACAGGATGGAGCCCGATCATTCCGGGGGTACTGCTCATCAGTAAAATGTAAAGCAACCCAGGCAGGGCTGAAAAACGATCCGTCAGGCCTTTGGAGGTGGCAATGTGATTCAGAAAAAAAGCCTGACCCATCAGCAGAGCAAACGCCAGTACCATCGACCATAGCGGATAACCCGTAATCCATGGCACAAGAAGCTCATAAAAGGGAGCATTATCCTCAGCGATCCGGCCGGAAATTTCATGAGGGAACAAAAAACCCTGCATCCAGAAAAGAACCCCCAACAGGATCAACAATAATGGAGTGTGCCACTGTGCTTTTCTGAATGTGCGGATAAACATTGCTCAGGATGCTGATTATTTCAAAAGATCTTTTCCGATATCCCGGCGGTAATACTTTCCCTTAAAGTCAACAGTACGCGCATTGGCATATGAAACAGATTGTGCACTTTCCAGATCATCGGCCAAAGAGGTAACCGCTATCACACGTCCACCATTGGTTACCAGTTGATCATTCTCCGATTTAACGCCTGCATAAAACAGTTGGCAGCCGGAAACCTGATCTGTTCCTTCAATGGCATATCCTTTTTCATATGCAGCGGGGTAGCCGCCACTGGTGAGCATCACCGTCAGGGCATAACGAGGGGAAATTTCAGGGGCAAACTCCTTTAATGTGCCATTACAGACAGCCTGCAACAATTTCACCAGGTCAGATTCCAGGCGGGGGATGATGACTTCAGCTTCCGGATCTCCCAGACGCACGTTGTATTCAATAACATAGGGGCTTCCGTCAACCAACATCAGTCCGAAGAAGATAAACCCGCGATAATCTATCTTCTCTTTTCGGATTCCCTCAATGGTGGGCTTAATGATACGTTCTTCAATACGGTTCATCACCTCCGGTCCGGCAAAAGGCACCGGGCTTACTGCACCCATCCCACCGGTATTGGCACCTGTGTCATGATCTCCGACACGTTTGTAATCCCTGGCCGAAGGCAAAATCTGGTATGTTTCTCCGTCGGTAAGTACAAAGACCGACATTTCTCTCCCTTTAAGAAACTCTTCAATGACTACAGTACTTGAGGCTTCACCGAATTTTCCGTCGCGAAGCATTTCATCCAAAGTCTGTTCAGCTTCTTCGCGGGTTGCACAGATCACCACACCTTTTCCGGCAGCCAACCCGTCGGCCTTGAGCACGTATGGCGGAGAAAACCGCCCCAGAAATTCTCTGGCCTCAGCCGCCTGATCACGGTTAAATGCCCGGTAAGCTGCAGTAGGAATATGGTGCCGCTCCATGAAAGCCTTGGCAAAAGCCTTGCTCCCTTCGAGCCGGGCCCCTTCAGAGGAAGGCCCGACAAACATGACCCGCTTCAATTGCTCCTCTGAGGCAAAAAAATCTGCCAGCCCCTTTACAAGCGGCTCTTCGGGCCCCACCACCACCATTTCAACACCATGGGAGCGGACAAAACCACCCACCGCTTCCTTATCGTTTGGCTGCAAAGCCACATTCTCACCGCAGAGCGCCGTCCCTGCATTCCCGGGGGCAATATACAACTTCTCACAAAGGGGGCTCCGGGAAATTTTCCATGCAATGGCATGTTCACGACCACCGCCGCCTATCAACAAAATTCGCATAAACTAAGGTTCAGGTTCAATCAAAAGATACCGCCAAATTTACTTAAAAATAAGCGGATGAAAGAAGTTATTATTTGCTAATTTTGCGGATAACAGTACCCCACATACCTGCTATTTTATTAAGCTTTGATGCAAATGCAAACACAGATCCCTGTAAATATTTTTTCTGAGATCGGCGACCTGGAAGGAGTAATCATTCATTCACCAGGGCCGGAAGTGGAAAACATGACACCGGAAAATGCGGAAAGGGCTCTTTACAGCGACATCCTGAACTTATCGGTGGCCGGAAAAGAATATGAGCAATTCAGAGGAATTCTTCAAAAAACCACACGGACTTTTGAGGTCAGGGAACTGCTGGCCCATATTCTGGGCATCGAAGAAGCCAGAAAGGACCTGATAAGGAAAATATGCTTTAATGAAAGTGCCGGGTTTATTTGTGAGGATTTGTTGCAGATGGAAAATCACGCATTGGCCAAAGCCCTCATTGAAGGAGTACTGATCCGGAAAAATTCACTGACCAACTTTCTGAGCAAAGAGCGCTTCGCCTTAAGACCACTTCACAACTTTTTCTTCACCAGGGATGCAGCCGTTTCCATTTACAACAATGTTCTTGTAGGAGCCATGGCTTCACCCGTCAGGTTAAGGGAAAGCCTGATCATGGAAGCCATTTTCAATCATCATCCTGTGTTGAAAACCAGAACCATCAACCCGAACCCTTCGCCGGCCAAAGACCTTAAAGACTCCGGCATTGCCATTGAGGGTGGTGATGTGTTGATAGCCAGAGAAGACATTCTCATTTGCGGCATCGGCTCCCGGACAAGTACACAGGGTATTGATTTTCTCATAGACGACCTGAAGCAAACAGGAAAAACACAGCACATTCTGGTCCAGGAACTTCCGCTCACTCCGGAATCCTTTATTCACCTCGACATGGTATTCACCTTGCTGGACAGGGACATATGCATGATTTATGATCCCATTATCATGAAAATGAATAAATACCAGACGGTGCATATCTGCCTTGAAGGAGGCGAGGTAAAGTTTATCAGGGAAATAAAAAACCTGCCGGAAGGGCTGAAAAAACTTGGCATGGATCTCCAAACTGTTTACTGTGGAGGCAACGACGACCAATGGATTCAGGAAAGGGAGCAATGGCACAGTGGCGCCAACTTTTTTTCAACCGGCCCCGGCCGGATCATCGGGTATGCCAGAAACACCCATACACTGAATGCCTTAAATCAGGCAGGATTTGCCATTTTGAATGCCCGCGACATCCTGGAGGGGAAGGTTGACCTGAAGGACTACACCCGTTATGTGGCCGCCATAGAAGGATCCGAATTACCAAGAGGTGGCGGGGGTGCCCGTTGCATGACCATGCCCGTTAGCAGAAAACCCATCAGTTAAGTTTATTTACGATGCATAAACAAACATCCAATTACCTGATATTGCTGGCTGCCATCCTTGCCTTTTCGGCCTGCACCCGGCCCCTGCCATCAGACATTAACCTGGAGCAGGCACACAATCCCGAAGGACAAAAGATCATAACGCCCGGTATGGGTACAATAGGTATTATTGATGAAGGCCGGGTCATGGTTTACTATCGGGATCAAAGTGGAGAGTGGGTGCCTGATGAAGCCTCCACATTCACCATTCCGGAACCCAACAACGGGGTACTGGCCATGGGCATGGGAACCATCGGTGTGTTGCAGCATGACACCATCAACTTTTTCCGTTTAGACAGTGAGGACATTTGGAGAAAAGAACCCCATATCTCTTTTGAACTCCCCGGTGACTTTGACAGGTTAATGGCCATGAAAATGCCCTGGGATCTCGGATCGGTCGGCATAGAAAAAGACGGCGTAATAGAGTTCTATTCGTTTTATGATGAAGATTGGCAGCACGATACCACTGCCACGTTCCGGATCCCTTCGGGCATCACGGGATGTTACCCCATGGGAGACATGACCATGATCGTTTCGGACAATGAAAAACTCGGGATGTACTTTCTCGGACCGGAAAATGGGTGGGAGTTCATGGATCACGATGCTTTTGTGCTGTCACTTCCGGAAAATCATACAGCCATCATGCCGCATGAGCGCAGGCAGGTTGCCCTGAGGAAAAATGATACGCTTCATTTTTATATGCTTGATCTGGAAAATGACAGGTGGGTCATACTGGAAGACCTAGAATTCAGGCTGCCGGTCTGATACTTCTTCGCGGCTTTCCTCCAGTGCCTCCGCCAGAAAGTGACTGGTATAGCCTTTCCCGGATGCAGCCACTGATTCCGGAGTTCCTTCTGCAATGATAAGGCCACCCTTCCTTCCCCCTTCAGGCCCAAGGTCAATGATGTGATCCGCCACTTTCACCACATCCATGTTGTGTTCAATCACCAGCACGGTATTCCCCCTGTCGGTGAGCCGGCTGAGCACCTCCATCAGAACCCGAATATCTTCAAAATGCAGACCCGTGGTAGGCTCATCCAGGATGTACAGTGTTTTACCCGTATCGCGGCGCGACAACTCCGATGCAAGCTTAACCCGCTGGGCTTCTCCGCCCGAAAGCGTGGTGCTGCTTTGCCCCAGTGTCACATAACCCAGCCCGACATCATTCAGTGTTTTGAGTCTGGATACGATGGAGGGGATATGCTCAAAAAAGTGGATTGCCTGGCTGATGGACATATCCAGTACATCATTGATGCTTTTCCCTTTGTATCTGACTTCCAGAGTTTCCCTGTTGTATCGCTTACCCTGACAGGTTTCGCAGTGCACATGCACGTCGGGCAGGAAATTCATCTCTATTACGCGTACCCCTCCACCCTGGCAGGTTTCGCAACGTCCTCCTTTTACATTAAAGGAAAACCGTCCGGGCTTATACCCCCGCACCTGCGATTCGGGCAATGCGGCAAATAGTTTGCGAATGTCATCAAACACCTTGGTATAAGTGGCCGGGTTAGACCTCGGAGTACGCCCGATGGGCGACTGATCCACCTCAATGACTTTGTCCAGGTAATCAAGCCCTTCAATGCTATTGTGAGGAAGTGCTTGTTTTTCCGACCTGAAATAATGATTGCTGAGAACAGGATACAGTGTTTCATTGATAACTGATGATTTTCCGCTTCCGGATACCCCCGTTACACAGATCAGCTTTCCAAGTGGAAGGGTCAGGTCAATTTTTCGCAGGTTATGCCCTTGCGCCCCACGCAAAATAAGATGTTGTCCACTCCCCTTCCTTCGCCTGAGCGGAAGCGGGATCTCCTTTTCACCGTTAAGGTAAGAGGCAGTTATGGATTTGTACTGCATCAACTGAAGCGGGGTTCCTTTTGCCACCACTTTACCTCCGTTCAGCCCGGCTCCGGGACCCATATCCACCACATGGTCGGCCGAAAGGATCATGTCACGATCATGCTCCACCACAATCACCGAATTTCCTATATCACGCAATTCTTTCAGGGCCCCGATTAACCGCTGATTGTCACGCTGATGCAAGCCGATACTGGGTTCATCCAGGATGTACAGCACCCCCGTCAGCTGTGAACCGATCTGTGTAGCCAGCCGGATACGCTGGCTTTCGCCCCCGGAAAGGCTCCTGGCCGGTCGATTCAGTGACAGGTACTCAAGCCCCACATCCAGCAGAAACCCAAGGCGCACACTCAATTCCCGAAGGATCTCGAGGGCGATCCGGCGGCGTCTTTCATCAAGACGATCCGGCAGTCGGTCTACTGCCCCCTTCAACTGCGACAGATCCATCTCCGCATAATCTCCGATATTTTTGTCATCCACAAAAAAGTGTAAAGACTCCTTCTGCAGGCGTTTTCCATGACATGAAGGACAGGCCTTTTGCCGCATAAAGCCGGAGGCCCACCGGCGCAAAGCCCCCGAGGGGCTGTCTTCATACTGGCTGCGAATAAAATGGACAATGCCCTCAAAATTCAACGAATAGGTGCTGGTCACACCCAATCTTTCATGTTTGACCCGGAATACTTCGTCCGACCCGTATAAAATGGTGTGAATGGCTTCATCACTCAGCTTTTTCAGCGGGGTATCAAGGTCAAACCCATACTTCAGCCCGATCGCCTCCAGCTGACCGGTAATCCAGGCATTCTTTGACTTTGCCACCGGAGCAATGCCACCACGGTTGATCGACAAGGATGGATCCGGAATGATTTTTGACACATCCATTTCACTGACAGTTCCCAGCCCGTTACACTCTTTGCATGCCCCATAGGGCGAATTGAATGAAAACGTATTGGGTTCCGGATCCTTATAGGCAATTCCGGATTGCGGACACATGAGGTTTCTGCTGAAATGGTGTACGCTGCCATCTTCCTCATCCACCACCATGACCATCCCCTTTCCGTATTTCATGGCGGTTTGCAGGGATGCAGCCAGTTGTTTGCTGCGTGCCGGGTCAACAATGACTTTGTCAACCACAGTTTCAATGTCATGCACCTTGTAGCGGTCGAGTTTCATGTGGGGAGCCAGCTCCCGGATCTCCCCGTCGATGCGGACCCGCAGAAACCCCTGCTTTCGCACCTGTTCGAACAATTCCCGGTAATGGCCTTTGCGTCCTTTCACCAATGGTGCCAGCAGCAGCACGCGCTTGCCGCTGAATCGTTCAATCAGCAGGTCACGGATCTGTTCCTCGGTGTATTTCACCATTTTGTCCCCTGTCATCCAGGAACGGGCTTCCCCGGCCCGGGCAAAAAGCAATCTCAGAAAATCATAGATCTCTGTAATGGTTCCGACGGTAGACCGGGGATTGCGTCCGGAAGACTTTTGCTCGATGCTGATCACCGGACTAAGGCCTGTGATCTTATCCAAATCGGGCCTTTCCAGAGCTCCGAGAAACTGCCTGGCATACGCGGAAAATGTTTCAATGTATCGTCGCTGCCCCTCGGCATATATGGTGTCGAAGGCCAGAGATGACTTACCGCTTCCACTCAACCCTGTAATGACCGTAAGCTTATGACGGGGGATCAACACGTCAATGTCTTTCAGGTTGTGCTCACGGGCTCCGTAAACCTCCAGATTTTCGCTATATGTCTTAATATCAGTATCCTGCATTAAACTCCTCCCAAAAAACCAATCTGCAAAGATACGGGAATTTTTTGGGAAATCTGGGGCTACTGGTTGTTGGTTAGTTGGTTAGTTGGTTGTTGGTTCTCATGGGCCATGGGTTGGGGAAGATGCCGATGGCCAGGTAAATGGCCCGGGCGGTTGTTGGTTGTTGGTTCTCAGGGGCAGAGAGAGTGGAAAGACTAACGGACTGGTAAACGGCCAGACAGGTTGTTGGATCCCGAAGGGATCACACGTTACTAACAGGGTGCGCAGCACCCGCCAACCAACAACCACCTCGCCCG
>Ga0207421_10006204_pt1 | contig 13099 bp, 11 predicted proteins | sample SodLakKL_010_SED_4_FD_187542 | JGI IMG/M metagenome (GOLD analysis project Ga0207421, IMG submission 187542) | Alkaline sediment microbial communities from Lake Tanatar, Kulunda Steppe, Russia - 8KL_010_SED (SPAdes) (version 2) | ecosystem: Environmental > Aquatic > Non-marine Saline and...
TATGCTGATCAATTGATCTTTAAGGCGGAGTTCAACCTGCCTGAATCTTTCTTTTTCCTGGGGTGAATCGAGGGTTAGCTTGAGGAGTTCCTGGCCCAGCCCCCGACGTTCCAGCACTGATTTGTGGAATTCTTTCAATAAAAGGTTGATCTTTTCCCGGGGGGTAGAAAGGTCTTCTATCAGCCCGTTGATCCTGCTAAAAACCTCCTCCCAACCTCGCTCAAAAACCGCAAAAAAAAGAACCCGCTTGCTGGGGAAATAGTTGTAAAGAGTTCCAACAGCAATATCTGCCCTACGGGCAATGGTCCGCATATCAACCCCATCAAAGCCCTCCTCCAGGAAAAGGGGGGCAGATATTTCCAAAATTTTATCTTTAAGTTCAGTCCGGCATTTTTTCATGGGATCACTCTCCTGGGTCCACTCAATATAGTTTAATGAACAATGTTCACCCTGTCAAGGAAAGATTGCCCCATATTTGTTTTAGCCCTGGGTTTCTCTTAGTTGATTTTATGGATACCTTTCTTTAGGATTGTTTGTTTAGGCTGAAGTGTAATAAAACTGAGGAGGTGCAAACATAAAGATGAAAAAATCAAAACCTTGCCCAATTTACTGGAAAAGGAAATTAAAAATCATTAAATTTAATTTATTTAGGTGTTTTTATTAAAATAAATTATTTATTTCAGTTTTATTGGTTAATTTCAGTTTTTTTGACCCAAAAACGAAGTATAGAAGCTTTCTTTAATAATTTGAATTGACAAAATTCACTGGATGCTTTATACTTAAAAAAATAATGGAACGCCGGTCCGCTCAATGGAACGAAAAATTATCTGGGCAAGGAGGCTGGATGTTGTGCAAGCAATAAAAAGGGTGGCTCAAATCCTTGACCTTTTTTCCCTGGAAAAAGATGAGCTGGGAGTCTCTGAGATTAGTAGAGAAACAGGGCTTCCAAAAGGAACAACTCATCGAATCCTCAGGAGTTTAACGGAAGAAAATTTCCTTGAACAGGGCGAAGATGGGAATTATCGGCCTGGGGTTATGTTATTTAACCTCGGAAAAATTGTGGAAAACAATATCAGCATAATTAAAGTTGCCTCGCCTGTTTTAAAAGAATTAAGCAAAAAACACGTCTGTGCTTCCCACCTTGCTTTTCTTGATGGAAAAGATGTAGTTTATATTGACAAGCATGTTTCCAACCATTTTTTTGAGTTTGCTTCAAAAATTGGAATGAGGGTTCCTGCCTATGCAACTGCTCTGGGTAAAATAATGCTGGCTTATTTAGATGAAGAGAAGGTAAGAAAACTGTTTGAAGGTTTTCACTTCCAATCTTTTACTCCCAATACTATTAGTAACATAAATTCGCTCCTCCAGGAATTGAGGATCTGTCGGGAGAGGGGTTATGCCATTGACAATGAAGAGATCTGCCAGGGTTTAAAATGTTATGCGGTTCCGGTATTTAACCTTTATGGAGAGGTGGAGGCTGGTATGAGTCTTTCTAAACCAACTTCCCTGGTGGAAGAAGAGGAAGAAGAGAGAATAATTTCTTCCCTGGTCAAAGGGGGCCAGATTGTCTCTAATAGGATGTCAGGACAGACTACAGATGATATTTAGGCTCATCTGTAGTTTTATTTTCGGTTCAGAAAAACAAAAAAATCATCGAAAAAATTGGGATAATTGTCCCGTTTTACTCGGCTTTTCTTCCTGACAGGGGAAATGAAATCCTGGGGGGCTTAATTTGTTTGGGAGAAAAAACTCAATTGGCTGAATGGAATAAGTGAGAGGGAAAACTCCCAGGAAGGAGGGATGTAATCAGCAGAAAAAGCTAAGCACCACAGCAACCAGGAATGATGTGCAGGGGAGGAGATTCTTTGAAAGTATTTATTTCCGCTGATATTGAGGGTGCAACAGGAATTACTTCTTACAAGCAAGTGGTTGCTGGACGGAAAGAATTTGAGAAAGCTAGGTTGTTCTGGATTGAAGATTTAAATAAATTAACTGAAGGTGCTGTAGAAGCTGGCGCAGATGTGGTGGTAATTAATGAAGCGCATGCCTCCATGGATAATATCCTTGCTGATAAGCTTCATCCCCGGGCAGAATTTGTTTCCGGATACATCAAGCCCATGAACCAGATGCAGGGGTTGGATGATTCTTTCAATATTGCCTTTTTATTCAATCATGCCCGGGCGGGTAGCATGGGTGTCCTGAGTCATAGTTTTGTAATGCCAGATGTATATCTTCTAGAACTGAACGGGGAACCAATAGGGGAACTGGGTTTAAATGCCCTATGGGCCGGGACTATGGGTGTTCCAATAGGGCTGATAATTGGAGATGATGCAGCAGCAGAGGAGGGCAGGGATTTCATCCCCGGGGTAAAAACAGCAGTAACCAAAAAATGCATTGATCAATTTACTGCTCAATGTTTAACTCCCGAAGAAACAGGAAAAGAACTTAAACAAAAGGCTTACCAGGTAGTTAAAAAAGCTACTTCTTTCCAACCCGTCAGGCCAAAGGAAGAAAACACTCTGGAAATAACTTTTACGATGCCTGCAATGGCAACAGTAGTTTCCTATGTTCCTGGCGTAGACAGAGTCAGTGAAAGGACAGTTTCCTTTACCAGCAGGGATTATCAGGAGGTTCAGCATTTCAGGATTGTTGCCACAAATCTTGCAAAAAATATTGGTGATCAATTGAGGCAGGCTAAATCCTGAGCAAGAAAAAATCGGAAATAGGGTTTTAATAAAAGAAAGGGGCGAAAATGAAATGAAAGGAAAGGGAAATTGGATTGGTTTGTTTTTAGCCATGGCCCTTTTATTGACTGGTTTTTTTGGGCCTCAAGCAATGGCGGATGATAGTGAAGTAACTATCAATTTTGCGACCTGGACCTATGACCTTTCAAAAGTTCGGGATAATGTAGCCCAGTTTGAGGAATGGACCAGAACTCAAGATCATATCCCCAACACCAATGTGGATATTTCTGATTTTGGATTTGCTGCCTTTCGCGGGGCCCTAACCACTCGTTTTATGGCAGGAGCTGAAATTGATGTCCTCTACGGTTCTGATGCCTGGCTGAGTGGTTGGGCTCTTGCTGGATTTGTTGAGCCATGGGGCCAACATGCTCCAGATATTTCACTCTACAAAGAAGATATGATTAGTTTTGTATGGGACAGCCTGACCTATGAAGGGGAATTGTACGGGTTGCCGTATTATGCTGATCATATGCAATTTGTGTACAATGAAAGGATGCTGGAAGAGGCGGGCATTGACGGACCCCCAACAACCTGGGATGAAGTGGTTGAGCAATGCGAAATCCTGATGGATCAGGGTATAACCAGCGAACCTTTATTCATCCCGATTAGCCTCACTCCCTGGTTGGAAGAGGTCTTTTTCAGTATGGTCTATTCAGAAGGGGGAGAGTTTTTTGATGATGAAGGTTCCCCAACTTTTGGTCATGGACCATCTGGTGTTGTTTATGAAATTCTTTCCTGGATTGTCGATGTTTATAAAGAGGGTATTATTGCGGAAAGAGCTATCGATATGCAGGTTGTAGATATCCAGGAAATCTTTAAAGATGGTGTTCCTGCATTTGTTGTAGTGCCCAGTTATATGCTTGCAGAGTTTCAGCACGAAGCAACTTCAGAGGTGGCTGGAGACGCCAAGCTGGCAATGATGCCCGGAAGCACTCATGGTACTGGTGGGTTCATGCGGTCTGTCCTGTTAGGATCAAGTGCAGTCCAAAAGGGAGGAGCAGCCCTGGAAGCCTCAGTAGCTATGGTTGAGTTCCTGGGGGGCAAAGTTGATGTAACCGGTGATGGTGTCAAAGAGTATCATATACCCAAAAGATGGTCAACTGAAAACCTTCTGGGCTTTGGTTATCATTCAATGTGGGAAGATACTGATGTGATTGAAGCCATGTCAGAAGCTGGCGATCTTTCCATTATGCAAAAGCAGAGAGAATTGGCAAAAACCAAAGAAGGAATGGACTATCCCTGGTACTCAGAGTGGATTGAATATTTGAGAAGTGATATTCAAAATGCTCTGCTAGGTATTCAAACCCCGGAGAGGGCCCTGGAAAACATTGCAAATAGGTGGAATTCACTGAAGTTTGAGTTTACTGGCTGGTAAATAAGTGAAGAAAGCTATTATTGGGGGCCTGGCCCCCAATAATAGCTTTCCCCAAACCATTAAGTGAGCCTTCTCTTAGAGTTTTGGGAACAATGGGGGCAAAAAAGGAAAATTCCTTTGCTATAAAAAGAATAATTGCAAAAAATACAAGGGGGGTCTTTTTTGGAAGAGATAATTTTTCATAACAGAAGGGAGGGGCAAAGAGGTGAATATAATCAATAGGTTAAAGTCTATGCTGAACGTTATCAGAACTAAATCAAAATCTCGTTACGCTTTCTGGGCTATTATCCCGACGGTAATAATCATTTTTTCGGTGATAATTTACCCTCTTCTGTATGCAGTGAATTTAAGTTTAAGAGATGTTCGACTGGGGGCAGATGATCGGTTTATTGGATTAAATAATTATATTTCCCTGTTAACCAATCCCCATTTTCAAGAAGCAGCAGTTGTAACTCTGGTTTTTGTTGTGGTTAGCGTTATTCTGGTAGTAGGTATTTCCTTTGGGATTGCCTATTTGATTCACCAGAAACTGCCAGGGAATAACCTTTTGAAGTTTGCTTTGCTTCTTCCCTATGCGCTTCCGGGAACTTTAAATGCTGTTATGTGGCAGTGGATGTTTGATTCCAGCTACGGGATCATCAACTTTGTTTTGAAAGAATTGGGGTTTATTACCTCCTATATAACATTTTCATCCCATCCTGACTATGCACTTCCGGCAATTATTGTTGCTTATGTCTGGAAGTTTGCTCCTTATAGCGCATTCCTGTTTTTGGCTGGCCTTACTACAATCCCCAGAGATGTTTATGAAGCCTCGGTTATTGACGGATCCGTGGGCTGGCGCCAGTTTAGAAAAATAACTCTACCTCTATTAAAGCCGGTATTTCAGTTGGTCTTGGTAGTTCAAACCACCTTCGCCTTGCTGATGCACTTTGGGTTAGTTTATGTTATTACCGGGGGAGGACCGGGGATGGCTACAACTACTATTCCCTGGTTTGTTTACAAAGATACCTTTGATTTCATGCGTTTTGGAAGGGGCTCTGCTGGAGCGGTTATTCTGGCTATCATGATGCTGGGTTTTATTTACCTTTACCTGGTTGTTTTGAAGCCTAAGCGAAGGGGAGCTTATTATTAATTCTATAGAAAGGGGTGATGTTATGCCCGGTAATGCAAGTATTGCGGCCAGGGAAAGACGAAGAAAAATAATTGTATATATCTTTACTGCTCTGGTATTAATATATATTCTTTTGCCCATGCTCTGGATGGGAATAAGCAGTTTTCAAACTGAACGGACTCTGCAGTCCACACCGCCAACTTTTGCAATTACTTCTGAAACTGGGACTTTGAATCATTATAATTTTATTTTTACGGGAGAAATCCCTCCTGATGCTTCCATTATGCTACAGGCCATGTATACCATGGAGGGCACACATGTCCTGCCGGCAATAAGGAATAGCTTAATAATTGCGGTTGTGGTTACCATTCTGAACCTGGTTATTGGTGTTCCAGCAGCCCATGCTTTTGCCAGGATCAGATTCAGGGGATCAGAAGCTCTTTTCCTATCTATTTTTGCTACTCGTATGCTGCCTGCGATCTCCCTGGTAATTCCCATGTTTATAATTTTCCGCACCTTTGGAATTCTTGATACTCTGCAGGGCTTGATCATAATAAATCTGGCTATTACTTTGCCTTTTACCCTCTGGCTTTTGCGTAGTTATTTTTCAGCTTTACCGGTAGAGGTTGAAGAGGCTGCTTTAATTGATAAGGCCAGTCGCTTGAAAATTCTTCTCCGAATCATTCTGCCCATGGCAAAGCCGGGAATGATAGCCTCAGCCGCTTTTGTTTTTATGATTACCTTCGGGGAGTTTATTTTTGCTCTCAACCTAACTCAAACCATTCAATCAAAAACAATGCCCGTTGTAATTGCTGCGCTGGCAACAGGTATGAGTGGCAGCAAGGGATTGATTGCAGCGGCTTCGATAATGAGCTTCATCCCTGCTTTAATAATAGCCGTAATTTTTAGGAAGCAATTAATTGATGGTTTAACCCGGCGATTCCAATAAAAAGGAAGGTGATAATACGTGAGCAATATTCGGGTAAAAAACCTCACCAAAAAATTCGGGGAAGTAATTGCTACAGATAATGTTTCTTTTAAGGTTGATGATGGTGATTTTCTCGTTCTTTTAGGGCCTTCGGGTTGTGGTAAAACAACAATGCTAAGGATGCTGGCGGGGCTGGAATTTCCTACCTCCGGAGAAATATTTTTCGAAGAGGAAGAGGTAACTGATCAGCCTCCAGACAAACGGGATATTGCAATGGTTTTCCAGAATCTGGCCCTTTATCCCCATATGAATGTGTTTCAGAATGTGGCTTTTTGCTTGATAAATCAGAAAAAGAACAGGGAATATATTGAAAAAAAAGTTATGGAAGCTCTGGAAATAGTTGGTATTGCCAGCTTAAGAAATCGGATGCCTTATGAATTGAGCGGAGGGCAGAAGCAAAGGGTTGCTCTGGCCCGCTCTATCGTTAGAGAACCAAAGCTTTTCCTTCTTGATGAACCCCTGGCTGCGCTGGATGCCAAGATCAGAACCACAATGAGGAGTGAATTGAAGCAGCTTCACAAAAAACTAAAGGCCACCTTTATTTATGTAACCCATGATCAAATAGAGGCTATGAGTCTGGGAACTCGAGTTGCGGTGATGAATGAGGGTGTAATCGAGCAGGTTGGACATCCTCTGGACCTTTATGACAGGCCCGCAAATAGGTTTATTGCTTCATTTATTGGGTCACCATCGATGAATATTTTTGAAGGGATGATTAAAAAGGATAATGGGGAATATCTATTCCAGAATGTAGATTTTGTTCTGCCTCTTTCCGAAGAACTGGTTAAGAATAATAATCTATCAGAACAGGAAAAGGTCACTCTTGGAATCAGGCCAGAAGATACGGACATTACTGTTGAGGCCCAAGAAGGGGGGGTACCCAAGGGATCTGTTTTAACCTGTGAACCTCTGGGGCAGTATAATCAGATAACCCTTTCTACCGGGGAACAGGAATGGGTTTGTTTAACTGATACAACCATATTACCCGATCCAGGCCAGGAGTTTCAAATTACTCCATTGATGAATAAAATTCACCTTTTTGATTCCCAGGGAAATAATTTGCGGAAGGTATTGGATTAAGGACAAATTTGCTGCTAGCCCCGCCCCGCCCGTTAAAAACGGAGAAAGAGGAATCTGGCAATAATTGTCTAAAATTGGGATAGGGGTTGCCTCTGTCAAAAAAAAATGAGAGGTGATATGAATGGTAGTCCGAGTTGGAGTTATAGGAGCTGGTGTTTGGGGTGCCCACCATATGAATGCTGCTCGCCAGTTGGAAGAAGTAGGGCTGGTTAAGCTGGTATCTATGGCTGCAAGCTCCCAGGGAACCGTAGACAGGGTTACTTCTGAATATAATATTTCTGGATATACTGACTACAGGGAGATGATCCAAAAAGAAAACCTGGATACTGTAACTATAGTTACACCGGATCATCTCCACCGGGAAATGACCATTTATGCAATTAAACATGGTCTCCATGTCCTGGTAGAAAAGCCCATGGATGTAAGTGTTGAAGGATGTAAAGAAATGATTGAAGCAGCAGAAAATTCTGGGGTTTTGCTGGAGGTTGATTTCCACAAAAGATTTGATCCCTATGTTCTGCGAATGAAGCAGTTAATTAAGCAGGGAAGAATCGGGGATCCCCAGTACGCATATGCTTATATGGAAGACCGGATTGATATTCCCGCAGGAACCAAGTGGGCTTCGGAAAGTTCACCTTTTTGGTTCCTGGGAACACATAAAGTAGACCTTCTAAGATTTGTTTTAGGGGATGAAGTGGAAAGTGTGTTTGCCCGGGGGCATGAAGGAAAGCTAAAAGGAATGGGTATCGATACTTTAGATTCAACCGTTGTGATGATAGAGTTTTCCAGGGGAACAACCGCTACAATAAACGTATGCTGGATTCTCCCCGAATCTTTTGAAACACCAGTTAATCAAGGCATCAGAATAATTGGGACTGAAGGAGCACTGGAAGTGGATACCCAGGATAGGGGTTTTCGGCTCTGGGGGGAGAAAAAACCTGAAACCCACAACTTGTTTGCCCATTTTGCCCTTCAAACTGCGAGAGGGAGAAAAATTGAGAGTGGGTATTATGTAGATGGAGTTCTGGACTTTTTCCAGAATGTTCACTTTCTAAAAAAGGGCGGTTCCCTATCTGATATGGACTGGGAAGCAATCCCCTCGGGATTTGATGGTCTTAAAGCAACTGAAATTGCCTTTGCAGTGGAAGAAAGCTTGAAAAAAGGTGAGATTATAAGGCTGTAAAAACCAATTTTTTCTCCAAAGGGGTGTTTAAAAATGAAGAACATGGTTAGAGGGATCGATTATAATGAAACAAATGACCTTCCCTATCCCTATAAAAGGCCCATTGAGGAAATGGTGGAAGGTTTTGAATCTCTATATACTGGGGCGGTAATAGATGTCCTTCAGGAAATGAATATTCACCATCGCTGGTTGGGTCCAGAAATTAAATGTCTGACCAAAGATCTCTCCCGGAAAAGTGTTGCAGGCTATGCTTTTACCGTTCAGTGGATTTTGGATCCCCGCCCCGATGAAAGAGAAAGACCTGCTGCCAGCATGGTGGATTCTTACCCCGAATACAGTATTATAATAGTGGATACCGGGAACGATAATGTCTCTGGTTTCTGGGGTGAGCTGGCAACTACGGTATGCATGAAAAGAGGAGTTCGCGGTGCTGTGATCAATGGAGGGGCTAAGGATACTGGTTTTGTTAAGCAGATGGACTTTCCCATTTTCGCCCGGTTTTCTTCTCCGGTTGATGGTTTTTACCGGTCCCGGCTCCGGGGTTGGCAGGTTCCCATCTGGATTAATGATATTAGAATTGACCCCTGGGATTTTCTGATTGGAGATTGTGATGGAGTCCTGACTCTGTCTTCAGATTGGGCAGAACAGGTTCTGGAAAAAGCTCTAAAAAGGTCTCAGGATGAGGATAAAACCAGAGATATGTTAAAGCAGGGGATTACTTCACAAGAAGCTTCTAAAAAAACCGGACGCAAGGACCTGTAAAGCAAATTAGAAATGAAAAAAGTTTCCCGATGAAAATGCTGCAAAAAAACCCCTGAGAATAAGAAAAAATACGAGTTTTCCTGGTTTTAACTAAATAAACAAGTTGTACTGTAGCACCGAGTTAACAGTAGAAAAAGAATATGAATTTAAGAGAAAGCTTTTAAAAAAGGAGGATGCTTTATGGTTTTAAAGTTGTCCGGTGTAATTCCCCCAATGATTACCCCCCTTGATGAAAATGAAAGATTGGATAAAGAGGGAACAAAAAGACTGGTTGAACACCTCCTGGAAGGTGGGGTTAACGGGATTTTTCTTTTGGGGTCTTCAGGCGAATTTGTTGCTCTAAAAACAGAAGTGAAAATAGAATTGATGGAGGAGGTAAAAAGGGAAGTAGGTAAAGAAGTCCTTCTTTTAGCCGGGGTTTCGGAACCAGGAACGGAATTAACCCTGGAAGCTATAAAAACTGCTGGTGAAATTGGGATGGATGGAGTTGTGGTTACCCCTCCTTACTATTTTCCTCTGTGCAAGGATGGTGTATTGGAACATTACCGATTTCTCGGAAAAAATGGCCATGTCCCGGTGGTTTTATATAATATTCCCCTTACAACCGGGGTGTCTATAGACCTGGATACAATTCAAACTCTGGCGGAAGAAAATTTAATTTCAGGAATAAAGGATAGTTCAGGGGACTTTATTCATTTCCGGAAACTGGTTCGAGCAATAACCAAATACCCGAACTGCAATGTAATGCAGGGGCATGAAGCCCTGGTTGCACCAAGTCTTATGGTTGGTGCTGATGGAATGGTTCCTGCCTATGCAAATGTTTTTCCTCAAATGTATGTTGATCTGATAAAGGCTTTTGGGAATGGAGATGTAGAAAAAGTATTATCCCTCCAGGATCAGATTGATAAGTGTATTGCCACATATTCCTATGGTTCAGTTTATGGAAGCATTAAATTTGCCCTGAAAAAACAGGGCATTTGTCAAGAATTTTTAACTAAGCCATTGCAAAATCCAAATCTTGAACAGAAGGAAAAAATTACCATGGTGTTAAAAGAAATAATGAAGAAATAATTAAATTAGGTGTGGGAAAGCAATACTAACAGAATAAAGGACTTGCTATGAACTGGATTTGAAAAAACAGGTTTATTTTTTAGAAATAAATTACTTTCCTTGCTCGTTATTGGGATAGTGAAAACCATTTAACCGTTTTTTATTTATTTTCCAAAGTGTAAACTGCAAGATTTTTTGGGGATAAAAAACAAGAAACTTATAATGCTGTGATTTGAAAACAAAATTTTGAGGAGAGGTTGTAAATGAATGGGAATAAGTTGTTGAGAGTTAATTTAAGTGAAATGAAAGCTACCCCGGAAGAAATTCCAGAGGAAAAGTTTAAGAAATATCTTGGTGGTTCTGGCCTGGCTTCAAGCTATCTCTGGGAAGAAGTAGCTCCCAAAACTGATCCCTTATCTCCCGAAAATAAAATCATTTTTGCTGCAGGTCCTTTGCAAGGGTATCCTGTCCCGGGGGCTGCAAAGTGGGCAGTTGTATCCCGTTCCCCGCTTACCAATACTTTTGCGGTGTCAACCGCTGGAGCAGAATGGGGTTATCAATTGGGTAGAGCTGGTTATCAGATGATAATTATTGAAGGAAGGGCAGAAAACCCGGTATACCTGAATGTCGTAGATGATTGGGTAGAAATTAGACCCGCTGGGGAAATGTGGGGCAAGGATGCAATTGAAACCTGTGAAATAATCCGGGGAAAAGATCCGGATGGTGGACGAACCAGTGTAGCTGCCATAGGACCTGCTGGAGAAAGAAAAGTGGGTATTGCCTGTATTGTTGTTGATGACCACAGTTTTGCCGGTCGCTGTGGTTTGGGAGCTGTCCTTGGAGCAAAAAACTTGAAAGCTATAGCTGTAAAAGGGTCAGGAAACTTAGCATATTATGATGAAGCAGGTTTTAAAGAACTCAACAAAGAGCTCTTTAAGAGACTGAACGAAAATGCAGCGGATGGTTTTAAACCACATGGGACCGCTATTGACGTTATGGGTGCGGAAAAAATGGGGGATTTACCGGTAAAATACTGGAATGAAGCCAGCTGGTCAGAAGGTGCAAAGAAGATTGGGGCTCCCAACTTTACGCGAGAAGTAAAAGCCCGCCCCTGGCCCTGTCAATTTTGCCCTGTAGCCTGTCACAGTCATGTGGACTTTGAGTATAACGGGGAAAAAATAGAGGGGGCAGGAGCAGAATATGAAACCCTGGGGATGCTGGGTTCCAACTGCCTGGTTGACAACCCCAAAGCAATATCCAAGGCTAATGATTTATGTAACCGGTTGGGCATTGATACTATCTCTGCTGGCGCGTTTATTGCCTTTACAATGGAATGTTATGAGAAGGGGCTGATCAATTCAGAGGATCTTTCTGGAATGGAAGCTGAGTGGGGGAATGAAGAATTCGTTATTGATATGGTAGAAAAAATTGCTTTAAAAGAGGGATTTGGGTCCATTTTTTCTGGGGGCATCAGGAGAGCCGCCCAAAAAATTGGACCAGAAGCCAAAGAATTAATTGTTGAAGTAAAAAATTTGGATTTTCCTGCTCACGATCCCCGTTCCTTTTTCTCCCTGGCAATAAATTACGCCACCAGCACCCGAGGCGCCTGTCACCTGCGGGGCTTCTCCCATGTTGGCGAGGTAGGACTAATGGTTCTTCCGGAGATGGGATATAAAGAAAAGCCTGAGAGGTTTTCCATGGAGAAAAAGGCCTGGATAGCAAAACTTTATCAGGATCTTGCTGCCCTTTATGATTCACTTGTTATCTGTATTTTCATTCCTATCCATGGGATGTCTCTTACCGAAATTGCTCAACAGCTGAATAATATTAAAGGGAGCGATTATGGTCCCGAAGAGTTAATGGAAATCGGGGAACGAATTGTGAACTTGCAGAGGTTAATAAATGTCAAAGACGGTATTTCTCGTAAGGATGACAGACTGCCGGCAAAGATGTTTCATCCTTCCCAAAAGAATTTCCGGTCTGGCCAGGTTCCAGAACCTTTTGAAACAAGTCTGCTTCAGTTTTATAAACTTAGGGGATGGGATCAGAATGGATTTCCTCAAAAAGAAAAACTCGATGAGTTGGGGATAAAAAAATGAAAATTAAAGTCCGTTATTTGCCTCCCCTGAGTATAAAACTGGGTTGGGAAGAAGAAACATTGCAATTCAACCAGGAAAAAATAACTGTAAACCAGGTTTTGCAACAACTTGAAGGCAGATACGGGGAAAAATTTAGGAAAATGATATATATGGATCCCTTTATTCCTCAAACGGGTTGGAAAGCTACTTTTCTCAAAAATGGTTCCCTGGCCCAAGCAGAAGATGAACTGGAAGATGAAGATGTCCTTATTTTAATGATGGGCTTTGTTGGGGGCTAAATTATGGGTGAGTGAAGTTCCCTTTTTGTTAATGGAAAAACGGGTGGAAATTTGATAAATAAAAACAGATAAAGAAATGAAAAAGGTCAGGTTTTCTGGCCTTTTTTTTCCCCTGAAGCTGAAAACCACCTTAAAGACTATGTCACTCTCCTGAGTCAACTTAGTATAGTTTAATGAACAATGTTCACCCTTCCAAGGAAAGATTGCCCCATATTTCTTTTCCCAGGACAGTAATCAGGAGGCAGGGAGGGAGTTTTTTCGAAAAAAATCCGCACCTGATGTATTTTAAAATTTCAGCCTGTATAAAATAAAGAAATAGGAAAGAAAGATTGTATAAATATAAGTTTTTGGGTTATAATTAAGATAAATTAAGAGGGGAAGAAACTCAATAAATGGGATAATGGCAGAGCGGGGAGGATCTGGGTGCAG
>Ga0207421_10006205_pt1 | contig 13097 bp, 7 predicted proteins | sample SodLakKL_010_SED_4_FD_187542 | JGI IMG/M metagenome (GOLD analysis project Ga0207421, IMG submission 187542) | Alkaline sediment microbial communities from Lake Tanatar, Kulunda Steppe, Russia - 8KL_010_SED (SPAdes) (version 2) | ecosystem: Environmental > Aquatic > Non-marine Saline and...
AGGAATAGCGGGCTAACGCCCGCCGCCGCTTTCCTCCCCATACCTGAAGGCAGGGGCATCTCGCGGCGTTTGGTGAATTCCAGCAGGCCGGTTCGGCCTTCGCCGTGTCCCTGCACCGGGAAGATGCCCAAGCCGAAGCGGAACAGCGACAGCAGGCACTGGAGTCCAAAGCCGATCAGCGGCAAGCCCTCGAAGAAATGATCCAGGAATTGATGGAACAGTGGAATGTACCCGGTGTCGGCCTCGGCGTCGTTCACCAGGGAGAAACGCTGATAGCCGAAGGCTTTGGTTTTGCCGATTACGAGGAGCAGATACCGGCGACCAAAGATACTCTGTTTGCCATTGGATCGGCCACGAAGGCGTTCACGACAGCCGCCGTGGCTCTCATGGCCGAAGAGGGCCATCTAGCGTGGGACCAACCCGCCGCCGCTTATCTGCCTTGGTTTGAGCTTTACGACCCGTACGCTGCCCGCCGTGCCACGCTGCGGGACTTCGCGCTGCACCGCTCCGGCATGGCCCGCCACGACTTCTCTTGGTACGGCCGTGAGCTGACGCGCCGGGAGATCCTTGCCTCCATGGAACATCTCCAACCCGGCGCCGAACTGCGGGAAGGCTTCATCTACAACAACCACGGCTATGCCCTGCTGGGATACCTGGCCGGGGAAGCGGCCGGCATGGAATGGGAAGAACTGCTCGAAACCCGTTTCTTCGATCCACTGGGGATGGACTCCACCGGATCACAGATCGCCCACCTGCAGGATGCGCCCGACCATGCCAAGCCCTATCAGCAGCTTGGCGAAGAAGTTTCTCCCATGGATTACAGGGACTTGGATGCCATGGGGCCCGCTGGATCCATTAGCTCCAACGTCAATGATCTATTGCGCTGGGTGCAGATGTTCCTTGACAGCGGCCAGGCCGCAGAAGGTCCCATTCTGCAGCCCAGCTCCGTCCGGGAACTGACCCGTCCGCAAGTGGCCCTGCCGGTCGGCGAGTTCCCGGAAATGCGTTTTTCCAACTACGCGCTGGGATGGATGGTCGACGACTACCGGGGACAGGTGTTAGTTCACCACGGCGGCAATATCGACGGCTACAGCGCCTTAACCGCGTTCATCCCGGAAGAACGCTTAGGCATCGTAATCCTGACCAACATGAACAACAGCCCACTGCCGCAGTTGGCCGTATACCGGACAGCGGATATTGTCACAGATCGGGAGCCGGTGGATTGGACTGGGCGTATGCAGCAGGCCACTGCCGCAATGCCCGAAGATTCGGTACGGCCGCCGCGCCAGATACCGGACACAGAACCATCCCGTCCCTTGCCGGAATTTGCTGGTTTGTTCGAACACCCCGGCTACGGCCGGATCGAGACAATCTGGTCTGAAGAAGAGGAACAGCTGAAGCTGCGCTTCCTCGGCGAGGAAGCACCGTTACTCCACTGGCACTACGATGTCTTTGCGGCACGGATCCCCGGGCAAGCTGTGGGCCTGCACCTTCCGGTGCACTTCCACTCCGATTTGGACGGATTCATTACCCAGGCCACACTGCCTCTGGATGCCAGTACCGATCCCGTTGCCTTTGCCTTCACCGCCGGCCCGGAACTCTATGAAGAGGCATATCTGGAACAGTTTGCCGGTTCCTATGAACTGCTGGGAATGATGCTGACCGTTCGTGTCCAGGGCGACCGCTTGGCGCTGGATGTTCCCGGGCAGCCGGCCCTGGTCTTTTTGCCCGAGCGGGAAAAGCGTTTCGCCGCCAAGGATTACGACGGATATTCCTTGGAGTTTATCCGTGACAACGACGAAATCACGGGACTGTGGCTCAATCAGCCCTTTGGCTCTTTCCCCGCCGATAGAAAGCAGTAGCGAAAACCCCTCTGGAGGCCGTTCTTAAACAGAACGGCCTTTTTTGCGAACATGGCAGGGAATCCACACCCGGAATTTGAATTAATCTAGGATAGGTATTCAGACGCCATTGGGCGATCGTCTATACGATCCATCTGTATGTCAAAACCCATGTCAGGAGTTGTCAGTGTGATCTGGAACTATTTTCGGCGCCGCCATGAAGAGGCGGAGCGCCAAGCGAAACAGCTGGAGGAGCAATCACGGGTATTGGAGGAGATCAAGCAGGGTATGGCCGGCGTGCATGGTCAAATCCAGGCCCTTGCCCAACAGCAGAAAGAACTGGAAAAAACGGCCAGCAAATCGGCACGGCTGCAGTACAAATGGGCACAGCAGCAGGACAGTCACTGGCAGAACGTCCAACAGCGCCTGCAAAAATTAGAACAGGTTGCCGAGGACCAGTCCCTTGTGGAAAACCGGCTTGAAGCAGCACTCACCGGTTACATGTCCCTGTTCGACGACATCCATACAGCTCTGTCCCGGGGCGGTGATTCGAACGGGCCATGGCAACAGCTGCTGCAGCAGTGGGCCGGCACCATCCGCAGCCAGCTGCAAGCCTTTCATGTGGCGCCCATTATACCGTTGGGCGAAACGTTTAACCCCGAACGGGCCGAGGCCGCGGATACGGTCACGGTCCAAGAAGCAGCCGCCGTCTGGAATGGGAGCCACGCCGTACCGAGAGCGCCGCACACCGTGGTTCAAGTCCTGCGGCCGGGCTATGCCCAAAGCGATGGAACCGTGCGGCGAAAAGCCCTTGTATTGACCATTAAGGAGGAACACCATGACCGAGAAGCCCAGTAAGGCAATGCCGGTGATCGGCATCGACTTAGGCACGACCAATTCCGCGGCGGCCACTATCATTGAAGGCAAACCCCGCTTGATCCCCTCCCCCGAAGGCGCCCAGGGTATTCTGCCCTCGGTGGTACACCGGCCGGCTGGTGGAGGTACTGTGGTCGGTTCCACGGCCGAGGCGGCCAAAATTGCCATGCCCGAGAGCACCATCAGCGCCGTCAAGCGTTCCATGGGCTCCGACGTTACCCTGGCCCTAGGAGATGAAACGCTGCGCCCGGAAGAGGTCTCATCCCTGATTGTCCGCGAACTCAAACGCTGGGCCCTGGACTATCTGCAGCTAGAACCCGCCCAGAAGCTGGAGGCTGTCATCACGGTCCCGGCGTACTTCAACGAAGCCCAGCGCCGGGCCACCAAGTTAGCCGGCGAACTGGCAGGGTTCAAAGTCGATCGGATTGTCAATGAACCCACCGCGGCTGCCATGGCCTTCGGCCTCGGCCGAGCCGACGAGGACGCCCGCTACCTTGTCTACGATCTGGGCGGCGGCACCTTCGACGTCTCCATCGTAGAAACCTTTTCCGGCATCCTAGAGGTGCAGGCATCCACCGGTGACAGCCAGTTAGGCGGTGAAGACTTCGACTGGCTGCTGGTGGGTTGGTTGGCCGAAGAGGTCCGCAAGGAGCACGATATTGATCCCCTCGAGGATCTGCGTGCGAAAGCACTGCTGAAACAAAAGGCCGAAGAGACAAAGAAACAACTGTCCTATGACGAGAAAGTGGAACTGGTCATCCCCCTGCTCTGCTTCAAGGATGATGAACCCGTGGGTCTCACCCGTACGATTACCCGGTCTATGTTTGACGAGATGATCCTTCCCTTGCTGGAGAAGACCATGGAGCATGTGGAAGACGTGCTTTCCCAGGCCGAAGCCGAGGCCGCCGACGTGACCCATGTGCTGCTGGTCGGAGGTTCGACGCGCATTCCACGGGTAAAAGAGATGATGACAGAGCGCTTCGGCCGCCCGCCCCGGGACGACGTGCACCCCGATGAAGCGGTGGCCCTGGGCGCTGCTGTGCAGGCGGGAATGAAAGCGGGACTGATCGGATCCGATACACTGATCACCACCGACGTGGCCCCGTTTTCCATGGGCGTGGCCGCCATGCAGCACCAACCCGATGGAACGATGGTACCAGATCGATTTGCTGTCGTGATTCCTAGAAACACCACCATCCCGGCTACACGAACCAACACATTTTACACGTTGGCGCCGGGACAGACCGCCGTTGCCATCCGTGTCTTTCAAGGCGAAAGCGGATGGGTAGAGGAGAACCACTATCTAGGCGAATTTTCGTTGGAGGGCCTGCCGCTGAATTTCGCGGAACAGGAAGAGGTCGAGGTCACCTTTGCGTACAACCTCAACGGTCTGCTGGAGGTGTCCGCCCGCTCTCCTAAGAATCGCCGGGAAATGTCGATATCCATCGAAGACGAATTTGATCGCGACTCGCAAGAAGCGTTCCTCCGCAGTGTGCAGCGCATCCGGGATCTGGAAATGGATACACCAAGCACCGTTCCCGGCAGTACGGTAGAATACGAGCAGCCGGAGCTTCCCAATCTCTTCGACGATTTCGATGACGAAGACGGTGAAAGCAGCCCTGCAGAGCTCATGGAGGAAACACGGGCTCTGCTGCTTAGGGCCAAGGCAATTTTGGACGAACTAGACGAGCCTAGCCGCGCCGATATCCAACAGTGCCTGCAGGATTGTGAAAAGGCACTGGAAGAGGAGAACTATGACATTTTGGAAGAACTGGCCGATCGCCTCTTTGCTGCGATTATGGACGTGGAATTGGAGGATGATGCCTAATGCCAAAGCGCCGTTCTGCGAAAAACGAGCGGAGCCTTTACGCCGTCTTGGGAACCAACTCACGCATTTCCCAAGACCGCATCCGAGAGAAATATGTACAAAAGGTGAAGGAGTATCCCCCGGAAACGCATCCGGAGCAGTTTCGGCAAGTACGCGCGGCCTATGACAGGTTGCGCGATCCCGAGAAACGACGGCTGTATGATCAAGAACGAAGCACTGGCCTGCAGCTGGATGATATCCGCAGAGAGATCGCCATGTGCGCGCGAAGGGACGATTGGCATGATGTCGTGGAAAGAATGGAAGCAACGGCTGGCCTGCCCGACCTGCCTGAGGACCATGCCATCCTGGCCCAAGCCTATCTCGCGGCACGGGAAGACAAGGATGCTTTTCTCTTTCACGCCGAAGAGGCCGTCGATCACGGAAGCGATGTGCAGCGATCCGATTTCTACCTGGATCTGCTGAGCGCCGCCGAGGATGCCGAAGAGTATCAATTGATATATGATTGGGCTGCAGAACGCCGAGCCATCCACCCGCAGTGTTCACCGCAGCTGCTTTTTCACCAGGCCGTGGCCTGTTCCGTTCTGGGGCGGGAAGAAGAAGCTTGGGAGTTGGGCGAATTAATCCTGCCGCACCTCAGCCAAATGTCCATTGAGGAGGCCGAAGCGTCTCTGTATTATGTCCAAGTGATGTTTCGGCTCAATCGCTTGGATAAGAAATCCGTGGTCCTGAAAAACATGGTCCAGTATGCCAAGAAGTTTTCCGATCCGGAAGAGCAGGAAGAGCTGCAGGAGCTGTACTGGAACAACCTCGAGTATCTGGAATCGCACGGCATGCCTCGGGAAGCTTTGTTTCTGGCCGATCTTCTCTGCCAGCTTGATCCGAAGAACAAACAGTATCGGGAACAGCGGCGCCAACTCAAACGCTGGACGAAGTTATTCGCACAACTCCGGAAACTAATGAAGGACGATCAGATTTACCCGGGTGCCACGGCCATCGTTGTCTGGTGGTTCGGCAGCGCAGGCATGGGAATACCGGACTCCTTCTCAGATTACATGGATCTCGAAGAAATCGCCGCTCATGTCGGGCTCACCCCCACGGAAGCGCAGATAGAACTAGCCGGCGGCCTGCAGGATATCCGCAAACGACATCCGGAGTTGTATAAGGAATTCAAGGACCAATGGGAAGAAGCGTTCTCTGACGCCCTCGAGGGTCTGAACCGCCAAGAACGCCGCGCCCTGCGCTAGCGGGTTGGAACCGCTGGTTGTCGGAACTCTCCGCATCGCGCCTGGCAGTCCTAGTATAACGAACGAATCCCATAACCTAAGAGGCGGAGTCACTAGCTGTCCCAAGATGACCAAGCCCGGCCTCGGCGCCGAAGTTCGGACTGCATCCATCCCGCTGAAGCCCAAGCCCGTAACCCACCGGCAGCGACTTACATGGCTGGGTCTGCAGGGATTGTTTGACATTGCAAGAAAGAATAGGATGATGAACACTGCCAAGGGGAAGCAGAAACGGTTTGCGAGAGGGAGGTCACATGATCATTGCAGAGTAAAGCGCGCATGATAATCGACAAGGACTTTAGGGTGGGCGACGTGGACAAGCGGGTGTTCGGCGCATTCATTGAACACCTTGGACGGGCGGTGTATGGCGGCATCTATGAGCCGGGCCACGCCACCGCCGATGAAGATGGTTTCCGACATGACGTCTTGGATCTGGTCAAGAAACTCAATGTTCCGATCGTACGCTATCCCGGAGGAAATTTCGTTTCCGGCTACAACTGGCAAGACGGCGTCGGCCCCAAGCAAGAAAGGCCTCGGCGGCTGGACTTGGCCTGGCGAACAGTGGAAAGCAACCAAGTGGGAGTCAATGAGTTCGCCGATTGGGCCAATAAGGCAGGGGCTGAAGTGATGATGGCCGTCAACCTAGGCACCAAAGGCATCGACTCGGCCCGCAGTTTGGTGGAATACTGCAATCATCCGGGCGGCACATATTGGAGCGACCTGCGCAGGCAACACGGCTGGTCACAGCCCCATGGAATCAAAACATGGTGCCTGGGCAATGAAATGGATGGGCCATGGCAGATTGGCCACAAAACGGCCGACGAGTACGGCCGGATCGCCTTGGAAAGCGCCAAGACAATGAAATGGGTTGACCCCAGCATTGAACTGGTGGCCTGCGGCAGCTCCAATCGGCACATGGCCACATTCCCGCAGTGGGAAGCTACCGTTCTCGAGCACACCTATGAGTTCGCCGACTACATCTCCTTGCACACCTATTACGGCAACCGGGACAACGATACGGCCAACTTCCTGGCCCGTTCCCTGGACATGGATACCTATATCCAATCGGTCGTGTCCATCTGCGACTATGTGAAGGCAAAGAAACGCAGCCGCAAGACGATGATGCTTTCCTTCGATGAATGGAATGTCTGGTTCCACTCCAACGAAGCGGATCGCCAGGTGGAGCCGTGGCAGGAAGCCCCGCCGCTCCTGGAAGATGTCTACACCCACGAGGACGCGCTGCTGGTCGGCAGTATGCTCCTGTCGCTGCTGCGGCGGGCTGACCGGGTCAAAGTCGCCTGCCTGGCCCAGCTGGTCAATGTCATCGCCCCCATCATGACCAGCACAGGTGGTGGCGCATGGGCCCAGACGATCTTCTATCCTTTCATGCACACATCCCTCTACGGACATGGGACCGTCCTCCATACCATCGTCGACTGTCCCGTCTATGACAGCAAAGACTTCGAAGAAGTCCCCTATCTGGACAGCTTGGCTGTTTACAATGAGGAATGGGGCGAGGTGACCGTGTTTGCCGTCAACCGCGATCTGAACAATGTCCTGCAGTTGGATGCCGATATGCGCAGCTTCGACGGCCTCCGGGTTGCCGAACACTTGGTGCTGGAGCACAGCGATCTGAAAGCGGTCAATACCGAACAGCAACCCAACAATGTCACCCCCCACAGCGGCGGCGATGCAGACCTTACCGACGGCCGCTTGACCGCTGGGCTTCCCAAAGCCAGTTGGAATGTGATTCGACTGACCCAATAGCGAGACCCTCTGTCCGCCCCGCCATTGCGGGGCGGTTTCTTTTGGTGCATAAACACATTCCTGGATCAATACATAAGGCCGACTCGGTGCGCCCGACGGTACTGACACGGGAATGGAAGGGAAAGAAGACTGCGTGCTCTCTGCGTCAGCCGTGGTATGGCTGGCAGTTGGTGCCTCCGCAACAGGAGCAGCGGTCACCAACTGCCCCTCTCACCCAAGCCGCCACACAGGACGAAGCGATGCTGTCGCCCACCCCAGCAGCCGATGGTTCTTTGCTGCCCAGACACCGGCCTCCGGCCCCTTGCCTTCCCGGTTGTATTCGTCGAAAGCGACTGGCTGTTGCCGATTTCAGCCCAAACCTTCATCCCCACGTCCAGAAATGCCGGGCGGCCAAAACGGCGCCAAAGAATCCGTCGGGTATAGGATGAATCCAACTATTGGAACCGACAACGCATCGCTGCGCACATAGGTGTGGGACGGTTTGCGAAAGACCTTGGCTTGGCAAGACGGCTCTAATCATGCCATGGTGGCTGCATTCGATGGTTCCCTCGCTGGGTGTCGCCCTGGGATACGGAAACGATGACGCCAAAGTAGTTCACAGAATTCCGGGCCTCTGCATGCGGAATTTCGAAAGATGGATCGCAGAACTTAATTCTAAAGAATGGAGTGCGGCGGATCCAATGTACCACGCGGCAACGGCACCGAAAAGGACCAGCGCATGGCGCTGCTTCTCGGCTGATTACCGCAACACCGGCCACTGACGCCTCGCAGTAAGGGTTCAATCACTGCATCTGTTTCCTTCTTTGCAGATTAAAGAGAAAAGATCACTCTGCCGATAAGAATGCTAGGGAATCAGTCGCATGCCTGCCCACATCTGCATCTGGTTCCTGTCTGGGCGTGTTTAGGCACGAACGGTCTGTGATTTTCGACTGCGACCTCAAAGGCGTAATGTCGCGGCCGAGCATTCCCTGCTGCTCTGGGAATTGCGGGGCTCGAGACTGTCCCCTGCCCGCATGCCGCGACGGCGCATTGCAGGCCGATTCGGCAAACCCGCAATAGGAACCAGCTTTCAGCAGACGATGTAGCCCATAGGCCGTCGCAGCGGCCAGGAAGGTGAGGATCAATTTAGTTTCGCCGGACACGCTGGAACATACAAACGGCACAGCCGGGTCCGTTCCTCATAAGCACGATTCCGCTGCGAGAGGCACTGTTTCAACGTGAGTATACCACCTTTGGGGACGGTTAAGAGTGTGGGCTGATCTACAGACAGCTATGAAGGGGGTGTTGTCAAGGCCGACCTAAAAGTCGGGACACAAGCTGACATTTGCTGATTTAGAACATGCAAGAATTTCAATTCTAGGAGGCCAAACAATCGTGAAATCCCGGAAAAACCTTAGTTGGTCGGCATTGGCCCTGGCTGTATTATTACTTAGCGCTTGTCTCGGCGGCGGTGGTGATGTCACCGACCCGGAAACTACAGAAACGTTTGTTGTCCAGATAGACGCAGTAGACCAAGAAGGACAGCCCATCGAGAAGCTAAACATATTGGCGAATGAAGGCGTATACGAAACCGATGAAGACGGCAAGGTTTCCCTGACACTCGACGCTCCGACTGAGGTAGCTGTGGAGGCCGAAGCATATTGGTTTGAGGCAGAGGCTTGGACCTTTGACGATGATGCCGATGTGAGCATTGTAGGTTACCATCTGGCGGACATCGAGGCCGCTATCAATGCGGAGACGACGGACGAAGAAGAACTGACGGATATCCTTAATTTCCCCATTTTTGATTATGTCCATGAAGATGCCATGGAGTATTATGTGCGGGAACTGGGCGAGGAAACAGAGCTGACGTTGGATGATGTGCAAGAGATCGTGGGCCAGGTCAATGCCGTTGATCCCGAGCAGACCACGGCCGAAATTGCAGTTCCAGAAGGCAGTGAAATGAAAGCCGCCGATGTCCGGACCACAATTGAATATACGTCAGGCGATACCATAACCATCGAAATTCAGGTTTATAACAAGTACAAAGATAGAATTACGTGGCTGAATGAAAGCTTCGACAGCTGGGTGTATATTGGTCCGGGAGTGATGGTCAAGAAAGATTACGGTTACTTTGAGACACAGGACAAACATGGACCAAGTGACAGTGAGCGTTGGACTAAGCAACGGGTAACGTTTGCTGACGGGAAAGGCACGCTGCAGGTCAAGGCCCGGTATGCAAACGATGACCAAGGAGTTTATGTGAGTATCCCGCACCAGAAAATGCAACTTGAGGTTGTCGCTCAACAACAGGTAGATATCGCAGTGGGAGAACCAGGGGGACTTCTGCTGAACCATCCTAGACCCATGTTGCCCGAAGAGCCCATTACTGTGCAGATGACTGACGGGTATAATCATATCACTGACTACAACGGTACCCATCAAGCTGATGTACACCTAGAGGTCGACGTTTTCGAAATGCCCCTTCTGCCGATGACAAGCGGCACACCTGTCATAGACGACAGTGTCTTGTTAAGGTTTGAGAATGGTGAAAGTAAATTCACGCTCGAAGAGACTTTGATAGCCATGGAAGAAAACTGGGGCGTCCTTGACATGGCTGAGATCGCCACGACCATAGAGATCGAAGACGGTCTCTTAGAAGTGCAGGGGAGCACGGAATTGGTTGTTTGGCCAAAGCTGTATCGATAGAACAGTGACTCGTTAGGAGACGGCTCCTATTTTTCGCTTTCAGAACCCTAGTTGCAGAGCGCTTTTCTTCGGGTACGTTACACAGTTAGAACACTTAAGCCGCCACCTTAGCCATCGAAGGGTGCGGCTTAAGCATCTTGTCCAACCCAGTCGTGCATGACGAGCAACTCCCTCCTTGTCTCCCACGGATCAAACCCTCCATGTTGTCCCGACCACGCAAAATATATCGCATCACTGCAGCCATTGGATCAAATCCAGCGCTTGCGTAGGCTAAGTCATGCCTGGAACTTCTTCACGCCCCGGTAAAGCAGGTTTCTATCCGATATCCATGCCGACGGTATTGCCCTCCTTCCCCGGAACGGGATACCTTTAGCCAACCTGCAGCAGTCCCTGTCCAGCGACGCGCATCCCCTCTCTGTCGCTGGATCACACACGGTCGCACCATGTATTCGACGACAGAACTGCTGCCTTCTGTATTTCCCGCCGCAAGGCCACTGTACCTACAGCATGGAGCAGGTAGACTTACGAACATGACACTCCGGTCCCAATTGGGAGATCTTCGCGGAGGCGGCAAACTGCGCAACAAGTCACCTCTCTCGTGCCGACTTACATGTCCGTTCCTGACGGCCACCTGTACGTCTTAGGACAAACACATGGGTTGTCTACGTTAAGACCGCTACCACCAGATTGTCTCCTGGATGCTTATTGAGGAAGGCCAAAACCACTGAGGACACTGCAACGAACAGAAGCACGCTTTGCCTGGCTTCTTGCCCCCATCGACACCGTTTGCCAAAACGTGCATGTAGAAAGACTGTGCGCCCGGGAGAGGTCCCGGGCGCACAGTGCAAAAGACCTCAATGGGCTGCTGCAGCTGTCCGCATCCATCAGCCCTTCCAGGGCGGATACCCGACATTGGCTTCATGTTTGGCCATGGCCAACTCATAGGCCAAAAGCTGCATGGGAACCGCGTACACCACGGGAGCCAACCACGGGGGCACCTCGGGCAGGCAGAGCGTGTGCTCGGCATAGGATTCCATGTCCCTGTTGCCATCGCCAACCACTGCATATACCCGGGCGCCGTCGTAGGACGCCACTTCGGCAGTTTCCAGCGCCCGCTTCCATGCTGGTCCGGAGGGCGCGGTCAAAAAGAGCGGTTCGCCCTCCTTGGCGCTGCGGTAGTGGAAAAATTCTTCCAAGGGCAGGCTGAGGGCGTGAACGGGGCACAGCTCCTTCACCTTAGCGGCGCCGAAGTGCGCCGGGGCAGCGTGGGAGCCGGCTCCGAAGAAGGACAAAATTCCGTCATATGTGCACTCGTCAGCCCACTGTTTCACCGGTTCGCGGCAGCGCTGCGTGGCCTCTTCTAACCACCCCGGGAGCTGCTGCAGCTCTTCTTTGTACGACGCCTGTCCGCTGAGAACGGCAGCCCAAAGCAGGATGGCAGCCATAGCTCCCGTACTGGACTGGGTGGGCCAGCCTTCCCGAACGGCGGGCACAACCATGGCGCCGTCAAACTCCTCACTCAATGGGCTGCCCGCCGTGTTGGTTACACCCATCGTGAAAGCACCTTGGCTGCGGCTAGCCGTTAGACCCTGGCGCACCGCCGTTGTCTTTCCCGTGGAGCTTAACCCCAACACCACCGTATGTTGGTCCACAGTGCCCGTTCCGAAACAGGCGAAATCAAAGGCATCATACACGCTGCAGGGAACGCCCAGCATCGTTTCCAATCCGTACTGAACACCGATGCCGGAGATATAGGAGTCCCCGCACCCAATGATGACCACCCGTCCGGGCTTCTGGCCGTCCATTTTGTTCACCAACGAAGAAACCGTCTCCGAAAGCCTTTCCAGTGTCCTGCCCACCGCTTGGGGTTGCTGCAGCCATTCCTCATAGGTCTTCTTGGAACGATCATAACGGTATTGATCCCTTGGCCGATCGCTAGACGCCTCCGCCGGCTTGGCAGCGGGCCGCTTCTTCTTCTCTGCCATGATTTTGTCTCCTTTGCTTGAAATTGCGCACGATTTCATCCCTTGCACCAGGGGGCTGCCTGTTTCCGCTGGGACAGCGTGCTTGCCCGTCCTTTCCCCGTGTGTTCCCTGCCATCGTCCACGACATTCCTCGAGCCCATAGCTTGCCCAACGCCTTTTGATCCCCCATGAGTGCACTGGTTGTCTCCGCCACCATGGATCATTACAGCTGTACGGCCGACACGTGCCGCTTTGTCCGCAAAGAAGGCCGCAGCACAGCGGTTTCTTGGGAAGATAGTGCCCCAGCGTCTATGGACTGCTCGAGTCCATCTTGACCAGCGCAGCCAAGGCCAACAGCAGCGGAATCACTCCCAGCATGGCCAATCCCAGATACGTTGTTCTCACGCCGATCAGGGCGGCCGTAAAGCCAAAACCCAAACCTCCCACAGCCCGGCCGCTGCTGATAGCCAACTGCACCCAACTGACACCGGTGCCCCGTTGGCTGGCCTCTATACGGCTCATGACCAAGGAGTAAGTTCCCGTTTCAATGGAACCGAAGCCCAGGGAAAAGGCCATGGCCGCTGCCACCAACCCCATGGACGATGGAAATAAGAAGAGGAGGCACAGTGATGCCACCAAAAAACCGCATCCGATCACGGGCAGCCAGGCCGCCCGAAAGACGTGGATGAAACCGCGGCTGAGCGCAAACTGATAAAAGACCATTGTACCGGCCCATACAGCGAAGAACAGCGAAAACGACAGGCCCTGTTCCGACGCATAGATGGGCAAAAAACTCAACGCCGCCGAGTCGGCCATGCCGAGGAAGGCAGCGATGGCCAGCGGAATACCCAGA
>Ga0207421_10006207_pt1 | contig 13096 bp, 8 predicted proteins | sample SodLakKL_010_SED_4_FD_187542 | JGI IMG/M metagenome (GOLD analysis project Ga0207421, IMG submission 187542) | Alkaline sediment microbial communities from Lake Tanatar, Kulunda Steppe, Russia - 8KL_010_SED (SPAdes) (version 2) | ecosystem: Environmental > Aquatic > Non-marine Saline and...
TTCGCCATCAACATCAAAATCAACAGCATAACTCATGACCCCGAAATTCGCCTCAAGAGATCGATCCTGATCGGCGACAAAACGGTAGGTGGCATCTGTAGAAACCTCCTGCCCTTCTTCCGTCCAGTTCACAAAATAGTAGCCCTCATGCGCAGAGGCCTCAAGGGTAACAGATTCGCCGTGGGCATAAGTACCACTGCCTGAAAGAACACCGCCAACTGCGGGATTCGAAGTAGTTCTCACCCGATAATCTGCAATTTCAAAAACTGCCGTAAGGGTTTCATTATGAGGAGCCACTGTATGTATATAAGAACAATCCGTGCTTCGGATCTTGCCATCAGATCCCCTCCAGTGTAAAAAAACATATCCGCTGGCAGCTGTGGCTTTTACTTCCACCTCAGCACCTGCCTGATATCGGGTGCGATTGGGAACACGCTTTACTGAGCCACCCTCACCCGGGTCAGCAACAGTTCTCAGTCTGTAATCAGGGGGTACAAATCCAATTGTTACATTGATATTTTTGTCAAGATCTTTAACCACAAGGGAGACATTGGTGTTCCCGGATACGATCTTGCCATTGATCCGCCATTCCTTCACGGAATATCCGTCAGCCGGGTCGGCGGTAAAGCCTACATCCCTGCCCTCCTGTACCTTTTCGCCTGATACGATGGACTTATCGCCAAGCTGCGCAAGGATTACACCATTGCCATCAGCAACCTCAAAAGTTACCGTGTAATATTTTTCGGTAAGGAAGATGTCTTTGGTCACATCCCCTTCCTTCACCTCAATTTTGCCTGTTTTCGAATGGTAACCGGTTTTCACAACCTTGTAATCGTAGGTTCCGGGCAGCACCCCTTCAAAATGGTAACTGCCCCTGGAATTGGTGTTGCCATCAAAGGTTATCGAGGCACCGGTTAAGCCTTCACCTTCCTGGTCATACAGATTGAATGTTACCGCGACTGATTCAGGCTTTGGGGCCTCAACCTCCTGAAAATGAGCCACAAGATTGCGGTTCTTTTTCACCGTAAAGGTATACTCAAGACTTTCGGAAACCACATTGCTTCCCTCCTTCCAGTGCAAAAATTCATAGCCGCTCACCGGCTTGGCCTCAACACTGGCTTGCTGCCCATCCTCATAGGTGCCGGCTCCCCGGGTGGTTCCTTTATCTGCGGGAACCACTGAGGTCGAAACCTGGAACTTTTCAGGTTCAGATTCAACAAATCGGGCCGAAACATTTCTGTCTCCATCCATCAGTATATTTACAGAGGATTTGGATCCACTGACCGCACCCGACCAACCTTCAAAAACCCAGTCGCCTTCAGGTACCGCATCCAGCGAAAACGTGCTGCCTGCATCAGCCGGAACCGGACCCGAATAGGCTTTGCCATCGACCATGACCTTGCCCTTCCCTTCTACATCAACTTCAAGATATACCATAGAGATATCCCTGGCAGACAAGGAGCCATGATTATGTTTCAAAGGAATATTGTCAAAATCGGGTGCCGGCCCGTTTATGAAAGTATGACTTGGGATAAAGATCAGGTCGGTGTGGCTGCCATATTTCTCACAGGCAGTTGCATCGGTACAAAAACTAAAACGAAGATCAAGTAATTTACCACCATCAGAAATACTTGCCGATCGGCTTATGTTATACCAACTTAACATAAAAAGGCTATCGGTGATATTGGTCATGGCATTGGAAATGTCCGGATGCAGGTTATCTACAGAGAGGCACCGGGCAACAGAATTGTTGAAATACAGAAAAATCTGGATTACATTGACCTCATCAAAGCCTTCAACGGTGATTGGTATGACCACCTCTTCTCCGGGAACGGCTTTAACATCGGCAATGTTAATGGACGAGGAGGGCTCACTGCCCGATATGGCTGCTGAGGAAAGGAGAATGGAAAGCAGACAGGAGATCAGAAGGGTAAATGATGTTTTCATAATCTGTTCTTTTGGATGACTTCCCCCCACAATCTTCTCCCTTATAGCCTTTTACCGATAATCAACGTCCGATACGGGTGTAGAGGTAAATTCGTCAGGGCTTCAAACAGCCGGTGATCTGTTTAGCAATCCTGTAAATGTTTTGATGACACCAGTCAGGAAAGCCTGACAAGCAATACCGTTAAAAAACTATACGAAATGTAGTAAAATAATGTTACAAAAACCTACATCTTTGTAGGTTTTTTTTGATTTTTTTGTAAGCATTCAGGAGTTTTTTGTAGGCGTAAAACCTACATTGCGTGTCTTTATATACGTACAACACGCAATTTTTTGCAGTTAGAACAGGGAATTCAGACCACTTGTCGCACTTATCATGCCCATGGATATATAAATAGGAGGATATGTGAAGGGCACGATATTTAACACCATGTTATACGGGAAGAAAACAGGAAAGTTTCAGAAACCCGCATCAATTTGTAGGTTTTTTTGATTTTTTGTAAGGGATTCCTTACAGGCGGAAGGTGTAAAAAAAACCTTCCCGATTGTGGTGCAACACAACCGGGAAGGTTTTGAATTAATGTTCACTTAAACTATTTAATGATTCAGGGCCTCCCGCATTCAGGGAGGCTCACCCATCCCTTTAAAATATTTTGTAGTCAAGCTTGCAAATTTCGGGATAACAAAAAAAAGGATAATGCGGTTCAATCATGAATCAGGAAGCCTGAGTGACTGTATCTGTTCCAAATACCGTGGAAAAACAACTACGGCGCATTGATAGCCGGCAGCTGGATAAACCAACCAAGCCAGATCCACTATCTGTCCGGCTAGAAAATCCGGATCGCTCTGATGACAATGAAAATTCCAATCAGCCCAAAACCAATGAAAAGCGCCCACTGCGAAACAGGAATGGGTCTTATTAATTCGGATATTGAACCGTCGATAAATTCGGCATTATGCGGAATAGCATCATCGCAACGTGAAATTTCTATTGCATCTATATCACCTACCCCTGCATCAAACGCAATAGGAGAAGATCCACCGGAATACTCAAACTCTATATAAAAAAGAGTGACGTCACCAATTATATTGGCATTATTATTCTCCCAATTAAAGACCAAATACCCGGGGCCGCTATCAATATTATCTTCAAGTATTTCTGACGCATCAATGGTTGCTGAATGAAACCCCACAAAATCCAACACTCCTGCATTAAATGACATCCCAAATTCAAAGGAACAAACACCTTCAATATCAGTAGGTGCATCTGTAGCATCCATATAAACAGGAATTAAAACATTCGTATTGGCATAGGCCTCTTTATCTGCAATTTTTACAGTAACATCGGGATCATTGTTATTCTGCCCCTGCACGTTAATTGCAAGCAACATCCCGAATGCAAAAAATAAAGCGTATAGTTTTTTCATGTCTTAGGTTTTAAAGGGTGGGTGAATACTTATTATTAATCTAGCAAATGTAAAAATTTCATTTCAAATAAAAAAACGTTTTTTTAGTCACACAGAAACCTTCTTAATCTACTCAACATGAAAGAATTTAACCTTCAAAAGCCAGACCTTTTCCGGGAAAATTCGGTTTAACAACCGGAAGTATCAGCATTTTTTTTTATATACTTGTAACAGTCGATCCTTTTTCCGGATCCCGGTGGTTTGCAAATGATCGCATTATTGAAAACAACATCCCATGACAAAAAAAGCAATAAGCATTCTAATTTTTACCATTATGTCTTTCAGCAACTTATCAGCCTCCGACGGAGAGGTCATCCGACTTGTTGAACCCCAGAAAACAGGTGGCATGCCACTGCTTGAAGCCCTCGACAACAGGCAGAGCATGCGCAGCTACAGCCAGGAAGCCCTCAGCGACCAGGATCTGTCCAACCTGTTGTGGGCAGCATTCGGGGTAAACCGCGAAGACGGCAGACGCACCGCCCCGACGGCCAGAAACTGGCTGCAGTTCGACATTTATGTGATCATGGCCGACGGATGGTATCGTTATGATGCGGAAAAACATGCCCTGATCCGCGGAGGCACAGAAGACCTGCGCGAATTTGCCGGCACCCAGGATTTCGCCCGGGAAGCCCCGGTAAACCTGATCTTCGTATCGGACCACGACCGCATGAGGGGGGCCGACCGCGAAAAGCGGGATTTCAATTCCGCCACTGACGTGGGATTCATTTCCCAAAACGTTTACCTGTTTTGCGCCTCCGAAGGCCTGGCCACAGTGGTGCGGGGAATGGTTGACAGGGAAAAACTCCATGAGGTGCTACAGCTAAGGCCTGCACAACACGTCATCCTGGGGCAAAGTGTAGGGTACCCCGCACAATAATTTCATATGAAAACAAAAAAGCCCCTCCGGGTCGAAGGGGCTTGTGATTCCGCCAGGATTCGAACCTGGGACCCACAGCTTAGAAGGCTGTTGCTCTATCCAGCTGAGCTACGGAACCATTAGAAATTGCCGTGCAATGATGCCTGAAAATACCCGGCAGCGGGAAACTGCCTCAGAATGAATGTTTGCAACTAAAAATCTGTCCGTCTAGTTGCTTGTTTTATCCCGGTGCGGCATTGCTGCATTGGCAGTGCTGCGTTTTGCAGTGCAAAGGTACGATTTTACGCTTAATTGTCCAAAATCAGGTTAAAATATCTGCTGCCGGCTTGCCGGTGCGGACCCGTATCCTTGCGGGATTTGGATGCAAGGGCCAGCTATTTCCTCCGCCTCCCCACCCGCATCGGGCACCAATACCCATAAGATTCTGCCCGCAACCAGGCTTTCCCAAAAAAGTTGTGGGAGACGCAACCTCAAGGCATATCCGCAAGATGCAACTGAAGGACATCTCCCCGGAAAACCCGGCACCCCTACTCCTCCCACGGTTTCAGTTTCTCCGGAGCCACTGCATTGATCAGGGCCCTGGCCACAACCATGCTGGAATCAATCACCGGCAAGCCCTCCGCCCTGGCCTCCTTGTGCACCATCGGAAACTCCGTACACCCGAACACCAGCAGGTCAACCCCACGATCCTTCAGCGACCGGCACGCCCCATACAACAATTCAAGGGCCTTGTCATAATTCCCGTTTGTCACCGATTTGATTCCATACGCCGAATGGTAAATGGCCGAATGCAGTTTGGCCTGCTCCTTTTCCGTCACATTGATCACCTCAAGCCCGTAATCCTCCAGGCTGTCATACAATTTGGTCATATGCGTTCCGGTTGTCCCCAGGATACCAATCCGGCCTGCACCCGGATAATAATGACGAATAAACCTCGACACCTCTTCAATCATGTTGAGCAGGCGAATGTTTGTATCATGGGATGACAACTCCTGAAGGATCACATCAAAAATGGGCGACGCATGTGCCGAGTTACAGGCAAGCCCGGCCACCTGTACCCCCAGGCGATCCATTTGGAGCAATATCCGCACAATGGCATGGGCAGGATTTTCGTTGACCCGCCCCATGATAAATGCCGTCCGGTCATTGATCTCAGAAGGAAGAGAGAAAAGCAACTGAGACAGATGCTCCTGGTCACTTCCGGCAAGGGTCTGTGAAATAATCTTTGCAGACAGGTCAATTCCGGCACCCGGCCCCATTCCGCCAACAATCCCAATGGTTCCTTTTTTCATGTCCATATCTTATTCCCTGGCCTCCAGAATTAGTCTTGCCAATGTTCCGAATTCTTCGTGCGATACGCTGTTGGCGCGATCATAGGTGTCTACACGGTGAACAATGATCAGGTCATCGTCCGGGAAGATCAGCATGTGATGCCCTCCGGCACCCCTGGCAGAATAGGCTCCATCCGGAATATCCACATCAGGATAATGGGGAAAGGTGTTGAAATCCCTGGCCACCCACCACATATAACCATATCCGTCCACATCATACAAAGTGGCATCTGAATGGTATCGGGTACTCTCATAAACCCAGTTTTCCGGGATTACCTGGCGGTCTTCCCACCGTCCGTTGCGAAGCATCAGCAATCCGAAACGGGCCAGGTCACGGGCATCAATGGCAAACGGATAGGCCGGGTGGATCGACTCTTCGCCCGTCACATACCAGCCGTCTTCTGCTTCAAACTGCTCCATCCCGATGGGACGGGCAATTTCTTCCTCAATGGCTTCAAAAATATCTTTCCCGGTCTGCTCCATAAAAATGGTGCCGGCAGCGTTGAAATCCCAGTTGTTGTAGTACCAATGCGTCCCGGGTCGCACAACCAGACCGGTGGGCTTCAGATCCTTCATTCGCTGAGATTCATACAGAGCATCATGATAGATGCCTGAGCGCGATTTCATCAGGTCCCTGACCGTTGCCGTACGCTCCATCTCTGTCAGCGGCGGATCATCATCAATGCCCAGATCCTCCATGGATGCATCCATGGAAATGGTTCCATCTTCGATATAATTCCCGTACAAAGCACTGAGGAAACTTTTTCGGATGGAATGGGTCATGTATTTGGTATCCGTTTCACCCCATTCATCCACAATCATCCCATCGGAAACAATCATCACCGCTGAGGTAGCAATGGTTTCCGAATACTCCCTGGCAAGCGCCAGCCTTTCAGAGCTAAACCCCAGATCTTCCGGGGTATCTGCCTTGTCCCAGGTTTCACCGGGAAAGCGTTCCACCTCTGTGGCGCATCCGGCCAAAAAAACCGAAATCATCAAAAAAGAAAAATAACGTACCATAAATAACAATGTTTTATCCATAATTAAACCCTAGTAACATATGACCCACTAATAACATTCGACCCCTTCGGGGTCTAACCAACAACTAACAACCGTCAGCGCGCAGCGCTGACCAACCGGAGGGGCGCCAGCCACGACTAACCAACAACCATTTCACCCGTTTAGCATGCCATTGGCAGCCTCCCCCTCACGCTGCCCATGAGAACCAACAACCGGAGAGTGCGAAGCACTCGACTAACCGGAGTGGCGCCAGCCACGACTAACCGGAGGCGCGAAGCGCCGACTAACCGGAGTGGCGAAGCCACGACCCGTCACGGCCTCCACTTCAGCCGGTCATTCAGGTTCAGCATATTGTATTCCCCCATGATCTCCACCACCTTATCCAGGGGTATGGCTTTTGCCTCATTCCCGTTATTCCCGACCATGTCTTCCGCCATAAACATTGAATTATAGATGGCTTCCTGTGTGGCTTCTTCCACCGCCTGGAAAAAAGTGTTCATATCGTTATTCCCGATTAGTGCCGGAATTTCCACGGGTTCCCTGCCAGTTACATACGGAATCGTATAAGCCGTTGAAAAGGCAATGGCAAAATCACCCGATCCGTTCGACATGAAGTTGGTGGTCCTTCCCATACCAACAAATGATCGTTTTGCCATCCGTTCCAGGTTCCGCTCCGACAGGGGGGCATCGGTTGCGATCACGATCATGGCTGAACCGTCCTCTTCCTGCCCGATACGTTCTTCCTGGTACTCCCGGGTAAATGGCACCCCGTTGATATGGAGTATCCGGCCAAAATTGGCCTGCACCAATACACCCACCGTATAGGTCTCTCCTCCGATCGGATCAGTAATCCGGGATGCGGTTCCGATACCGGCCTTCCACCCCAGACTGGTGGTACCTGTGCCGGCACCCACATTCCCCTCGGAAACCCGGCCTGTGGCAGCACCTTCGATGGCCGCAAACACATCTTCACGAGTCACATGCTGTCCGCGGATGTCATTCAGGTATCCATCATTGGTTTCACCCACCAGGGCGTTGACCGACCGGACATTTTCATTGCCCGGCTGCTGCAGCATCCAGGCCACGGTGGCTTCCACACCCGTACCCACATCCAGGGTATTGGTAAGCACAATGGGCGACTCAATGTTGCCCAGCTCTTCCACCTGCAACGAACCGGCCATCTTGCCAAAACTATTGAAACAGTAGATGGCCCCCGGCACCTTTTCACGGAAAAGATTTCCGCCGTGCGGCAAAATGGCTGTTACACCGGTGCGGATATGATCTCCTTCAATACGTGTAGTATGGCCCACCTTCACCCCGGGTACATCGGTGATCATATTCAACGTGCCGGGCGTCATCAAACCCACATCAACGCCGATATCCGCGGCCCTGGCGCTGGCACTGGTACTGGCATCATCCGTGGCTTCGCCAGGGTCGGCCGCCCATGTGCCGGCGGATAAACCCTGCGTCTGTAACCCCGCCAAAATCATCAAGAAGACCATTGCGATTGCCGAAATACGAGAAAATTTTTTCATGATCATTACAATTAATACGTGCTATTAACATGGGATCCCTTCAGGATCCAAAAAGGCCCCAGGCCCAAATTCATCCAAAATTTTCACCATCTACAAAGGTGGTGGCTACCTCAGCGCCAGTGACATGGTACCCCTTCGGGGTCTAACCAACAACCTCTCAACCCATTTTCCAAACCACTGGCAACCTCCCCATCACTCCGCCCATGAAAACCAACAACCAGAGGGGGCGAAGCCCCCGACCAACCCGAGGCGCGTCAGCGCCGACTAACCGGAGTGGCGAAGCCACGACCAACCAACAACCGTCAGCGCGCAGCGCTGACCAACCGGAGGGGGCGAAGCCCCCGACTAACCAACTTTAAAAGTCAGCGCTGTGCGTTGACTTTTAAAGTTCTCCTTCACCGGTCTGGTAAATCATATCATCATCACCAATATAGGGCCTGTCCGTTACACCGCCCATCTCCCTGTCCATATCAAGGGGATAAAGATACTGGCCGCCATTTACATAATTGATCTTCGTGATGTCGGCCGGTCCCCAGCCTGGCACTTCTATCTTGACGATGGTACCGGGATATTGTTCACCGGCAATGCCTGTTTCGTAATAACCCCGGAAGAAATGCACCCTGGTTTTATGCACCACGATGTCCATCTGATCAAAATCGATTCCCACCCGGGCATGCCACCCAGGATTGGTCACCTGCATCAGCGCAGGGGTCACCACAATAAAATTGTTGTCTCCAAAACCAAGCACCAGGTAGCGGTCGTCGAGCAGTTCCACGGTGGCGTTGTCGAGCTGCACCGGATCACCGGAATACATATCGGTGGTTCCGGCCACCTCAATGGGGCCGGTCTGGTCACCTGCCGACCATCCCCTGTCGTGTGCCTCCTTAAAAAGATCCTCGTCGGCCAGGGTGCCGATGGCAAAATTGGAAGCACCCTGCCGGATCAGTTCATTGGCGATCCAGGTGGCCCCACCGGTCCGGTCGCAACCATCAGCGATCACCACCGGGGTTTCCTCACTGGCCACCGCATCAAGTGCACGGGCCACTCCATCCTCCACACCATATATATCCTTGAACACAAAATCTTCACGGTGATCCCAGAAAAACTTGTTCATATCATCAGCAATACGGTCTGCAAGTTCCTGGTCATCATTGGTCACCACATATATGGATGCCCCGTTATTGGGTACATCGGCATAGGCAAATCCGAAATTCACCGACACATATACATCTTTTTCACGATTCTCCCAGCGGCGGGCACGTTCCATGATCTCCCTGGCAGGATAGCGTACCGTACCCTGGAAAAAACTGGGGGTGATCACCCCGGGTTTCCGGGTAGCCACCACCGGGCTGTATGTGCCCTGTAATGTCCGGATCATCACATCAGCAGCCCTCTCACCCATCAAAGCAGCATCATAATGGGGAAAACGCTTTGTGGCAAACACCGCATCGGCAGCATCATCTGCAACCAGCTCCGCATCCACACAGGCGTGCAGGTCAAGCGTGGCGGTAATCACTGCATCGGGCCCCAGAATTTCCCTGACCATCCGTGCCAGTTCAGCCTCGGGCCTGGCAATCCCGTGCACAGCCATTGATCCGTGCACAGCCAGATGAATGCCGTCAAAAGGTCCTTTATTGATCAGGTCCTCAATCATTTTTTCCGTATAATATTCCCACACTTCCATGGAGTTCCAGCTGCGTCCGGTTCCGCCAACAGGCATCCCCGCCGGAGAAGTGATTCCGATCAGCTCCACACCCCCGTAGGCAGCCATGCGTTCTTCGAATCCGTCAATATAAGCCCTTCCGCTTCCGCCCCCAAGAATCTCGTTGGTGGCCGGGCCTGTGGCCAGCCAGTCTTCCAGTCCTGCCGGGCTGGGGCAATACGTACAGGTTTCATGGACAAAAGAAAGCACCGCGATCCGGTAGGTATCCTGACGAAGCGGCACAATGCGCTCTGCCCTGGGCTGGGCAAAAAGATTGTTTGTCAGGCCCGTGATCATCAGGGCCATCATCAATGAAAAGGCAAAAAAGTTCTTCATGTTGATTTATTTTGGATGGTTTGATTCGATTGACAAACAAGGCAAATATATGTAATTATCATTTGTTGCTCATAATTTCAGAAAAAACTTGCATATTTGACTTTCGTTTATTAATCCCTGACCAGTCGACAGTTACCGGCCGGTCGCAACAGAATATCCGCTTAACCAAAAACCATCACAACATGAAGAATTTATCAGCTTTTCTTTTGATTTTTCTTTTCAGCATGCCCCTCATTGCCGGCACCTCAAACAACAGCTCAGCCACCGCTTCTGCCACCAGTGCGATTTCGGCAGCATTAGCGGGGGAGGCAACACCCGGGGAAGTAACACCGGAGGAAGTAACACCGGAGGAAGCAGCAGCGGGGGAAGCAGCACCGGAGGCATCAGCACCAGGGGCATCAGCACCCCGCTCCAATTACACCCCGGATAATCTGACAGATCGTCTGGACAGCATCATGGATCTTTTTCACACCCACAACAATTTCAACGGTGCGGTACTGGTTGCCCAAAACGGAGAAGTTGTCTTTGCGGAGGGTTACGGGTACGCCAACATGGAGCATGGCATCCCCAACAGCCCGGAAATGAATTATCGCATCGCCTCCATTTCCAAACAATTTACCGCCTTGCTGATCCTGCAGAAAGTTGCCGAAGGAAAAATGTCGCTGGATTCAACCATCAACACCTATATTCCGGACTACCCCAGTCCGCAGGGGGAGGTCATTACCATTCATCACCTGCTCACACATACCTCAGGCATGCCGCACTATGCCGGCATCCCTGACTTTTTCCCCCGTTTCGGCAGGCAACTGTTTGAGCACAGGGATTTCGTGGAGCTTTTCTGGGATCTGGAACTCATGAGTGAGCCGGGCGAGGAATACAGCTACAGCAGTTTTGGCTATTATCTGCTGGGATATATTCTGGAAGAGGTCTCTGGAAAAACTTTTGATGCATTGCTGGATGAGCAGATACTTCAACCCCTTGGGATGCATGATACAGGCATTGAGGATCACCGGCAGATTGTAAACAACAGGGCCCACGGCTACGACATGGTACTGGACGGATTCCTGCGGGCGGAATTCCGTGACCTTTCCACAGCCCTTGCCACCGGCGACATGTATGCCTCTCCCCTTGACATGGTTAAATGGGATCAGGCCCTGCGCGATTACACCCTTCTTGACAAGGAATACCAGGATCTGAAGTTTGAACCGGAACTGGACGGTTATGGGTATGGCTGGCGGATCGGGCACATGAAGATCAGCGAAAATGACAGCCTGTATTACCATGAGCACACCGGGGGCACCAACGGATTTACCAGTATCGGCACCCGGCTGCCCGAAGACGGATACTACATCCTTGTTTTCTGCAACACCCGCCCGGGTGAGATCCGGCCCATCCGCGAACAAATTGTCAATGCATTGTACGACAAACCCATTGAGTTTGAACGTTCGGTTCCGATTGCAGCCGCACGCATACTGGAAGAGGAAGGCCTGCAACAGTCGATGGACTTCCTGAAAGAACTGGCCGATGCCGGCAATGATACGGAGGATGAACTGACACTGAACCACATTGCGCAGATCGGCAGAGATCTGATGCTGCTTGACCGCAACAGGGAAGCCGCAGACTTTTATGCACTGGCGACCCGCTTGTTCCCTGATTCGCCCAGGGCCCAGATGCTGCTGGGCGACGCCTGGTATGCAGCCGGAGAGAAGGAAAATGCCGTCACGGCCTACGCCAGAGCTTTGCTGCTGGATCCTTCACATAATGCCACACTCAGGAGGCTGCAGCGAGTTGCGGATTAACCGCAGCAGCAGCCGCCTTCTCCGGCAGGTACTTTACCCACAACCTCTACTTTTACAGGGGTGACATTCTGAATATTATCACTTACCGGGCAGCGGGATTCCACAGCATGCATCCACTTTTCCAGGGTATCTTTGTCCGCATCGCAATCGGGCTTCAGACACACTTTGATCTGCTTGTAACCCGCACGGTCCTTGTCGCTTTTACCGAACAATTTTGCAGGGTTCAGGTCACCTTCAATGTCGATATCAAGACCCCGCAGCTCAAACTTCATCTCCTGAGCAACCAGGTGCCCCATCACATTCAGGCATCCCGCGAAAGCGGCCAGCATATACTCTACCGGATTGGCCGCCTGATCCGTTCCACCCAATTCTTTGGGTTCATCCACGATCATTTCAAAATTCCTGGCTTTTACATTGGTCCTTGCAGGACTTTCACTGTGCGCGCTGATCTTAAACTTTAAGTCTGACATATTTAGATTTTTTAGGTTGTTAATACAATAACAACCATACAAAAAGCTTGCCATCTTAGTTGTTCTGGCAATATGTCAGGGCCGCATCAGAGCCAGGTCAGGGAGCTGCATCAAATCCAGGTCGGGGTGCTGCGTCAAATCCAGGTCAGGCGGCCGTGTCAGAGCGAAAAGGTCAGTCAGCCACAACGTCCAGTGCATCCACCAGATAGATCACTGCAGCCATGGCTGCACTTCCCAGTTGCATCTCACGACGGTTAACCTGGTCAAAATTATCGTTGGATGAATGATGCAGGTCAAAGTAACGCTGCGAGTCTGTCACCAGCCCCACCAGTGTCATGTCAAAATAATTTTTCAGTGGCGCAATATCCACCCCACTGCCTCCTGCAAATATTTCATGCATCCCGTAAGGGGCAAAAAAAGGCTGAAGGCTTTGCATGGCTTCTACCCTCTCTGGCGATGCATCCACAGAGAACCCGCGCGGAGTAAAAGCACCACGATCCGACTCAATGGCAAAGTAATGAGACTCACCAAGTGCATCGGCCAGATCGGCATATTGATTGCCGCCACGCTGCGCGATCTCTTCATCCATAAACATCACAGCACGGACTGTCCGTTT
>Ga0207421_10006209_pt1 | contig 13088 bp, 13 predicted proteins | sample SodLakKL_010_SED_4_FD_187542 | JGI IMG/M metagenome (GOLD analysis project Ga0207421, IMG submission 187542) | Alkaline sediment microbial communities from Lake Tanatar, Kulunda Steppe, Russia - 8KL_010_SED (SPAdes) (version 2) | ecosystem: Environmental > Aquatic > Non-marine Saline and...
GGTTATGTCCTTTGAGATCATCTTGCTGTCCGGGCGGGTGCAGGACGGGCGCAAAATAATGCCTGCAAATGTGTGGTACGCCTGCAGGGTCGCGATGTTATCGTGATCGAGGATGAAGTCCACCATGGCCCGCGTCTCTGGCTCGGAGAGAGGATACCGGCCTCCCCCCGACTGTGTGGGCTTCCAGTCGGCGGGGAAGTTGCGGTTTATGTCCAGGTCCCACCTGGGTGGACCTACTTTGATTTCGCCCCCGTCGTAGTTGTGGATGGCCCCCTCGGGATACAGGCTGTAAAATGTTCCGCAGACATCGTCTGGCTCTCGCGGTATCATAAGGCGCTGGTCTTCTGCGGACACTTTGTGGGTGCCCTGAGGGTCCTTTACCCGCATGGTGAGCAGCTCGCCGTCTCTGTTGATGTCTTCCGGATACAGATGGTTGTCCTTCATATCGAATCTGGGATTTGGACGAACGCTGCTGCGCAGCATGTTAGGTGAGCTCAGATACAGTTCGGCCCCGTCAGGGTTGACTCTGGGCAGTATGTAGAAAGTTCTGGTGTCAACGAGATGCGTGACCAATTCATCATCCCCGTAGTTGTTCAACAGGTGCTGGATGGTGTACATGCAGACCGCACAGCCAGTCACCTCACCTGCGTGTATGTTTCCATCGATGTACATCGCTGGCTTATCGCCCGGGGACCCCATTTCGTGGTTGGTGAGAGTTATCGCCCATATGTCTCTTCCCTCATATGACTTACCGATAGACTTCATATCAGCCAGGTGCGGCTGTGCCTCGCACGCCCTGCGCAGAAAATCAGTGAGCTCATCGTAGGTGTAAAACCTGTCGAATGACATGCACAGTTGCTCTCCTATGATGATTTCCTCCTAACAGGATGGTGGGATGGTTTACCTTATTCTCCAGTGCCCCGTCAAATCCTCCAGTTATGCCATGGTGCAGCAACTGCGCCCCCGTGTCGTCGGCGACTGTGTGAATCATCGCCGGACTTCCTTCTGCCGCGCAGAGGATTGAGCCGGGCGTGAAAGAATAATCCCAGTGGGGGATACATGGGACGTTATTACTTCTTGACACCCAGCGAAAGGGGGAGCCGTTTCATGGAATACGACGAGAAAGAGGAACGATGGTTTGCAGTGGAGACGCCCTTCGAACAGGAGATGACTGACTACTGGGGGGATTGGGGGGTTGCCTCGGAGTGTGGGAATCTCGATGCTGTACTGCTGCGGCGTCCTGGCCCCGAGATCGAAAACATGACTGACCCGGCGCGATGGCGCTGGAAGGAGGCAATGAATCCCGATGCGGCGCGAGCTGAACACGATGAGGTCGCCCGCATCTACCGCGAGGAGGCAGGGGCGGATGTCCATTACGTAAGGGAGATGCGGCGGGACCGGCCCAACGGGTTGTTCATGCGCGATCTGGTGTTCATGACCCCCGAGGGAGCCGTTCTGGGCAGGCCGGCGATTGCCTGCCGTCGGGGTGAAGAGCGCTACGCGGCCGCCGCCCTGGCAGAGCTCGGGGTGCCCATAGTACGTACTGTTACGGGTACCGGTACATTTGAAGGTGCCTGCGCAATGTGGGTAGACCGCGAGACCGTCATTCTCGGAACGGGTGTGCGGTGCAATACAGAAGGTGCGCGTCAGGTGGAGGAGGTACTGCACGGCATGGGAGTCAACGAGGTGGTCCCATTTCAAATACCCTACGGACACGCGCACGTCGATGGCCTCATGAATATGGTTGATCACGATCTCGCCATAATCTTTCCGTGGCAGACACCCTATGACGTATGGCAGGTTCTGGTGGATCGCGGGATCAAAGTCATTGAGGCCCCCTCCATCTCGGAAGTCAAAGAGGGTTCTGCGATCAATATAGTGGTATTGGGTCCAAGAAAGGTCCTGATGGCCGAGGGCAACCCGCGAACCCGCGATGTGCTCGAGCGCGAGGGCGTACAGGTGATTGAGGTCGATGTTTCAGAGCTGCGGAAGGGCTGGGGTTCCTTACACTGCATGACCGCGTTTCTCCGCCGTTCGTGAAAAAGCAATCCTGACCGGCTGGCCGGGATGAGGTCGTTTTCATTAGTCGAGCTCTCGCTCGTAAGTGAGATAGGAGTATATGCGGGCCACAGGCATAACGAAGATGGCGATTGTCGCCCCGAAACGCAGGCCGCCGCTGATTGGGGCGACGCCCAGGAGAATCATGAAAGCCATTAGGGCAGCGACGACTGCCCCGACGGTTCCCATGAGGCTGTTTATCGGTTGGTTTACGAGCACCAGGGTTTGGCAGCCCATGAGCGCCTGGGAGAAGCATTTGCGATGATAGGGTACCACACTGAATATCATCAGTGCTGTGACTAGATCATGGCGTTTTCTGATCCGCCCGCCGCAGTGCTGACATGTTATGAATCTCTTCACGACAGACCTCCCGATAGAGCAAATTCTTTTTCCGTCCTAGAGTATTCTTCAGATCGAGGTGTTTTCCTTTCGACATATGCGGGGAGGCACATGCCAATGAGAGCCAGGAGGCAGGACTGCAGCGAGTCTTGCGGGAAGATGGCATGTGCCGGTTCGGTGAGATTTTTAAGGGGGTGGGCACCTTGACCAGCCGCTGCGACGATTTCGTTGCCCGCGAGTTTCCGTTGGTTGATCAAGTGACCTATCTCAACAACGCCGCGCAGTGTCCCGCTCCTCGCCGGACCGTGCAGGAGCTGCAGCGCTGGGCCGGGCGGCTGATGCATGCTCACCGTCCACCCGATGTGCAGAAGCAGCTGCAGTCAGCACGGGAGTCGCTGGCGGAGCTGATAAACGCAGATTCCAGTGAGATTGCCTTCATCAGCAATACTTCTGAGGGCGTAGGTCTGGCCGCCTCGTCTCTTCCCCTGAATCCTGGCGACCGGGTGCTCGTGCCGGAGCCGGAGCACCCCAGCCTGGTGCTGCCCTGGTTGAATCTCCACCCACTGGGGGTGGAAGTGGACAGGATGTCCTGGTCTGGTTCTGGCTTTCGCGAGGACGACCTCCTGGCAGCGGTGGGCGAAAGGACCAGGGTGGTTGCGTTGAGCCACGTGCAGTGGCTCAATGGCTTCGTCTCTGATCTGGCGCATATAGGCCGCTTCTGTCGGGAGCGCGACATTTTTCTGGTGGTGGATGGAATCCAGAGCCTCGGAGTGATGCCAGTGGATGTCTGCGAGTGCGACATATCTGTGCTGGCCGCCGGGGGAAGTAAGTGGCTGATGGGCGGCAGGGGCAATGGTTGCCTGTATGTGAGGGCGGACGTGGCCCGCAGGATGCGCCCGCCTCTGGTAGGCAGGCACGGGATCTGTGAAGTATCGGAGGCGGGTGATCTTTGCCTTTACCTTGATGCCCGCAGGTTCCAGACCGGGGCATGGAATCTGCCCGCCGTTTCTGCCCTGCAGACTTCGGTAGAGCTGCTCCTCGGAAGCGGCGTCGATTGGGTCTATAGGCGTGCCCGGAAGCTGGCGCACCGTCTGGAGCTGGGTGTCGCGGATCTGGGTCTTTGCCGGACCAGCCCATCGGGAAATGAGAACAGGTCACCTATAGTCTCTTTTACCACCGGAGACCTGGCACGTGACATCAGACTCGTTGGGGAGCTGGAGCGCAGAGACATATATGTTTCCCTGCGCGACAGGGGTATCAGAGCCGGATGTCATTTTTTCAATCGCACCCGTGATGTGGATCGAATACTGGAGGTGTTGGACGATTTCAGCTGGTAGGGCATTTACGTTCGCAACTCTGGCAGTCCTTGCTGTTCTCTTTTCTGCTCACGGTGCTGTGGCGAATCCGGCGGAACCGGTGGTGCGGGAGCAGGAGGAGGATGCGAGGGTCGAGATCCTGCCATCGGTGGAGCTGGTGTCCGGGGTGTTGAGCCTCACATCCTGGGCCGATGAGTTCGGGCCACACAGCGGGGGCAATGAGTATTTTTCGAGTCTTTCCGGCCTGTTCTCCGGGCAGGCCGCTCATCCGGTGGTGCAGAAGACCGAGGACCTCATAGATCAGGGGTTTCGCCATGATGCTTTTCCCAATTTTGCCGTGCGACTGAAGGGTGACGACGGGCTCACTGTTCGACATTCTTACGATCGCGCCCTGGTGAGCCGGGCGGGAGGGGTGGAAGAACTGGAGGAGTTTCGCGGAGCTGTTGCAGACATTGCAGAGGAGATCGAGTTTTTCTCCTTTTTTTCTGGTAATCGACAGCAGTACGAAATGCTCGTGGAGACAGTGGCAGATGACATGCCCGCAAGACAGTTGGTGCTGTGGCTGGAAGAATTCTACGGGTGGCGGGGAGATCAGTATGTCACGGTGCTGGCACCGGCGATGTTTCCGTCTGGCGGTTACGGTGGGACAGTCGTTACTGCAGAGGGAGAGATCATGATGTTGAACGTTATACGGGCTCGAGATGAACGGGGACCCGTTCAGTTTCCCACCGGGGAGAGGCTGGCGGCACTTGCGCTGCATGAATGGGGACATTCCTATGTAGATCCCGCTCTCGCGCAGTTTTCGTCTGATGTGGCCGATCTCGTTCCGCTGTTCGAGCCTGTTGAATCGCAGATGCGGCAGCAGCATTATGGCAATGTACATGTGTTTGCCAACGAGCAGGTCCTTCGTGCGGCGTGTGCTCTGGCAATGCGGGATCTTTACGGGGAGGCGGCCTACGAGCGCGATATAGCGAGGAATGAGGAGAGAGGGTTCTACCTCACCGCTCATCTTGCCGAATTCATGGAGAAAGAATACCGGGGCAACCGGGAGCGTTATGAGAAATTCTCCGATTTTGTGCCTGACCTCCTGCACGAGATGAAACACCTTGATCCGGAGGAATTTGCCATCCGCAGGTGGCCGATTACCCCGGACGCGGTTCGTCCACTCTTTCTGGGCTCGGTGGTGCTGATTGCCGCCCTATGGTGGTTGACCATCGGGCTGCGCCGCCGACGGCAGCAGATGTTGGAGATGGATGAGGACGAAGAAATCTACTTCGAGTAAGGGAAAAGGTAATTGTAGTGCCTGCTCGGGGCGAAAGACCTGCGGGCGGAAAAGGCCGTCAGCAATGGAGGCGGCCTGGCCTGGGGTGGCGCTTCTGGCGGGTTGAGAACTGCTGCAAGGCAATTTCTGTGAGGTGATCGCTGTGACGGCATCGTACCTGGACCTGGACCGCGCGGGGTGGCGGGATCTGGTGCGTATGGCCTGGGGTGAGATGAGAGAGTGCCGGCTGTGTGCGAGAGACTGTGGGGTCAACAGGAGAGAGGGAGAGCGCGGTTTCTGCCGTACCGGTGAGCTGCCCGAGGTGGCCAGCTATGGACCGCATCCGGGAGAGGAAGCACCCCTGCGCGGGCGAGGGGGATCAGGCACCATATTTTTCTTCGGCTGCAACCTGCGCTGCGAATACTGTCAGAACTTTGATATCAGTCACGCCATGCCGGGACGGGGAACCCCGCTGTCGCGTCTGGGGCAGATAATGCTGCGGCTCCAGCAGTTGGGCTGCCCGAATGTAAACTTGGTCAGCCCGAGCCACGTAATCCCTCATATTCTCGGTGCATTGGCCTACGCAGCTGAGCGGGGGCTTCAGGTTCCACTCGTCTACAACACCGGAGGATATGATTCGCTTCCCGGGCTCCAGCTTCTCGATGGTGTAGTTGACATATACATGCCGGATATGAAGTATCAGGATGCAGAGGTGGCGGAGGATCTCTCTGGAGCTTCTGACTATCCGGAGGTGAACCAGGCGGCCATACGTGAGATGCACCGGCAGGTCGGAGATCTGCGTCTCGATGACCGGGGGGTTGCAAAGCGCGGGCTGCTGGTCCGGCATCTGGTGCTGCCCAATGATCTGGCCGGAACCCGAGAGGGTATGCAATTTCTGGCTGACCTGTCTCCTGATACATTTGTGAACATCATGAATCAGTACCGCCCCGTTCATCGGGCGGGCAGATGTCCCGGGATTGCCAGACCAGTCCAGCGTACAGAATACCGTGCGGCGCGAGAGGAGGCCGAAAAAGCGGGTCTTTGCAGGTTGTATCCCTGATGAGGGCCTGTATCTGGGTTGAGTATGTGGCGTTCAGTGTTTGTGCGGCCCATCCTTGTTGGCAGTTATTCCGACACTCACTCCCCCGTGACTCAGCACTGCATCCTCTGAGCTCGGTCGGGTTGCGAGGAGGGATTTGCTGCGCTCCAGGTAAATGAGGGCTGCCAGGTACATTGCTGCCGCCGATATATAGGGAGCTTCAAAAGACCAGGCGTAGGCCAGTCCGGCCCACAGGGGCCCGGCCATACGTCCCAGCGCATCGAACGATGTCTGCAGCCCCATGGTGACCCCCTGGCTCAGATCCGTGATATTCGACAGAAGGGACGTGACCGTGGGTCTGCCCAAGCCGACGCCTGCACTGATGAATGCGATGCAGAAAAAGATGTGTAAGATGCTGGGGGATAGAGTGAAAATCACAAAACCGACTGAGGCCAGTGCCATGCCCAGTCGAAGGAGGTTCAACTCATTCAGCCATCGCAGGGCTGGGGCAATGAGAATTCCCTGCGTCAGAACGCCTACCGCACCACTGACGGCAAATGCCAGACCGACCGTGGATTCCGTCGCGGTGAATTTGTCAATCAGGTAGAACCCCATCATTGTGGTCAATGCACTCCCGGCAAAGTTCATTGCAAATGGTATCCAGTAGAGAACCGCGTAAGGTTTGCGAATGCTGTCGAGCAGTGCCTCAGCGGCAGAGCGCCCTCCCAGACCGCTTTCTGTCCGGATCTCCGGCTCCGGCAACACAAAATACACGATACCGGCGGTAAGCCACCCGCAGAAGCCCGCACTGAAAAAGATCAGCCGGAAGCCCAGTGGTGCCAGCAGGCCGCCTATGGCCGGGCCGAGCATGAACCCCAGCCCGAAGGCCGCTCCCAGGAGTCCCATGCTGGCACTTCGCTCGTGTGGTGGGGTGACATCGGCTATGTACGCTTTGGCGGCTGGCATGGTGGAGGCGGACAACAATCCCCCAATTGCGCGGGCTATGTAAAACATCCACAACTCAGATGCCAGACCCATCAACACAAATCCGGCCCCGAATCCGAGTAGCCCGATCATGATGGCCGGGCGCCTCCCGTTTCTGTCCGAAAATGCCCCCCACCTTGGTGCGATAATGAACTGTGCAGCGGCCCATACCGTGACGAGAAGCCCCATGTCCAACGATGATGCCCCGAGATCACGCACTGCAAAGGGCAGGAGGGGGATTACGATGCCGAATCCCAGCATCACGAGAAACAGGGTGCTGAACAGCAGGACCAGTTGGGGATTCTTGAAGATCATGTCGGGCCTCAACTCTTTCGAGAGTGAAATGTTCGCATCCCTAACATTATAGCCCGCTGAATTGCCCATGTATATATACGGCATGATCCAAAGTGAAGGGGACAACTCGGGGGCAGCGTAGAAGAATGGATTGGCGGTATAAAGCTGAAGGAGGAACTGAGAGATGATATTGTTCACCCCGGATGTTGACAGTATTGATGAGGTCCATCTCGACGGCTTCTTTTTTGAGTGGTCGGAACCGCTGACGAGGAAGCAGCATCTTGCGGTGCTGCGGGGCAGTGATCACGTTCTCTGTGCGGTAGATGAGGAGGACGGGCGGGTCGTGGGATTCATAACTGCTGTCACCGACGGCGTGTTGAGTGCCTACATACCGCTGTTAGAGGTGCGCAGGGATTACCGGGGAAGAGGCATAGGCACGGAATTGGTCCGCATGATGATGAGTACCCTGCGCCGTTACCGTATGGTGGATGTGGTTTGCGACGAGGAAGTTGCTCCCTTCTATCGGCGCTTTGGATTCAGCCCGTGTATGGCGATGATCCAGCGCCGTAGTCCGGGCGAGATACAAAGGGGCTGAGTTGGAGCGCCCCAATTTCTTGATTGATGGAGGGATAATGTGGCGAATTCAAGGAGTTACCGTATTCTGTCGCAAAAAGAGCGCGCCGAAGTGAAAAACCGGTGGCTACAAGCCAGGCTCCGGGCAGTACTGCCGGAGATAATGAGGCGCGAGGGATTCGACATGTGGATCGTGTGTGCCCGCGAGTATAACGAGGATCCGGTCATTATGTCGCTTCTGCCGGCTGAGATGCTCTCTGCTCGCCGTCGTACCATATTGCTTTTTCATATGTCGGGCAATAGGGGTGTGGAATGTTTGAGTCTTTCACGGTACGGGATCGGCGACTTGTACCGCGGCGTGTGGGATCCCGATCGACAAGGCCAGTGGGAGTGCCTCTCCCGGGTGGTGCGAGAGCGGGATCCACATACCATCGGCATAAATGTATCAGAGACATTCGCATTTGGTGACGGACTGACCCATGGTGAACATCAGCACATGATGAATGCTCTGGGAGATCGATACGCCGGCAGGGTGAGGGGAGCAGAGCGGTTGGCCGTCGGCTGGCTGGAGCGCAGGACACCGGAGGAGCTGGAAGCATATGGTCGGATTGTAGGGGTTGCCCACGCCCTTATAGCCGAGGCATTTTCGGGTCGGGTGATTCACCCGGGAATCACTACTGTCGACGATGTCATCTGGTGGTTCAGACAGCAGATTGCAGATCTGGGGCTTGCGGCATGGTTTCACCCCTCGGTCAGCATACAGGCTCCGGGGCAGACTTTCCGCCAGCCCGATGCCCGTACGCTGATACAGGCAGGAGACGTACTGCACTGTGATGTGGGGGTCCGTTACCTCGGCCTTACTACCGACACACAGCAGCTGGGTTATGTTCTGCGTCCGGGAGAGACCTGCGCACCCCGGGGACTGCGCGAGGCCCTGGCGGTAGGGAACCGCCTGCAGGACATTCTCGCCGGAGAGTTTGCAGTCGGGCGGACGGGGAACGAGATACTCAGACGGGCCCGGGAGAGAGCCAGTGCAGAGGGCATCGACGGGAAGATATATACTCATCCTATCGGGTATCACGGCCACGGAGCCGGTCCGACCATTGGACTCTGGGATAACCAGGAGGGCGTGCCCGGCCGGGGTGACTATCCCCTGCAGACCGATACCTGTCACGCGATGGAGTTGAGCGCCTCTAGTCGTGTTCCGGAGTGGAACGATCAGCCTTTCCTTGCCGCGCTGGAACAAGATGTTGCCTTTACGGGGGGCGAGGTTCACTATCTCGCGGGCAGGCAAACAGAGTATCATTTGATATAGAGGTATACAGGGATGACTCATCTCTGTATGCTGGTGCGATTGTCAGGTCTGTACAGGAATAAGGTAGTCTCGGGGGTGATTGCGCATGGATGCACGCTTTTGGGGCGTAGTCCTTATCTGCGTCGGGTTGATGGCAGCTGTCAGCCAGTTAGGATATGTGAGCGGCGATCTGTTTCTGCTGTTTGTCTCTGCGGCTCTTCTGGCAGGTTATCTGCTGTCCGGCTATGCCACGGGTCTGCTGGTGGCAGGAATGAGTGTTGGGGCATTAGGCTCGTTTGTGGCAATCAGTGACCGCTACCCGGCAACGGGTGCTTGGCTGTTCTTCCTGCTTATGGGGGGCGGATTTCTGCTCGTCTTGCTGATTGAGAGACTCCTGGGCCGGTCCATAGATTGGCCGGTCTACCCCGGCGCAGCCCTTGTTGCATTTTCAGGGTTTATCTACGTTCGGGAGCGCGGGTGCATTGCGGTGTCAGTTTCTTACTGGCGATACTGGCCCATATTGCTTGTGGGCATCGGCCTAATTATGGTCCTCGCCTCATTTTTGCGCCCCACGCGTCAAGGCTGATTGATTCCGCTTTGGAGTGGGCAGCATTTTTCGCTTCTGTGCGGCAGTATATTTGAGCAGAAATTGCCGGTTGTAAGTTGAAAGATAGAGCTACCATCGGGTGGGGATGTGAGTCATGAGGGTTCGAACGCTGGGCATCATACTCTTTGCTGTTGGGTTCTTGATGTTTCTTTACGAAATGGATCTGTTATCCATGGGTCTGATCTGGGTCCTGGGGGGTGTGGCAGCCAGTATAGTCCACCTGCGCTTCGCCTCGTATCCCGGCCTGCTCGTGTTCGGCTGTGGGGCCCTGGCCTGGGGAGTGCACCTTTACATCTCCCAGTATTACGCGCCGCAGATGCACAGGCCAATGCTTTTCCTGCTATTTGGTCTTGGAGCTGCCCTCGCTTATCTGACGGAGGTTATGCTCGGATCATCGGTCCGCTGGCTGCTGTGGGGCAGTCTGGTGCTCTTTATGTTTGCCGGTATTGAGTTCTTTCATGTGATGTTTTACCATCCCTTCCCGGATGGGTTCACCAGGTACTGGCCGGTTGTGCTAATTGCCCTGGGCCTTTGGCTGATAATCGGCGTGAATCAGCGGGCTGCTGGCGGGTAGATTGCGCCGGCATCCAGAACTGAGACGGGAGGTTAATTGATGGCTGTCACTGACAACCCGATTGTGGCGCTGGCGGGATTTTTGGGAATAATCATTGTACTGCTCGTTCTGATAGGACGTTACAGGTGGCACGTTTTCGTCGCGCTGCTCCTTCCGATACTCCTGTTCGGAGTTCTGCCACAGGTAGACCAGGAGGCCTTCATTGCGGCATTTGAGGAGGGATTCGGGAACACGCTCAGCAGCATCGGCGTGGTCATCGTGCTGGGATCAATAATCGCCGAGGCCATGAAGCACACCGGTGCTATCGAGAGGATAACCCTCAGCATGGTGAACCTGATAGGGAGGGCAAAGATGCCGCTGGCCCTAACGTTTACTGGTTATGTGCTGGGAGTGGCAATCTTCGGAGATGTTGCCTACGTCATAGTCAACCCGCTGGTGCATTCGGCGGCAATTGAGTACGGGGTTTCCATGGGGTTGATGGCCTCTGGTCTGGTGGGGGCGATGCAGCTGACGCATGCTGTGGTGCCGCCCACGCCGGGTCCGCTGGCGGCCGCTGCGGTTCTGGGTGCAGATCTGGGCATGGTTATCATATACGGCGCTGTGGTCAGTTTCGTTGGAGCGATAGGGTGCTGGGCATGGGCGAACTGGGTGGGAGCGCGCATTGACTCTCCTCCGTCCGAGGAATTCACTGGACAATCTCTAGCGGATGAGGGACGGGAGGACGAGCTGCCGGGCGTGGCGGCATCCTACATGCCCATCATGGTGCCTATCGTTCTGATCGCCGGGCACAGCGCTTGTGCACTGCTGTGGTCGGAGGGAAACGGTGTGACCCGCGTTCTGGCCTACCTTGGATGGCCGGTGGTGGCGCTCTCTATCGGCCTGCTGCTCGCGGTACGTCTCGCCAAAAAGAGACAGCGCAGTGAGGCTGTCAGCAGCTGGGTGGAGGAGGCGTTGACTACTTCAGCCATCATTTTCGCGGTTACCGGACTGGGTGGATCTCTCAGCTACATAATCCAGGAGACTCCGACTGTTGAATTCGTGGCCGAGAGCGTGGTGCAGGCCGGGATTCCGACTATAGTGATACCTTTTTTGATCGGGGTTCTGGTCAACATGATCACCGGCTCCTCCACCGTAGGTGTTATAGCTGCAGCTTCTCTCGTTGCACCCATGCTGAAACCCCTGGGGTTATCGCCCGAAGCTGCTATGCTGGCAGGGGCATCGGGCTCGATCGTCATCAAGTACGTCAACTCCAGCTATTTCTGGGTCTGCACTTCTCTTTCTGAAATGAAGGTGGACAAGGCCATAATTGCTTACGGTGGATCAACCCTGGTAGGGGGAGTGTTGTCCTTTCTTGCAACCTGTGCATTATGGGTCGCCGGTCTCATCTGACAGAGCCGCCTGGTGCCGACATTTCGCAGGCAGTGGTGTTGGCTTCCGTGAAGACCAGGTGTCCGGTGAGTCGCACCGCGATGTGAGAATGCGCCCGGCAGTATGTTATGTGACTTCTATCGATCTGACGGGGATAATCGCCTGCTGTTTGGCCCTAGCTCAGAAACTTCTGTACCTCCACCTTGTAGCCGTCTGGGTCGCGGGCAAAGAAGTGATATATCTTGAATTTCTCGTTGACACGGGGTGCCGACTCCACCGTCACTGATGGGTGAGAGCGGAGAAGCTCATAAGCTTCATCCACATCATCAGTCAACAGCGTCACGATGGAGCCGTCCGGGTCGGCCGGGGGAAAATGAGTGCAGAATCCCAGATAGCTTCCCTCTTCTACCTGGTAAATCCTGCAATCCCCCTGGTCCTTGTAAAGGGGCAGGCCCAGGGCGTCGTGATAGAAATCATGTGTGGCTTTCAGGTCGTCAGCGTGAAAGAAAGCCACAAAACCGTTCCAGTTCATACTGTACCTCCTCTTTCGTCCCCAACGTACGGGTCAGAAATCCACTCAGGCTCGAATTGCCATTTTTACTTGATTTCGATGACCGGAGGCACCAATCCTTTTCCTGAATTCCTGAGTTTTTGGCCTCGGAGGGCTCTGGTGAGGCTACAGCGGGCACGAGGTTCTTCAGGTGTGCCGAGTGGGCACGCAGATCGTCTGACCCACATAGATGTCCTCCGGGTGCTGAATATCTGGATTTGTGTGCAGCAGGTCTTTAAGGGACAGCCGGTGGCGGTTTGCAATCCTGAACATGGTGTCGCATTTTCTCACGGTGTATCTCATGGTTCCGGGCGGACAGTGACAGTCTTCTTCCCAATCCCAGGCGGGGATGCAGACCAACATTCCGCTTTCCAGCTGGTCCGGGTCAATGTCGGGATTGACCTCCAGGATGGCGTCAATAGTTGTGCCAAATCGACGGGCCAGGCGGAAGAAATTATCACCCGGGCGGATGGTGTAAGGTTGGGTGTTTTCAGGGCACTCGATGTCTTTTTGGGCATCGCTTCTCGGGATGTGGATGATCTGCCCGTCGGTCAGGGTGTCTGGATCCACCCCCGGATTTTCCTCTAACAATGCATCAATGCTGACACCGTGTGATTCTGCAATTGAGAAATAGGTATCGTCTCTATCGACGGTGTACCTGCGGGCAGCGCCTTTAATCGTCTCACAACCGGCATTTCCGCGAGTGTGCGGGGCACTGAAACTGCTCATGATTTACGGTCACCTCCACATAATTCGCTCTTATATGGTATTCGGTCTCCCCGGATGAGGTTAAAGGAACGGGGATCCCGGCAGGATATGCCGCCCGCCAGG
>Ga0207421_10006210_pt1 | contig 13085 bp, 12 predicted proteins | sample SodLakKL_010_SED_4_FD_187542 | JGI IMG/M metagenome (GOLD analysis project Ga0207421, IMG submission 187542) | Alkaline sediment microbial communities from Lake Tanatar, Kulunda Steppe, Russia - 8KL_010_SED (SPAdes) (version 2) | ecosystem: Environmental > Aquatic > Non-marine Saline and...
CAATTTATTAGGGGCATTATTATTAAATACAATGCAATTCTTTCTGACGACCACCCAGGTATTCAACACGCCCTCCAGTAAAAGCCGCAGTTTGCTCGAGAGCAATCATTACCTCCTTATTGTTCCAGGCGGTAATTTTTTCTTTGACATTTAATTCTATGGCATAACAGGTATCATTATAGAGAGGGTATTCGCCTTTAAAGGGTATAAAGGATTGCTGGTCAAAAAGTCCAATTGTTGGCCCAGCTCCGTGCCCATGAATACCTATTGGATGAGTATAAATACTGGCGTTAATCCCTTCTTCTTTGGCTTTTTCAAGGGATTTTAGAAGGATTTCATTTCCAATTTTACCTTCAACAAAATTTCCGGTAAAAATATCCTGTAAACGATTAGCTTTTTCTAATGCTTCCATTAATTCCCGGGGAGGTTGTGTTTCCCCCTGTTTTAAAACATATGCCATCTGTTGGGTATCAGTTGCCAGCCCCAGGTAATGAAACCCCATATCACAGTGGAGAAGATCCCCGGGGAGAATTGCACTTTCACCGGTAATTTTGTCATCACTACAGCGCTGGATCATTATTGTCGGCTGGAACCAGGCCTGCAGGCCGATGTCAGTTATAGTCTGGCGCATCCACCAGGCAAGATCTCTCAGTGTTGTAACTCCAGGGTGAATTACTTCCGGGGAAAAAGCTTTTCCGATTATACCGTGAGCAATCCTGTTTATCCCTGCATAGGCAGTTAATTCCTGGGAAGTCCTTCTTTCAAGCCAGGAAATTGCCAGTTTTTCTGCTGATACTATTTTTGCTTGATTTTCTGAATTTAGAGCATCGATAAATTGATCGTACTGGGATTTGCTCAGGCCATCCCCGAGAGCAAAGTGATCCGAGAAATTAAGACCAATATTTACTGGTTTTCTTTCTTTAATCTCCCGAGCAAGAGCTTCCCACTGTTCTTCCTTTTCAGGTTTCCAGACCTGCGTATAAAACTCATTAAGTGCAGGGTCGGGTTTGCCAAAACTCAAGCACTCCACATTCCCTTCTTCTTTCCTGTGAAAAACCAGGATCGTTCGCCTGCGGGCGGAGAGCATAACTGCAGGCATCAGACTTAAAACAACTGGGTCCTCATTATATTCACGGGCAATTACTACCCAGAAATCAATCTCTTCCCTTTCCATTAACTGGGGCAAAATTTTTTCCAACCTGTATCTTAGCCACTCATCGGTAAACTCAGCCTGTTTTCTCAAGGGCAAAATCCTTCTTCTTAAATCTTCAATACTGCAATATGCCACTGATTTGTCCCCTTTCCTGATAGTTAACCTGTTAATTTAAAAAACCTCTGGCTTATTAAATTCGATCTCAATTACTTTAAACTTATACCAGGTAAAATCCCCTTCTTCCAATTCCCAGGTAATTTCTCCTGCGGTGGGGATTCTAAAACCATCTAATTCCTTGTGGTCCTTCATTAAAACAGTCCAGGGTTCCATCCTGAACTGGCCATTAAATTCACCAAACCTCCTGGCAGAAAAGCTAACCGGATCTCCGGTATTATTGAAAGTAAATACCCCCGAAACTCTAATGTTTCCATGCCTTATTATTGCCCGGGCAGATTTTTCATCGATCTCTTCCCAGGAAAGAAAGTTGCTGATTGCCACGGTAGGAAACCATACCATTTCTGCCAGATACCGGACCAGGGTCCCCTGGTCAACCTGAAAACCAGTTTCATCCGCAATAGTAACAAGAGACAACGGCTTAATTAACATATTGCCCCTGCCTTCTTTATAAACATCCCGGCCAGAAATATGTATTAATGGAGCGGCATTTATCCTGGCCTGCCAGATAAACCCGGGCTGCTCCACAGTAATATATTGTTCCGCATTCAAGGACATCCAGCGTCCCCCGGGGTTTAATCTCATTTCAGCTTCCTGCAACATACGAGCAAACTGAATTTTCTCCTGACCAACCACTCCCGCGCCCTCAAGCCATTTCTGAACAGGCTCAGGAAGACCTTCCAGATCTTTTAATTCGATAATATAATTATCCCTCTGGGTATCCAGGCAGAAAAGATCCTCCACTTTTTCCTGGGTTTCCCGGGTAAACTGGACTCTGGCGAATGCCGAAAAAACCACCACAATTGCCAGAGTTGCTACAATTATTAATCCGATAATTGCTACCTTTTTTTGCATAAATCCTACCCATCCCTTCTAAATTATTGGGATTTTTTTATTAAAGATAACTCTGACTACTTCACTAAATATCCCCCATTTCCTTCATTTTGATTTACTCCCACAAATATTTTTTCCCCTAAATCCAAAAATTTCTTAAAATAAGGGAGAAGGCGGGCAGGAAAAAACAATTCCTGGTGGAAATGGTGATTTAGGAGAGCGAAAGGAGCGTAGACCATGTCCACACAACAAAAACCGGCCCTTGTTATCGCAAAATGCCCCAAGTGTGGCTACAAAGATCCCGGCCTTGAATTACTTAGTACTGCCGAATTTTATTGTCCGGATTGCAAAAGATGGACAAAACCAGTTCAACCCAAAGTTCAAAAAACTCTTTTTGATAAATAGGGCCTCGCCCAAGAGTCTTTTTTATTTTAAATTTCCCCTTTATTTCCTTCTTAAGAAATTCCTTTCAAATTTGTTTCTGCAGCCCATAACAGATGGGCTTTTTTATTGGCTTTTTAAGCACAAAAAAACCTTTGCCCGGGATTTCCCCCGGGCAAAGGCCATTAACCTAATTTTTATTTCCTTCTAAAATAATATCATCAATGAACCAACCACTTACCTTCGTTGAACCCCCTTCATATATCCAGGCAATCCTAACGTTTTCCCTATCAAATTCATCCCCCAGAGGAATCGTCATAACCAGAGGAACAAAAATATCATTAGGGACTTCCCATTCTCGGTCCCAGGTATTGCCTGAATCAGTTGACACTGCAACCCTGAGTTCAAAATTCAAATCGTTAACATCCCAGGGCGTGACCTTTTGTTTGAAAATCAGTTCTAGGTCAACATAATCCGTGGCATCAATTTCTGGAGTCATTACTATGAAAGTTCCCTCAGCTTCCGGGGAAAAATAAAAGCTGAGTTCGAAGGGTCTCCCTCCCGAGTAAGAATAGTCGTACAGGGAATCTGTAACATTCCAATTTAACCCATCCTGGGTCCCTTCTCTTACCCAGCCAGGATATCTATTCTCAAATTTCTCTTCTTCTTTCCAATCATCATTGGTTTTTTGGTTAAAGTACTCCTCAAAAATAATCACTATATTTCTAACCCTGAGCTCCCCGGTTTCTGCGGTCTTTCCACTTTCCACATGAGTTATAGTTACTCTCGCCCCAGCATCAACCGGACCAAGTACTTCTTCATGGTCACGATCAGTGGTTAAGCCAAACTCCTCAAAATCCTCAAAAAACACATCCTGGCTAAAGCCATCCATCCATTCTAGTTCTACCATTAAATCTTTCAAATCAAGTTGGTCATCAGGTGAGTAGCTCAACCTGGGTTGTCTAATAACGGTTATTTTTTACAACCGTTCCTTCTTCCATTGCAAACTCCACATCTCTTGCTTCCTCCTGAATTACGAAATCACCCAGGAAATCATAATATTTTGGTAACTTGGCCTCAAACCAGTATTCTCCATCAGGTAATTCTACAACTTTTTCTCCGTTACTACCTGTTTCAAATTGGGGCCCTTCTGGAATTGTCCTTTGTTCATCTTTATAAACCTGGATTTTTACCCCTTCTAATCCATTTTCCTCTCTAAAGGTAATCTCATATCTGTCCAGTTCTTCGATAAAAACTGCCTCTATCTTGGCCTTATCCTTAAAATTCCGGACCCTGATTTCATCTTTATAAAGTTCGCTGGAAACTCCATAGTCCGCACCAGTAATTTCCCATTGAGAAAACTCGTATCCCTCTGCGAGAAACGCTTTAAGGTAAAGGGAAATTTCAGGTTGAACAAACCTTGTTTGATTTTCAATTTCTATCGATTCTTCATTATCCTTTTCTTTAACCTCTCCATGGTCATTCCAGGTGATTGTAATTTATACCATAACGGGTTTTATACCACAACCAGTTATAACAAGGGAAAAAACTACTGCGAATACAACAATGACAAGTATTTTTAAATTAACCTTCTCCATTTAACTCCCCCTTCCCTAAGCAAATAATATTAAGACTGTGTTTTTTATGAAAACCCCCGGCATGTAAAGCTAATTGCTTTCCCGGGTAAGTTCTCCTCTCATTTTGGCAATTTAAAACGCTAAAATAGCTTAATATTGGTAATTTTCTACCTTTTCAGAAATCCACCTTAATTTTCTATTAATTATCCTACTTATACTGAGCATTTCCCCTCTGATAAAACCGGTTTTCATTTCCAGGCATTCCACCCTTTACTTCCCATATTATGGGAAAAGAACAAACCCTCTTTCCCCAGATATAACTGGTAAAGTGAAAATTACCCGGGCAAAAAATTTAATACTAATATTGGGAAATGGTTTTTACCCATGTCTGTTTATTCCTCAGAAAAGCTTGATGGATAATAAATTAATTACCCTCGGGAACAAAAATTATTATCCGGTCATCATTTCCCCGGGGGTTACCCCTTCCATCCCTGTTAGAGGTCAAAATATAAATCTTTCCATCGGGCCCCAGGGCAGCATTTCGCAATCGCCCATATTCACCATCCAGATGTTTATGCAACTCTTTTACCTCTGCAGTCTGGGGATCAATAACAGCCTGGTACAATCCATTTCCTCGCAAACCAGCAAAGAATATACTACCTTTATAGTAAGCAGCTCCGGAGGGAGCCCAGGTTCCCGTTCCAGAGTGTATCACCGGGGTTTCCATTTCGGACCTTGTTTCATCACCAATGATCTCCGGCCATCCGTAATTTTTCCCTTTTTCAATTAAGTTTAGTTCATCATGACCAGTAGGCCCATGTTCGGTTGACCAGAGCCTTCCCTGTTCATCCCAGGCAAGACCCTGGGGGTTCCTATGACCATAGGAAAAAACCGGGGAAGCAAATGGGTTATTTTCCGGGACTCCCCCCTCTTCATCCACTCTTAAAATCTTTCCGGCAAGGGATTCTCGATCCTGAGAAAGAGCAGTAACTGCAGCATCGCCCGTAGTAATGTAAAGATAGCCATCGGGACCGAAGGCTATCCGGCCCCCGTTATGAATTCTTGCCCCCGGGATTGAATCGATTATTGTAGTCCGACCCGTGAAGCCTTCTTCCAGGGTATAAACATACCTGTCAACACGGTTTAAAATGTTCCCATTTTCCTGGTAGGTAAGGTAAAGGTATAGGTACCGGTTTTCAGCAAAATCAGGATGGAGGGCCATACCCAGTAAGCCTCCCTCCCCCACATGGTAAACATCCGGAACATTATGATTCTCCTGATTTTCTCCAATTCGCTTCAAAACTCCAGTTCTCTCGGTAACCAGAACATCGCCATCTGGAAGGAAAGCAATTTCCCAGGGAATTTGAAGTTTTTCTGCAAAAACTTCCTGGACTCCCGGGTTAGCTTTGGGGGATAGGGGATTAATCCACAAAAAAATAAGGACCGCTCCAAGAACAAACAAAAAAATCAAGAAAGACCTTCTGTCTTTCATCCTCATTCCCTCCTAAAAAATACTGGCTTATTTCTCAAACCTAATTCGGTTTACCCCATAGATCAAAATCCTCCATCGTTCATATCTGGAAGCGTAGAAGGAAATACTTCCATAATTCCTATTATCATAATATCCAATTGCCCTTAATTCATAGTTTCCATCAGGTAGTTCGGGATAAACCCTTTCTCCTGGTTTCAGCTGGGGATAAACTCTATCCTGATCCCTGCTGGATCGAGAGGTAATTACAACCCTAATGGTATCACTGGTCTTGTTCTCAATATAACTGTAATATTTATAGGTTGGAGGGTATCTTAACTCCAGCTCAATTTGAATTAAACAGCCCGACACGGTTAAAGTTGTTATTAAAATCAACAGAACAAACACTGCTTTTCTCATTTGAGGCCACCCTTTTCTTTTTTTTATTATCCAAATAGGGTAATTAGTAAAGCAGAATAAAGAAGCTTTGTGCTTCAATAATATAATTCGACAAATTTTTTGTTTATCCCGCAAACCGGAAAATTTTCGTTTCTTTATACCTGTTCAGAAATTTTTTTGTTTTTTGCTCCTTAATCAAAAAACAAAGCTTCTTCCTTTATCCCCTAACCTAACTTCTTTTTATTTTTTTGTTTGGAAAGCTTTTCTTCTACAACAGAAAAAACGGAAAGACTCGCGAAAAAAACGAGCCTTTCCTCTTTACCATTATTAGTTTTTGTGGAAATATTATGGAAAGCAAACTTCTTTTTCTAGGGTTTTTTGGTCTTTTCCATTATCCCAACTCTGCCAGAGAATGGCCTAAAGGATTTTTAAACAAATAGCGTCTTACTCATTCAATACTTTCTTATTCTCCCACAACTCCCAAAAGTTCCTGGACAGCCTGGCGGAGAAGATCGGGAACAACTTCAAAGCTATAACTGCATTCCAACCTTTCGATGTGTTTATGGGCATCATACCCCTGAACGCTAAGGTTAATAACTGGAATATCCAGCTTCCTCAGGTCCTCCAGGGGGAGAGTATAGCCCACTCCCCAGGTCGGCATATTGGGCTTAAAATAATCCCTTGTATCCTGGTAATCGGACAGCTGACAATAATTTAAATCCGAAATCCCTGGGAAAAAGGGAAAAATTTTCACTTCCTGCCCATGTTTGGTTTGCGCTCGTTTCTGAAGCATTTCTGCTACTTTATACATCTCTTTATCCCTTTTACTTTGAGCGACTGATTTTACGGGGGGATAATATGGAGGGGTAAATCCAACAACAAGACCGGGCCCAGGTTTTTGGACATAATCATCTATAATTTCCGTCATCCGGAGACATAACTCCTGTTCCTCCATATTATGGTGATTATCACGGAAAAAATTTTCCAGAGCCAGGTCAACGTCCTTTCCATATTCTTCCCGGGCAAGATTGTAAAATTCCTCATAGGTTAAAACCCACGCTTCTCTTTTTTTCCCCGGGAGGGACTGTCCCTGCCAGGATAAATATTGCTGCAAACGCTGCCCCATTTCCTCATTTAATGCAAATACCACCTTTTTTCCAACCTCTAAGATTTCTTCTAAAAGTTCTCGTGGACTGCGATAAAGGAGGGAAAAATTTAAATAAGAGGCTGCCGTATGCGGAATTTGAGCCGAATAGTGCCTTTTATTATCCCGAACCTTCAAAAAAGTAGGAGGAGGCGCAACATAACCTTCGAGTTTTTCACAAAAAGATATATTCCCTTCCAGGTTTTTGATCATCTCGGCAAGCAAGAGGTTGGCGTTAAATCCGCTCAAAACATCTCCAACGTGGGATTCAATTCCCCTGGCATAACAGAAAAGGACAGCTTTTCCCATTGAACCCGTGTATATGTATTTATTTTTATCGCCGGGATAAGCTGGAAAAGCAGGTTCACAATTAATTACACCCTTATATTCCAGGTCCATTTCTTCCCGCAATTTATTAAAAACCTGGACTGCAGTAAGCATTCCCCGGGAAGTAGTCTCTTCGTCCGGAACGGTTAGCAGAAGGATATTCCCTTCCAGAGTATTCAACTGTGAAAGGTCATGGAGGAGCGAAATTTGTATCGCCAAGCCTGCTTTCATATCTGCAACCCCCCGGCCGAATAAAAAGTCATCCTCTTTTTCCGGGGGTAAAAGGTCCTTTATTTCTTTTCTTTTTAGCAACTCCCGGGTCAGTTCCCTTGGGGAAAAAGCCAATTGCTGATATCTCCCGTAATCCAAGACATCAACTACATCATAATGGCTTAGGAGAATCACCGTCTGTTTCCCTCGCCCCGGGAGAAATGCTCCGAAAACTTCCCTATTATGCGGATCTCCTTCCATTTTTTCACGAATGATATACTGGGAATTTTTTTGAAAAAACGGAATGCGGTTAAACACTTCAACCAGTAATTCTACCATCGAATTTTCTTCCTCTGTGTTGGAAAGTGAAGGGATAGAACATAGCTCAATTAACAATTCTTCTATTCTTTTCGGCTGTAACCATCTCATAAATTATTCAGCTCCTTATCTCCAGCTCAAGGCTAAAATTCTTGAAACCCAAAGGGTGATTTCCGGAATATGAGAGACGAGAATCAGGGCGACCAATAGGGCAAAAAGGAAAGGTAAAACCTCTCTCATTCCCTTTTCATAGGGCACCTCGCCAATCTGTGAAGCTACCATAAGAGTCATTCCCATGGGAGGTGTTGCATTGCCGATATTGACATTTACAAGCATAACCATAGCAAAATGCAAAGGATCAAAATCCAGTTGAACCATTACAGGCGTGACAATAGGGGCAAGGATTACAACTGCGGGCCCAAGATCAAGAAACATTCCAACAATAAGGAACAGGATGTTGATAATTGCCATCTGAATAATTGGATTAGCGCTCAAACTGATAAATCCTTCTTTCATGATTCTAATTCGACTAGTATCTGCTACCAGCCAATCCCAAATATTTGCAGTCCAAAATTCAGAAATTATTAACTCTTTTTGTTTATTCTAATCAAAGTTTGTAGCTGCAGCAATTAACCAAAAAAAGGCACTCTATTTTTGCGAGTAAGTTTTTTGTAAAGCCAAATCAAGAGTCTTTTCCTTTACTATAACCCATACAGAAAATTAAGCTGGAAGAAGAAAAGAGAGCAAGAAGAAGAAAAAAAGTAGTTATTTACCGGATAAATTTGAAAAAAAATAAAATTAAAACTTTTTTTAACCTTAAACTGCCAGCCACACGAAAAAAGAAAAGCAGGGGGTAATACCCCGCTTAATTATTTGGAGCCGAGGGAGAGAATCGAACCCCCGACATGCTGATTCTCTAAGAAGGACTTGCAAAACCATTTGCAAGTCAATAAAAAACTAATTCCTTTTCAGGAAAATTTCCTTTTTTAGTCCTCTTTTATATTACTTAAACAATTTCTAAGCTCCTTAATTTTCCCCTATTCATTAGCAAATATCAATTTTTTTTGGAAATGCTAATTTTGCCCAGATTTAATAGGAGGCAGTGTCCTTTTTTTGCATCTTTACCACGAATACCAGATTAGGTGTCTTTCATCCGGGGATCAAGTGCATCCCGTAATCCATCACCCAGAAGGTTAAAACCTAGCACAACAATTACTATTGCAAGGCCGGGGAAGGTTATTGACCACCAGGCATAGCGGATATATGGGCGAGCCATGGAAATCATAAAGCCCCAGGTTATTTGATCAGCTCTGGCTCCCAACCCTAGAAAACTCAGCCCGGCTTCGCTGATAATTGGAGCCGCAATACCAAGTGTCGCGTAAATAACTATGGCGGGCATAATGTTGGGTAGGATATGGGCCAGCATTATTCTAATATCTTTTGCCCCTAGCCCCCGAGCGGCGATCACATAGTCCCTTTCCCGAATAGATAGAACTTCCCCTCGGACAAGGCGGCAAAAAGTAGTCCAACCTACAATAGAGAGGGCAAAGAATACGTTAAATAATCCTGGACCTCGTACCGCCATAATGGCCAGAGCAAGAATAATTCCAGGAAAAGCTATTACAGCATCTGTTAAACGCATAATTATGGTTTCCACCCAGCCCCCGTAATAGCCTGCAAAAAGACCCAGAATAATTCCGATTAAAGCTCGGACTGCAATGACACTTACCCCCATAATCAGGGAAATACGGGCGCCGAAAATCATTCTAGACATTATATCGCGGCCAAAAAAATCTGTCCCAAATGGGTGCTCCCAACTAGGGGCTTCCTGCCGGTTCCTTAAATTCATTTCAAAGGGGTCATAGGGAGCAATGTAGGGGGCAAAAACTGCAATTACAATAAATAAAAAGACAATTGTTAGACCAATTATTGCGGTGGGGCTTTTTTTAACTCTAGCAAAGGCATCCTGATAAAAACTTATGCTTTGTTCTTCCATGTGTACCCCCTCCTTCTCAATCATAGCGGATCCGAGGATCCAAGAAGCCATACATTATATCAGTTAGGAGATTTATCAAGATAAACATTAAGGCAAATAAAAACAAATTCCCCATAACAACGGGCATATCCCGAGCCAGTAGCCTTTCATAAGTAAAGTGACCTATGCCGGGATAAGCAAAAACCGCCTCTGTAATTAAGGATCCCCCTAGCCGATAACCCATCTGCAATCCAACAATAGTAGTAACTGGAAGAAGAGCATTTTTCAGGGCATGCCCGTAAATAACCCGGCGTTCAATTAATCCCTTGGAACGTGCGGTTCTGATAAAATCGGTACGAATAATTTCTAGCATACTAGAACGGGTTAAACGAGTAATAAGTCCAGCGGATGCTGTTCCCAATGCAATACTGGGCATAATAAGGTGGGCCAGGGTTCCTCGTCCCGAGGCCGGTAGCCAACCCAAATGAAAAGAGAACAAAAGGATGAGCATCAACCCAAGCCAAAAATTGGGAATTGACACTCCCAGGAGAGCGAAAATCCGAGAAAAAGAATCAACAGGAGTGTTCTGTTTTACTGCAGAAATTATTCCTATTGGGATCCCGATAATGGTGGAAATTAATAAAGAAGCAATAACCAGGTGCAAAGTAGCGGGCAAACGCCGCATCAGAGTCGGAAAAACTTCCCGGCCGTCCCGGAGAGACGTGCCAAAATCTCCCTGTAAAATCCCACCCACCCAATCTAGATATTGGATATATACAGGCCGGTTTAAACCCATGGCTTCCCGTAGCCGCTCAACCTGTTCCCCCGTTGCTTCCTCCCCCAGAATATTGGCAGCAGGACAGCCGGGGAGGAAATGGAGAAGAGAAAAAACAATCAAAGTAACAATAATTAAGACCGGAATGGCTTGCAAAAGCCTTTTTAAAATATATGTCTGCATAGCGTACGGCCTCCTCGTTTAATCTGCCGAACCAAAAAACAAATACTCCAGGTTAAACCTTGGAAAAAATGAATGGGGATCAGTACTGAAAAGCCTGGAAAATTAAAGGATACTATGCCTGGGAAAACAGAGAATTGGAAAGGCCCCCCAGGCAGGGGGGCCTTAGGTTAATTGTTTAATTTATTTTTTCCAGGAGGCTCCATGGAGAACTCGGTACTGGGTATTCAACAGCCATTCAAAATCAAAATCGGCATCCCAAACCATGCTCATCTGGGTGTAGCGGACAGGAATATTTGGTAGTTCCTCAGTATAGATTCTCTGAGCTTCCCGATATAACTCTGCCCGCGCTTCCTGATCGCCAACTATCCGGCGTGCTTCATCGATAATCCGATCAAATTCAGGGTTTTTATAATGTCCCCGGTTGGCCCCGTGGGGAGGAATATTATCGCTGTGATAACGGCGAAGGAAAATGTCTGGGTCAAAAGCATTTACCATACCTGAATGAGCTAGTTCAAAATCTCCTTCACGAAGTTCGGAGAAATAGGTAGACCATTCAGCAGTTTGATGTTGTAGGTCAACCCCAATCTGTAGCCAGTAAAAGCGAAGAATTTCACCAAATTCTACGTTTGTAGTTCCAGTAGAGGTTTTAAGGGTTACCGAAAAACCATCCGGATAACCGGCTTCAGCTAGGAGTTCTTTTGCCTTTTCCGGATTATAATCGTAAGTCCTCTGCACTTCTGGGGCATAAGCCCAGGTATCTGGAATAAAGCAACTGGTTGCAGGAATGGCAGTTTCAAAAACGACGTCAACCAACTCATCCATGTCAATCCCATAAGCCAGGGCCTGCCGGACTTTCTTATTGCTAAGGATTTCGTGATCATGCTGAACAAAGATGGGGAAATAATTTAGGGTGGTATATTCCCCTACTGTGAAATTCGGGTTTTCCCTCATCCGGTCCAGTTCCTCAGTGGGTACGTCGGAAAAATCCAGGCCCCCACCGAGAAGCTCGGTAAACCGAACTTCAGCTTCGGGAATGTAGCGGACATTAATTGTTTCCAACTTAGCTGGTCCCCGGAAATAGTCTTCATACCTGGTAAGAACAATTACATCGTTGGGCTCCCATCTTTCAAGCATAAAGGGTCCAGTCCCTACAGGCTTATAGCTAAAATCACCCCCGGGTGAATCCGGAGCGATATGCTTGGGAACAATGCGGTGGGCTAGGTCATAGATAAGTACTGCGTCGGGTTCTTTGGCTTTGATTTCAACGGTGTAGCGATCCAGGGCCTTTACTGATTCAATAGGCTGCAAACCGTCAAAATGGGGGGATCCAAAATCTGGATCTCGCATAGTTTCAAAAGTATAAACTACATCTTCTGCAGTTAATTCCTCCCCATCATGGAAAAGAACTCCCTCATGCAGTGTAAAAAGATAGGTGGTATCATCAGGGTATTCGATACTTTTAGCCAATTGCAATTGGATTTCTTGGTTGTGGTCAATGTAAAAGAGTTCATCAAATAGCAACATATTAATTTCATGGGAATAGACATCCCGGGCCATTCTTGGGTCTAGGGTGGTAGCATCAGTTCCCCTGCCCCAGTTAAGGTCGCTGCGCGGACTATCTTGAGCCCCAATCTGTCCGGAGAAAATTAAGGCAGTTCCTAATAGCAAAATCAAGGCAATTAAATTTAAACTGGACTTAAGTTTTAACATTCTCATTTCCCCCTCCTTTTCGGGTGGTGATCAAGTAATAAAAATATCTGAAATTCAAGCAACTAAAATTGCTTGCGGGGATCCAATTTTCCGGTAAGAAATCACCACCCTTCCTTTGAGGGGTATTTTAGTTTTTAAATCTTTTTGCAGTGTTAAAGCAGTGCAAACATTATGCCACTCGTCAACAGAAATGTTTCCTGAATGGAAAAACCGAGGAATCGTTTAATAAAATAAACAAAAAATTTTGGTTGATGTCCCGTATTTTGGACATTGCTAAACCTCTGCATTTTTAAAAAAGTATTTCCTCGTCTGTGAATTATAAGATAAACTTCGACACTAAATACTTGCTTTCCTTTTAAATTTTAATTTGGTGATTTACCGGATAAATTTGAAAAAAATAAACAAAAAATTTATTTTTACATTAAACTGCCAACCACACAAAAAAATAAAAGCAGGG
>Ga0207421_10006211_pt1 | contig 13084 bp, 10 predicted proteins | sample SodLakKL_010_SED_4_FD_187542 | JGI IMG/M metagenome (GOLD analysis project Ga0207421, IMG submission 187542) | Alkaline sediment microbial communities from Lake Tanatar, Kulunda Steppe, Russia - 8KL_010_SED (SPAdes) (version 2) | ecosystem: Environmental > Aquatic > Non-marine Saline and...
AAGGGATGAGTAGCCATGTTCTTCCATAAACTCTTCCATCTCTTTAACTATCTTGCCATAGACTTCAGGACCTTTAACGATAGGCGCTGTGCAGACCTGAACTGCTTCTGCTCCCATCATTATCATTTTTATTGCATCTATACCATTGCTAATACCTCCAACTCCAATAACCGGGATATCAACACTGGTTACGGCCTGATAGACTGCTCTTAATGCCAGTGGGAAAATAGCCGGGCCTGATAACCAGCCAAACCCATTGGCACTACCCATTAATGGACGACCATCTTTAACATCAAAGTCAATAGTTGGTCCGAATGAGTTAATTAAAACAAGCCCATCTGCTCCTGCTTCTTCAGCAGCTTTAGCAAACATTGGAATATCAATCTGTGGGCTTAATTTTACCCAGACAGGTAGATCTGCTCCCTCTTTAGCTGCTTTGATACTTTCTACTACTGGAGTCGGGTCATCACCTAAGTAATGAGTTGAAAGTTCAAGGGCATCAGCATAGGGTTCAACCTTTGCTGCCAGCTCTTTTATTTCCTCAGCAGAATAACCGAGACCAACAATTACCGGTAATCCCAGTTTAGCTATCTCAGGATATTCATTATCCAGCCACTGGTCTGGTCCCATTTCTGACCAGAGTTCTGTATTCATAAACCCACCACGAATTGATGCCATATTTGGTCTTGGCACCTGGGCAGCTTCTACAGAGATCGTCTTTGTTACAATTGCACCTGCACCTCCGTCTGCAGCTTTTTTAGCCAATTTTGCGTCCTTGACTGGTGGACCAGCAGCGGGCATAACAGGATTCTTGAATTCGGTTCCAAATAGTTCTAAACTTAAATCAACCATTAACAATCATCTCCTTATTAGATTAAGATTATATTAAATTTCTAATTTTCTTGTTTTGCAAGTTCTGCTTTTATCTTTTCTGGTGTTATTGGCAAATCTTTAATCCTAACACCTATGGCATCATATACGGCATTGGCAACTGCTGGAGCAGCAGCGATTGTGCATGGTTCTCCTATACCTTTAGCTCCATACGGGCCTTTTGTATCCTCTCTTTCTATTAATACAGACTGAAATTCAGGGCTATCAACTGTCGTAGGTATCAAATATCGACTCATATCTGCATTGATTGTAAAGCCATTTTCAATTACCTGCTCTTCCATCAATGCCATTCCAATACCCTGGACAGTTCCTCCTTCAATCTGGCCTTCTACTCCCTGAGGATTAATAGCTTTACCTACATCTAAAGCAGTATGAACTTTATCTACTATAACTTCACCTGTTAAAGTATCAACAAAAAGATCTATAACCTGAGAAACAAAGGTATAACCAACATAAACTTTTTTGGATTCTCCGGTACGCTGGTCTGGCTTATATGTCTTAGGAAAGAAAGTACCTCGACCTTTTAATTCAATATTTTTCTCTTTAAGTTTATCTGCCAGTTCCCAGTAGGTCATTTCTTCACCAGGATCTTCATGGGGATATACTTTGCCATCCTTAACTCCCATTTCAGGATGATTGGTGGTAAATATTTGACTTGCATGATGATAAATATTACCTAGCAGATCTTCAGCGGCTTCTTTAACTGCATTTCCTGTAAAAAATGTTTGCCTGGTTGCTGAAGTTGAACCGGCATTCTGAGTTGTATGGGTATCACCTTCAACGATCTCAAAATTCTCAGGACTTATTTTTAAAACTTCTGCTGCAATCTGAGTAACCACTGTTTGAACTCCCTGACCAACATCAGCAGCTGATGTTCTGATTAATATCTTATCTTCTGTAAATTCAATTTCAGCTATTGAATGGTCAGGAAAGCCTTCGCCATAACCGAAGCCAAACATTATAGTTGCTAAACCACGGCCTTTTTTAAGCATCAGTATCAGCCCCTTCCCAGCCAGATAATTCTTTTACTTTTTCTATAGTTTCTCTAACATTAACACTTTCATTCAATTCCTGCTGATTTGGAGTAGTTGAGCCTGGTTTATAGGCATTCTTATATCGGAATTCTGCTGGATCCATACCTAATTCATCAGCAATTATATCCATCTGGGAATCATAGGCAAAGGCCATCTGGGTTGCTCCAAAGCCTCTCATAGCACCACAGTAAGTATTATTGGTATAGACTGTATAACTTACCCCTCTCACATTCGGGACAATATAAGGGCCAGTACAATGATATAATGCTTTGTGAACTACGGCTACTCCACTGGATGCATAGGCTCCAGTATCACCGATTAAGGTTGTCTGCCAGGCAGTCAATTTGCCATCATCTGTAACTCCAGTTTTATGTCTTATTATCATGGGGTGTCGTTTTGATTGAGCTATCATGGACTCTTCACGATTATAAATTAATGCAACTGGCTTCCCTGTTGCTTTTGCTGCCAGGGCAAGATGAATATGAACAGAAATATCTTCTTTTTTGCCAAAAGCTCCTCCAATTACTGGCTGTTTAATCCTGATCTTATCTTTACTAACACCTAGAGCCTGAGCCATATCTGCCTGGGTATCATGTAGCCACTGGGTGGCTGCCCAGATAGTTATTTCCTCTGATTCTGAATCATACTCAGCAATTCCCTTTTCAACCTGAAGTGGAACATGATCCAGGAACTGTGTCGTAAATTCATTTTCAAATATATGATCTGCTTCTTCAAAACCTTCTTCAACATTTCCTTTTTCTACATAATGGTCACAGATGATATTGCTATGATTTAGATCATCGTCTATATAATGGGTCACTTTGATTAAATGATCCTGATGAACTTCAGGAGATTCTGGCTGAATTGCCTGTCGAGCACTGGAAACAACTTCTAATTCCTCTATCTCCACTTTGATTTTATCTCTGGCAATTAAAGCTGCCTCATCATTTTCAGCTACTACAAAGGCCAGTGCATCTCCCATAAATCTCATCTTTTCTCCAACTTTTACTAAAACCGGCTGATCTTTAATAATCAAACCAAATTCATTTAGTTCTGGAAAATCAGCTGCTGTATAAACTCCTACAACTCCTGAAACCTGTTCTGCTTCAGAAGTATCAATTGAACGGAGATAAGCATGGGGATGAGGCGCTCTTAATACCCTGACATAATGAAGATCATCGAATTCATTAACTAAATCTTCAGTATATCTGGCTTCACCAGTAACCTTTGATTGAGCATCAACTTTATTTACTCCTTTTCCAACAAATCTTTCAGCCATTAATTTTCACCTCCAGCAGCCATGTTTTTGGCTGCTAATTGAACAGCATCTATAATCTTTTGATATCCGGTACAACGACAGATATTTCCTGCCAGAGCTGTTCGGATCTCATTACGTGTTGGAGAACTATTTTCTTTTAATAGACAGTAAGCTGTCATAATACAGCCAGGAATACAGAATCCACATTGAACCGCTCCAGCCTCAATAAATGCTTCCTGTAAAGGATGAAGATTATCTCCTTCAGCAAGTCCTTCAACTGTTAAAATCTCTGCTTCATCAGCCTGTGCTGCTAAAACAAGGCATGATGTTACAGGTTCTCCATTCATAATAACTGTACAGGCACCGCATTCTCCTTTGCCGCAGCCCTCTTTTGCAGCAACTAACCCTAAATCTTTTCTTATTAAGTCGAGAAGGCGCTGATTTGGTTTGACCTGTTCAGTCCGTTCTTCTCCATTTATTGTAAATTTGATTTCCATTCACAAGCACCTCCTATAGTTCACTGGCCATTTCTTTAATTGCATTTATAGTTAAATCATATGTGACCTGACGTCTATATTGCTCTGTTCCTCTTATATCATCAATAGGAGAAATTCCAGATACAGCAATCTCTCCAACTTTTTTAGGATCAACATTTTTTAACTTTTGTCTTTCTAAATAATCTCCTACATTTCTAATTTCTATTGGAGTTGGTGCTACAGCACCATAACAGGCTCTGGCAGTCTTAATTACACCTTGATCATCAACTTCTATTAAGATAGCCATTGTCAGGCTGGAAATGATAAGCGCTTTTCTTTTTCCTACCTTCCTCCAGCGACTTAAAGTATTTTTAGACGGTTTAGGGATTATAATTTTAGTTAAAATTTCATCAGATTCTTCAACATTTTCTTTAGGCCCAATAAAGAAATCTTCAATATCGATAATTCTCTTATCACCTTTTGATTGGAGAACAACCTTTGCATTATAGGCTAACAAAGGAGCCAGAGTATCTCCTGCAGGTGATGAGGTAACAATATTACCTCCAATAGTTCCTCGACTCTGAATCTGCCAGGCGCCTACTTCTGAAGAGGCCTGGGCTAACATTGGTAGGTGATTTTGTAATTCCTGGTGTTCAGCTATTCTTTTATGGGTCACTGTTGCCCCAATTATTATATTTTCATCATTGATTTCTATTTTTTTGAGTTCTTCAATTTTGTTTAAATCTAACCAGCTATTAACCTCATACAATCTTTCAAAATAATCCACCATTATGTCAGTTCCACCAGCAATAACCGTTGCTTGAAAGCCGTATCTTTTTCTATAATCTAATGCCTTTTCAAGACTTTCTGGTGCTAAAAAATCTGCACTACCTATCGGTACCTTTTTAGAATCTTTTCCAGAAGTCTTCTGCCTGTTCTCTACATTTGGCTTTGATTCTCTCTGCATCAAGAACTTTCACCTCCTGATTCTTCATTAGAACCTTACCCCGAGCTATTGTAGTATCTACTTTAGCACCTGAAACCCCCATTAATAAGTGAAAATAATAATTATCAGAATTAACTGGAGTCGGTCCTGAATAATTTATCACTACTATGTCTGCACCAGCACCTTCTTTGAGCACACCTAATTCTTTATCAAAATATTGGCCTGCTAACTTTCCATTTATATCAAACAACATATCTCTAACTATCCCTCCGCCAGCGTTAGGGTCACCTGTTTCATGGGAGGGTAAAACACTTGCTACCTTTAAACTTTCAAACATATCAGTTGTATAACCATCTGTGCCCAGACCTATTCTTAAACCTGATTTATCTGCTGCCAGTAAATCAGCAGCTCCAACTGCATTTCCCATATTAGATTGAGGGTTATGAATTAGGTAATTGTTTCGATTAGCTAATACAGAAAACTCTTCTTGAGACAAATGGACACCATGAATAGCCAGGGTACCAGGTTGAAGAATATTAAATTTATCAAGTCTTTCTACAACTCCTGAGTATCCCCGCTTTTTGCTATCTTCTACATCAGCCTTACCCTCAGCAACATGAAGATGACAGGGTACTCCAAGTCGTGCTGCTTCTTCTCCAATTCTTTTTAAAGAAGAGTCTTCTAAAGTAAAGGAAGCATGAAGACCAAACTTACCTGTTAAGTAATCTTTTTGATCTTCAGTTAAACTCTCAATAAATCTAATATTTTCTTGAATACTTGCTTCCGATTTTTCTTCACCATTTCTGTCAGAAGCTTCAAAACAAAGACTGGCCCTAATACCAGCATCTTCTACAGCTTCAGCTAGAATATCAAGGGAGTTTTCTATCATCCCAAAACTGGCATGATGATCAAAAATAGTAGTCGTACCATATTCAATACCTTCTAATATTGGATAAATTGCACTGTAATACAGATCATCTTTATTTGATAAAGTTTCATCAACTCTCCACCATAATTTTTCAAGTATCTCGATAAAATTTTCAGGCGGCTTATCTGTTTTAAGATCCATCCCCCTTGCAAAAGTACTGTAAAAGTGCATATGGGAGTTTATCAGTCCTGGAATAACCAGACCTCCTTTAGCATCAATTACCTCCGCCTCAGGATATTTTTCGGTAAGATCAACTGATTTTCCTATGGCCAGAATATTATCTCCTTCAGTAACTATAGCACCATTTTTTATAACTTCATCATCTTTATTGAAAGTTAATATCGTTCCATTTTTTATTATAAGCATTATGCCCCCTCCTCAGAAAGCATTTCTTCAGCCAGTCTATTTGTTTGAGCTGCAACTTCTTCTTCATCAATAGTAGTTAATTTGCCATCACGCACAACTATTTCACCGGCAACCATTGTTAAGTCGACTTCATGACTGGTTCCTGTATTAATTAATGCAGATACCGGGTCTGATAAACCACCAGCATAGGCTAATCTCTTACTATTAATTAAGAATAAATCAGCTGCCTTGCCTGGCTCTAAACTTCCAATTTCTGGCTGTTTTAAGATTTGACTGCCTCCTCTGGTTGCAATTTCAAGTATGTCCTCAGGTCCAACAGAAGTAATTCCATGTTGTAGCTTATGGAGTAAAAGGGCAAGTCGCATTTCAGCAATCATATTTGAGCCATCATTACTGGCACTTCCATCAACTGCAAGGCCTACTGGTACACCTAATTCTAACATCTCTGGAACTGGAGCCACACCTGATGATAATTTCATATTTGAGGCAGGACAATGGGCTACTCCTGTGCCTGCTTTTGCCATTCTCTTAAGTTCATCCCTATTAAGATGAACTCCGTGAGCAAACCAGACATCTTCACCAATCCAACCTACTTCTTCCATATATTCTAGAGGAGTAAGACCATATTTTTCCTGACAGAAATCATCTTCATCCTTTGTTTCTGCAAGATGAGTATGGGCTAAAACTCCATATTCCCTTGCCAATTTAATTGATTGCTCCATCAACTCTTTAGTGACTGAAAATGGAGAGCATGGAGATACTACTACCCTCTGCATTGCAAAGGGATCTGGATCATGATATTTTTCAATTACTCTTTTTGTATCTTCAAGAATTTCTTTATCTGTCTGAACTACTTCATCAGGAGGTAGGCCACCATCTTTTTCTCCCAGTGACATACTGCCTCTACAGGCATGGAGCCGAATCCCAATATCTTTACCAGCTTTAAACTCTTGGTCTAGAATATTTAAGTCCTGTTGCTTAGGGAAGACATAATACTGATCAAGGGCAGTTGTACAACCAGTTTTAAGAAGCTCACCACAGGCGACAAGCGCACTATAATAAACAGCTTCTGGTGTTAAATTAGCCCAGATCGGATATAAATATTTAAGCCAATCAAATAGTTCAACATCCTGAACCGCTCTTATATTCCTGGTTAAAACCTGATAAAAATGGTGATGGGTATTAACGAGGCCTGGAAACATAAAATAGCTTCCAGCCTCGATAATTTCTAAATCTTCTCTATCTGTAAGCTCAATATTTTCTTCAATAGCTGCTACTTTCCCATTTTCAACTAAAAGATCATAATTGGAAAGTCTGCGTTTGTCGTCATCCATAGTAATAATAGACCGAACATCTTTAAATAGGGTAGCAGTCACTTAGGCTTCCACCTCACCATCAGCGGCATTCTGAACAGCCTGAATAATCTGTTCATAACCAGTACAGCGACAAAGATTGCCATCTATTGCTTCTTTTATATCTTCTCTGGTTGGACTTGAGTTTTTATTTAATAATGCTTTAGCTGATAAAATCATACCTGGTGTACAGAAACCACATTGGACTGCCTGATAATCAATAAATGACTGCTGTAAAGGATCAAGCGTATCATTTGTTCCCAGGCCTTCAATTGTTAAAACTTCTTTACCTTCAGCCTGAACAGTTGGGATCAAGCATGAATTCATTGCCTCACCATCAAAAAGAACGGTACAGGCTCCACATTCTCCTACAGCACAGCCTTCTTTGACTCCTGTTAGATTAAGTTTATCTCTTAGAGTATCAAGTAGCCTTTCAGTTGGATCAACTTTGACTTCTACTTCTCTATTATTAACAGTAAATTTCACATTAACCATTATTTGCTACCTCCTCCTGAAGATTCTTAATTGCTCTGCGGAAAAGAGTAGCCAGTGCAGGCTTTTTATATGGAGTTGACCAGCGTTCTCCGGTTATTCCAACCATCTCTTCTGCAGCTTTTTCGCCAATCTCTTTTGAATCTATTTCTGATAATTTTTTACCCTTGATCTCTGCCTCAACCTCAGAAAATGTTGTAGGAACAGGTGTAGCAGAACCAGGTACTAAATTAATATCTTTAATTATTCCAGATTCTATCACTGCTTTAACTGCAAGACTTATTCTTGTAATAGCCAAAGCCTGACGCCTTCCTATTTTCTGAAAACCACTAAATGTCCCTTCTTCAGGTTTTGGCAATGTAAATGATATAAGAATTTCATTGTCATTTATTTCAGTTTCATATGGCCATTTTACAAACTCAGAAACATCCATTGTTCTCTTACCATTTACCGACTCAAGAATAGCTCTTGCTTCAAAGGCAATTAAAGGCCCTAAAGTATCCGCACAGGCAGCTGCATTACAGATATTACCACCAATTGTAGCCCTATTTCTAATTTGAGTAGACCCAATTGCTGCAGCAGACTGCGCTAGTGCTGGATAATATTTATTTATTAAATCTGATTTAACTAAATCTTTATGAGTAACCATTGCTCCAATTTCAATATGATTATCACTTTCAGTGATCTCATCAATTCCATCTATATTAGATAGATCCAGGATTCCATCATAACCAGTTAAGAAATCCTCTTCATTACGATAATCTACCATAAAGTCAGTTCCACCAGCCAGTAATTTTAATTTATTATCGGCTAGCAATTTAACTGCCTCTTCAACTTCTTTAACACTATAATAATTTAATTCTTTATTCATTATTTAACCCTCCCTGCTCAAATCTCTGCCAATCAATACTTTTTCCAGATTCAAAGGCAGATCATAGTGACGATCTCCTGTAGCTACAGCAATTGCATTATTAATTGCTGCTCCACCAAGTTCAACTGTCGGTTCACCAATAGATTTAGCTCCATAAGGACCGGCAGGATCAGGGTTTTCAACAATTATAGCATCAATATCTGGAATATCTTTAACTGTTGGAATTAAATATTCATCAAAATTTGTATGATTTATAAACCCATCTGAGAAACCAAGGTCTTCCATTAATGCCTGGCCTACCGCCATAACAACTCCTCCATAAATCTGACCGCGAACATTGGCCGGGTTTATTGCCTTACCAACATCATGGGCTGCAGCCATATTTAATACCTTTACCTGACCAGTACCTGTATCAACTTCTACTTCAGCTATCTGACAGCCATAAACGTAGGTGAAATATGGTCTGCCCTGTCCTGTCTCTTCATCCCAGGAAATTTTTGGAGCTTTATACCAGCCATATGAAGATAAAAACACTCCACTATGGAAAGCATCAGAAGCTACCTTTGCAAAATCTTCCACTTTTTTGCCTTTTTCAGTATAAAGGGCATTATCTTTAAAAATAATATTACCTTCAACACCATATTCCTCTTTGGCAAACTCAATCATTGTATCTTTAACATTTCTTGCTGCTTTTTTAAGGGCATTACCACCCATAAATGTACTCCTTGATGCCACTGTTGAACCACTTTCAGGGGCAACTGAAGTATCAGCTTCCATATAAGTTATTCTATCAAGATTAACACCTAATTCTTCGCCGACAACCTGGGAAAATACAGTTCTGAGCCCCTGACCATTTTCAGCCAGACCACAGTAAAGAATTATACTTCCATCTTTTTGAACTGCAACAATTCCTCCTGTAGTATCTATAGCTTCAGCTCCAAGGCTGACGCCACGATAACTTATTGCCAGTCCAATACCTCTCTTCTTTTCACCAGATTGCTCTTTAGAATATTTTTCATATTTTTCATCAAAATTAATTGACTTCTTCGCTTTATCAAGAACCTCCTGTAAACTTACAGTATGATTATCTAACTTCTGACCACTAGCGGTATGAGAATTCTGCCTATACATATTCTTTTCTCTCAATTCATCAGGCTTCATACCTAATTCTGCTGCAAGTTCATCCATTAATGATTCTTGAGCAAAACAGGTTGGAGGAGAACCATATCCTCTCATAGCACCAGTATAAGGATTGTGTGTATAAAAACCATAGGTATCAGTTTTTACGTTTGGTACCTCATAAGGACCTGTAGCCTGAACTACTGATCTCCAGGTGACAAATGGAGTCTGACAAGCATAAGCTCCGCTATCAGCAACTGCTTCTATCTCCATAGCAGTTAATCTACCATCTTCTTTTGCGCCAATTTTATATTTCAAATTATATGGGTGACGTTTATAACTTTCAATTATTGATTCTTCTCTAGAGTTAACCATCTGGACTGGCCTATCTGTGGCTAAAGCCATTACAGCAGCTCTAGCAGCCATTGAAGATATATTTTCATCTTTGCCCCCAAATGATCCACCCATATTATCCTGAATAATTCTCACCTGACTTAAGTCAGTTTCTAAAACTCTAGCAACAGCATCTCTTGTTGCATATGGATTCTGTACTGAACCGTAGACTGAAACAAGGGTCTGACGTTCATTAGGCACTACGGTTACTGCTTCTGGTTCTAAATAAGCATGTTCAATGTATTGTGTAGAATATTCTCGTTCTAAAATAAGATCGGCTTCAGCAAATCCAGATTCTACATCCCCTTTACGTAAAGGATGATGAACAACCTGATTGCTATCAGTTCCTTCCATTACTAATTGTGCATCTGGCTTTCTAGATTCAAGAGGATCATGAATACCTTTTAACTCTTCATATTCAATCTCTACCAGTTTTGCTGCTTCTTCTGCAGCTTCTTTACTTTCTGCAGCTAGCATTACAATGCCATCTCCAATATAAATAGCTTCGTCTTCAGCCAATACTCGCTGATTTTGAATTATAACTCCAAATGTATTATTCGGTATATCCTTTGCAGTCATTACCGCTTCTACACCTGGATATTTTTTAGCTTTACTTATATCTACATTCTTAATTTTAGCATATGGATATTTTGTTCTAACAACTTTTCCATATAACATATTAGCGAACTTAAGATCTGCACCAAACTTTGCTTTACCTGTTACTTTTGCTTTTGCATCAACTCTTTTTTTCGACTTATTAACCTGTTTTAAGTCAGTCACAGGTTTCACCTCCAACTTTATTTTTACTAAAATTTATCCGTATATATTAACTTCTAGTTAACCCCGGTCAGGTCCTCCTTAAAAAATAAAATAATTATTCCATAGAGCTGCCTGGCAATAATAAATTCAAGCCAATAGCCAGTAATGCACCCACTGTTACTCCTGACTCAAGGACTGTTGATAATAGATCAGGCAATTGATCAACAATTTCTGGCATATAATTAATCCCCAATCCAAAACTTAACGCTATAGATAATATGAAAAGTTTTCTATCAGTTAAACCTTTTTTTGTAATAATTCTAATACCTGATGTTGCAACCATACCAAATAAAGCTAAAGTCGCTCCACCTAAGACAGGATTAGGCATAACACTTACTAAAGCACCGATTTTAGGAATAAACCCAAGTAATAATAATATTACAGCGACTGCATATCCTACAACCCTACTACCTACTTTTGTTATTTGGATAACTCCAACATTTTGACTAAAAGTAGTATTGGGCATTGAATTAAAGATAGCAGCAAATGCACTTGCAATCCCGTCAGCTAACATCCCTGCACCTAAACGATTACTATGAATTTCCCCTGTTACAGGTTCTCCAGAGGTTTCAGCAATAGCTGTCAGGTCACCAATCGTCTCAATAGATGTTATAAAATAAGCAAGAACCCAGGGAAGTAAGTGACCCCAACTAAAATCAAGACCAAAGTATAGAGGTCTTGGAGCAGTAAACCATCCAGCATCGGCTACTGCTTGAAAATCAACCATTCCAAGAGGAATTGCAACAATATAACCTGCAACCAGACCAATAGCAACTGATCCGACTTTTACTAAACCTTTTCCAAACCTATTGGCTAAGATTATAACAATTAAAACAAATGTACCTAACATTAAATTTATGGGTGCTCCAAAATTTTCAGCTCCTGCACCTCCACCAAAATCTGTGATCCCAACTTCAATTAAACTTAATCCAATTAAAGTTACAACCGTACCAGAAACAATTGGTGGGAATAGCCTTCTTGCCTGTTTTACAAAACGACTTATAATCATCTCAACAGGAGAAGTTGCTAAAGCCATTCCAAGCACTAATGGAATACCACCAGCATTAGCAGCTCCAATTGCCATCGGCACAAAAGTGAAACTTGTGCCATGAACACCAAGTAATCCTGAACCTACTGGTCCTACTTTATAACACTGTATAAATGATGCGACACCTGACATAATAAGAGCCATACTAACAAAAAAACCTGTTTCAGCAGCATTTAATCCTGCTACACCAGCTATTATAAGTGGTGGAGTTATTATTCCTACAAACATTGCAAGCATATGTTGAAAACCAAGGATGATAGTTTCATGTAAAGGAGGTCTATCCTCTAACTTATAGTACGCATTATCATTAACTTTTCTCTTCTCGACTTCTGACATGATTTAACCTCACTTTTTCCTGATTTACAGGCTTATTTTAAATTTAATGACTACAATAAATTTTCGCTCAATTTGATTAAAAAATTAATAAGGGCTTGATATTTTTATAAGGGCTTAAAGAGGAAGCCAGGCTTCCTCTTTAAGTATTATTATTTTTATTTACTCTAAATATTCTGGTAAAGCTGCATAAAGTTCTGCCGCTTTGACCAGGTGTTTTACAGGAATCTGGTCATTAACTGTATGGGCATAGATCTCATTGGCAGGGCCAAAACCAACACAGGGAATACCTGCCCTTCCCATTATTGAGACACCATTGGTGCTAAATGTCCATTTGTCAACCTTGGGTTCCTCATCAAAGACATCCTTATAGGCATCTACTGTTGACTGGACAACTGGATGGTCTTCCTCTAATACCCAGGTTGGATAGTACTTCTCTGTCTCATAGACAAAGCCAGTATAACTTGGAGTATCATAATTTAGGATTCTAACCTCTGCCTCCATACCAGCCTTTTCTACAACCTCTTCAACCTGTTTTACCGCTAAATCCTTATCCTCACCAGCTGTTAAGCGGCGGTCAAGGTGGATTGCACTTCTATTAGGAACTGCACATAAACTCGGGGTATCATTTGTAATATGAGTTACTGCAATTGTTCCCTTACCCAGAAATGGGTCTACTTTTAGCTCTTCATTTAATTTCTCTATACCTGAAATTATTGGAGCCATTTTATATAATGAGTTATCGCCTCTTTCAGGGG
>Ga0207421_10006213_pt1 | contig 13081 bp, 6 predicted proteins | sample SodLakKL_010_SED_4_FD_187542 | JGI IMG/M metagenome (GOLD analysis project Ga0207421, IMG submission 187542) | Alkaline sediment microbial communities from Lake Tanatar, Kulunda Steppe, Russia - 8KL_010_SED (SPAdes) (version 2) | ecosystem: Environmental > Aquatic > Non-marine Saline and...
CGGAAGCAGCAGGAAGAATTAGAAGTAATCAGAGAACTCTACCATCAACAAAAATACATGTATGACCACCAAGTAAATAAGATAGAAAACCGAATCGTCAGTATCAGCCAGCCCCATATAAATCCTATAGTACGTGGCAAGGCCAATGCTGCCACAGAATTTGGTGCCAAGATTGGTGCCAGCATGGTTAACGGATTTGTCTTTTTGGACATTTTGCGATGGGATAACTTCAACGAAGGTACTACCCTTATAGAATCGGTCGAAACATACAAAAAACGCTATGGCTATTATCCAGAAGCAGTCATAGTCGACGACATATACAGAACCCGTGGCAACATCAATTACTGTAAAGAAAAAGGGATCCGGATAAGTGGTTCCAAACTTGGCCGTAAGAACCAAGACATCCTTGCTACTGAAAAAAAGCAAGGGAAAAAGGATGCAAAAGAACGCAATGCTATTGAAGGTAAGTTCGGAGAAGGCAAGCGACGATATGGTCTAGGAAAAATAATGGCCCGTCTCCGAGAAACAAGTGAAACAGAAATAGCATTACAATTCCTGGTAATGAATTTGGAGCACTATCTCCATATTCATTTTAACCTTTTTTTGCGAGACATTTTTTCTCTTTTCAAAGAACGATATGTAAGTCCCAATAATAAATTTAGGGTTCTTACAAGTAAATTACGGGTTTTCAGTTAACCCTAATTAATTTAAGTATTTTAAAAACTTTGAATACATCTACTACTTATAAACTAAATTTTGAAAAAGATTTAAGAAAGTTGTTTCTGTTGTTCAGATCCACTTCATTGGCTTTTTTTAAGTATAATTCATAGGTTTATGCAAAAACATCTCTTTTTAATATTAATCAAGTAATAATAACATAAGCAATCGTAAAAATTTATGTGTGAAATCTCATCGTCTTGCTTATATATGCTTATATTTTATTGTGTTTTTAGATTTTAAATTACGCCAAATTATTGTTTCTCACAATCTCTTTTGATTTTAAGGAGAAAGATCAATCCGATAATTTAATATTTCTTCACTTAAATCCTCTTCCTTTACAAGGTTTTTTAAATACTCCAGCAACTCCTCCTGCCGGGGTTGGCCCAAAACCAGGCGGTAGAGGGTGAGGCTCTTTTTTAAGTTGTTGATGCGTCCGCTATCCCTGCTAAAAGGCATGATGGGGGCGTGTCTTTCAATTTTATACCCTTCTTGGGTTTCAAAGATCCAGAAGGGTTTGAGGTCATTTTCCGCTGGACCCCGTTCAGCCAGTGCTTTCTGGAATATGGCTTCCCAGGGGTCCTTGACCTTTCCGTTAAGGTCTATAGAGGGCAACCCATAATGGCGGGCAATGTTCTGGCGGATGACGTGGCCTTTATAGCGGTGGATGCGCCCCTCACGCTGCTCCAGGTCTACCGGGTTGGAAGGCAGGTTCCAGTGGTAGATGGAACGGCAGTACTGATGAAAATCCAGACCTTCCTGTCCGATGGAAGTAGTAGCCAGGATGAAGGGCCGAAAAGGCGAATTAAAAGCCCGGCGCACCTGGTCTTCCCTGGTGACTTCCTCGTCTCCTTCGCTTTTGCCTTCCTGGAAGCGCATGGCATAACGGCAGCGCAGCTTGCCTTTGTGGACTTCAATATCTTCTTGGGAGGAGTTGGGCTTGATCTCCTCAAATTCGGCGGTGGTAGTCCTGATGGTCAGAGCCTGGTATATTTCATCCCGGAGCTGCTCTACTGCAATTGAAGGGTTTTGGCTCATCAAACCCAGGGCTTCGTAGAGAATGTGGACATATTCATCCATGACCGCCTGCAGATTTCCGTCCATACCGTAGCTGAGCGCTTGTTCCCAATAAGGCTGATTTTTATAGAGGCTACGAAGCAAAGCTATGGAGTCAGGTTGGTTATACAGGCGCCGGAAACCCGCTGCTATTCGGGAGGCAGCATGGAGCAACTGCGGCGAAGCTTCTGCGCATTCCAACTTCTGGTTTAAAGAACGCAGGGCCACCACCGCCGGCGCAGCTAAAGCCATCTTGGCAAGTACATCGGTAAGTTTTTCGGGACGTCGACCCAACTTTTCCGGTTGCTGGAAGAAGGCAAAGAACCTGTCTACATGGGCGCTAAACATATCTTCCTCGCCTTCTTTGGTAATTTTAACTGCCTGGCCGAAGGCATAGTCTGAGGGAGCATCAATCCAGTCCTGTATCTCGTCAGGGTAGAAATGACGTTCCATTAGCGCCAAGGCGGCGTAATACCACCTCTCGTCTGCCTGCCCGCCGGGATTTATCGTGGGATCAATCTCGATTCCTGCAGCGGCCACTGCTTCTTCCAGCAATAATTCTACTCTGCGCTTGACCTGTTCGAATAGCTCCTCCCAAGGAGGCAGGCCGCCCCTCCCCAAAGCCGCGACCAACTCCGGAATATTTATCCGGCGGGAGAGGGTTAAAGACGGGTAGAGAAGGGTTAGAGCCGGCATTCCGGTAAGCCTCCCTTCACTAATGCTGAACCTCAACAGGGGCACATGCTCTTTGTGAACATTCCGGTAATTAGTATCTGATTTAAAAGATGTGATCATGCGGCGTTCCGCCTCATAGCTGGCCAGGGAAGCTATTACCTTAGGAACCACCCGCCAGCTGGAGAAAACCAGGGCCTTGGTAAAAGAAGCAGCTTCGGGGCTGGCATAGACTCCCTGGGTCTGGTAATAAGGTAAAGCAGGCGGAACCCATAGCAACTGCCACCCCTGATCCAAGTTGTTCTCATAAAGATAGCGGAGGCGGGGGTTGCTAGGATCCAGATGTTCATATTTATTTATATTAGAATTATACACTTGGCTACTCTTTTCCCTATTCAGTAATTCGGCCAGGGGGGAAGGCGATTCCTCCCGCATTTTTTCAAACTTTCTTTTCAGGGCATAGTCTTCCATGAAATTTAACAGGTACGGCGCAGACTTCCAAAATTCCAGGTGATCGCCTGTCTGCAAGACAGAGGTCAACTGGTCCAAAAAGCGGAAGGAGGAAATATCCTCAGGGTCTAATCGGCAGTAATTTTGGTGGCAATCCTGCACCATACCGTTCCTGTCGGCGGTTACCCCCAGGCGCTCGGTCCTGATCATCACTTTTTTCAGGCGGCATTGCAATTCTTCCTTTACGGGCAGGAGCCCGTTAGAACCGGGCTGGTGGAGCCGGTAAAGCTGGTCGCGGTAATTTTTCAGGCTGCCGGCAAACCCCGCCAGTTCCTGCTCGTCATCATACAAAAACTCCAGGGTGCGGAGAAAGTCCCCGTAGTGTTCCTCTGTTTCATGTTCGTGATGCATGGTATACATTTTGTACGGGGTAGCCGATAGCAGCAGTATTTTGGTATCTACCCCTTCATTAACATTGTGGTGGTTGAACAGTTCCGTGGCCAACTCCCCGATAGGATTTTTATCATCCAGGAGGTATTTAAACCGCTGGAATTCATCCATGATAATCAGATCGGGTTTTAAGGCGTGAATGCAAGTAACCGCCAGTTCATAGCGTAACTTGCCGATAAAATCATTGCGCTGCCGGCGGTCACACTCAGGTATCTTTTGGTGCTCACGATAAATACGAAAGCGGTGGGCCAAATCGTCAAATTCTTCCCTTAATTCGGGTATTTGCTGCAGCCTTTCCATGAATTTTTCTTTGAGCTCACCATCTAGATGATGGGGTTTAAAATTTTTCAGGCTGCTACGCCAGTTGTCCCGGCTAGCCCCACATTGAAACAAGTTGATGGGCCCTTTAGTATTACCCAGCCTCCAGGCTTCTTTGAGGATATTGTATAATAGCTGCCTCTCCTTCACGATGCCGGTGCTAGAACGCAGGTTAAACGAAGTGCCTGGGGTAAAAGATATAAAATTAACTTTATTTTTATTGAGCGCCTGCAGCTTTAAGGGTAGCATGGTAATCCGGGATGCCAGAGGAAAACCTTCCTCGGTGATATTAAGGCGGCGGATATTCTGGCGGGCGATATCAGTGTTGGAACAGATATACACCACATCCAGGCGCTCCACCTTATCCCAGAGGTGATCGATGGCCCTGGCGATGATGCCCCTGGCCACCATGGTTTTTCCCAGGCCCACTTCATCGGCGACTAAAAACCGGTTGGTGGGGTCCTCATTTCCGTAGAAGCGATCAAACACATAGTCCACCGAACGTTTTTGAAAATCCTTTAAACCCGGCGCTACTTGATTATAAAGCCGGGGGTTGTCTTGCTCAGCCATTGTTCAACCCATCCTTTTCCTTTCTTGCCAAATCGGCTCCCATATCTGATCAAAGCCCTTGGGCAAAATGTTTTCTTCACTATCCCCATCCCCGGACAATTTATCTATCAAGCGGGCAATGCGGTCAATCTTTTGGGGATGGCGCGCAAGTGCCCTGACTAACTCTTCCAACAGGGGTAGTTCGTATGGATTATCGGAATCAACACTTGCCCCGCTGTTTTTTAATTGATCTATTAATTCTCCCATTTCCGGGTTTAAATTGTCCCCTTCTGAAAGCAGCAATAATAAATATCGCAAGAAGCTGCTGCTGTCTGAAATAATCCGGCGTAGGATCTTGTCGCTGCGGTGGGAAGGCACTCCCTCAATGGGGAGGTTAAGAACAAACCGTTCTTTTTCCTCCCTACCTCCTTCCCGGATAATTATCTCTATGGCCAGAAAACTGGTAATCCCCTCGACAGTTATTTCCTCAAACACCACTGCTTCCCCGCTGAGCAAGGGGGTTAATGAGCGAGCATTAGGTTCACCAAGCGTAATGGGCCAGCCTTTTACCTCAATACGGGGATCCAAGTCGGCAGCAGCACCGGGAACCAGGCTTAACTGGTAAAGATCCTGGATGGGGCTGTTTGTAACTTCCAGGCCCAAGCCGGCTTTAATTAATTGTTTTTTATTTTGATCCAACAAATTTTCCAGTTCTTTTTGCAGTTTTTTTTCCTCATCGATCTCCGGCGGTAGCGAAGAAGGCCGGTATTCCTTCAGCATCATCAGCATGCTATCCTGGCCATCGCCCAGGATAGTATCGATATTTAAATTATCCGGGGAGGCCGCAAGCTCCACCAAGAATTCTACGTTGCCATTGAATGCAGCACCAGTGGCGTTGCTGGATCCCAGCCAGAGGCGAGATTCATGGGCTTTCTCAGCCAGATAGAGCTTGGCATGGATATCTCCCGAAGCTGCCTCTGCAGCATGACCGGTGTAACTGTCTGCGGCTGTATCCTCATTATGGGGTAAATCCAAGTGGGTTGTTTTGGAATCACCAGGAGCAGTACTTCCATTATGGATAGAAGTTGCTCTGGAACTACCAGGGCGCAATTGTTCTTCACTTTCCCTTACTTCAGCCGGCTGTGCTGCCAATTCCTCCCCACCTTGCTCAGGCAGAGGCAGAGCATCGTCCATCACGTATATTTGGTCAAATGGGGATAGGGTTTGGTTGATCCCGTCAAGGGATTCCAACAAGGAGACCAGGACATTACCGGCGTTATTGGGCATCTTTAAACCATCGTCAGTGTTTAGCCGGTTAAAGAATCCTTCCGATAGAAAAGGTGAAATGGCTAAAAACCGGTTAAAATTCCCCGCCAAGGGGAAGTTGTTGTATCCTGCAATGCCCTGGGGATGAAACAATATTTCATTTTTAAAGCCGGGTGGGGGCTCAAAGTTGACTTTCAATATCTCTGAGGCCATAAGCTCTATATCCGAATCCACGTGTTCTGCATAACTGCCCGCAGAAAGGCGAGGAAGCTCCTGCAAAAAATCTTGTAATGGTTCGTTGTTCCACTCCTCTTCTGGGCCAACTTTCCCTTCCAGCATCACCATGACATCCAGGGACCGGTCAAAAGTTAAGTTCTTGGAAAGGCAAAGAAATTTATAGATGGGTTTGTCATCAGCGGCAGTGTACCGCAAAAACCATACTTTAGGATGAAATATCTTTCCTTCTGCAGCAGGCTCTACTTCCACCACGTTAGGCTCCAAATAGCTATAGAGCAGGTGGGGTGGGTTAGGTATTTTGATCTCCCCTTTATGGCAAAATACGGAGAAGTTATGGGAAGTCCTCTGCAAAGCTTCCAGTATCTCCAGGGGGCTTTGGAGGTTGTCTTCCTTCCCTTTATAATCAAACAGCACAAAGGACAGGGGCAAAACCAGCAAAGTTAGCAGGTCCAGGGAATAGCTTGTGCCCACTGCCCGGTCAAATTGATAACCGGCAGGTGGCTTGATAGCTTCCAGGTACAACTTTCTATTATTCAGGTTTAACACGTTAAATTAATCCTCCTTGGGGTTTAAACCTTCTAAAATGTCGTTAACTATGCGTTTGGTCTCGTTCCAGCGAAAGTCTAACCGCCTAATACCTGAGGCGCCTGTCCATAATTCCAACGCCCGGTCATTGGCCAGCCTTGCTCGCTTGGTTTTTTTAAGGCGGATTTCCCGGTTCCGGATCAAGTCCCATGCAGATTGGTTGCTGATGACATTGAAGGGGTCAGCCTCCTCAAAAACGATTTGCAACCAATCATTCACAAACCTATAAACTGGAGGCGGGATGTAACCTATCTGGGTTTCCACTACTTCCCAAAATTCTTGACCCTGCCAGCCATAAAACAGTTCGGGAGAGTCCATTATTTCGGTGGCCCACTCTTGCAGCATCTCCTGATACTTCTCTATGAGGTCTTCCCGCTTGCAATAGCAGGCGAGCATATAGTTGTATAACAGGAAGGCCCCGTGGATAAACAGAGAAAAGCTACGGGCGTATTTTATCTGGGTTTTATTGAAATCTGGGAAATCATGCAACTGCGGATGCTCCCAGATATAATTACAGACTGCTGGGTCGGCAGTAGAAGTAACTAGATGGGCCAGTACCGTTTGCGAGCAATATTTCATAATCTTCTCTTTTAAGTATTCTGCTTCATGCTGGAAGAGTTTTAAAGTTGCTTCATCAGGAAAGCCGGCAGGACATTCGGGTAAATTGGGGTCCCAGTTCTCTTTTAAAGGCCCTTCTACCGGTTCCCGGTCATCCCCTATGATCTGAGAAGCCTGCCGGATATAAAAATTGTTCAGAAACTGATGATATTCTTCGTGGGAACCAGGAAAATACCTAATTCCCCATCTGCGGAGGCCGCTCCAGTACACATTGCTGGGCAGTCTTTGCAGCTTAGAACCCGCCTCTTTGCCAATAACCCCTTCAGTATCTTCACTTTTCAGCAAAGCATTACAAAGCCTCATTTCATCCCTTCTTGCTTTGGCGGCAATTTCTGCAGAAGGGGTCTTTTTCCTCTCGTGGTTGCGATAGAGCCAGGGAACAAAAAGCATATATTTGGCCCTGGTCTGGATGGTGCTTGTGCCCGGAAAAAGCATGTCCGAAAAGGCATCACGGATAACGCCGATACCCAGCTCGTCGCGGGTATCCTGTTCGCGCATCATCTTAATTACTTCCATCATCTGGTTTCTTTCTTTTTCTTCAAAATCGACCCAGCCAAGTAGCGAGCCCATATATTCACCTGACTCTAAATAATTTTATCCTTATGTATATATTTAGATAAAAAACCAGATTTTCCTTCATCAATTTGTGGTGTGGTATGACAATAGTTGTCAGGGGTATGAGCACCCTACCTGAGAATATGTCATTTTTTCTTCAGTCTGACTCTATAAAATAGAGACTATAAAGGTAAATACCTTTGTTGAGTGGTATGGAATTGTATACTATCATTAAATTAATTCTTTTATTGCATTTTTTTACAAATTATAAATTTAGCTGTTTTAAACTTCCCAAAGAATAATATTTACTAAACTGTTTTTTCTCTAATAAATTGTTTAAAAATCTCTCTCCAGCTTCATTCAGATCGCCATCCAAAGGGAATGATAAGTATCTGACTCTTATACCCTTAATAACAGCATCCATTTCATGACCTGCATCTCCAGGATAAACAAGTGCCGCATCCATACAGTCTTTAGCCAGGGCATAGGTAGCTACCTGGGCAAAATCTCCAGAAGACATTTTTTCATCCAATTTATACTTAGTATCTAACACATAAAGGGCTTTGCCGGTGTAATGATCATAGATAACTATATCAATAACAAACTTGATTTCTCCATTTTCACCAAGATAAACTTTTTCTTGTTCTTTTATATCTAACTCTACTGGCAAGTTTTCTTTAAGCCAGCGGGCCACAAATGCTTCAAAAAGAGTGGGAAGGTATAGTGTAAAAGGTATCATCCGATGTTCCCCTTTTATTATTTGAGGACCACTATATTCGAGAAAAAACCAGCAAAGATTGTGCATGGGTTGATAATCCAGGTTCAAACGATGGTATGACCGATTCAGGCAATCTTTGGAACGAAATGGCTGCAATTGAACCATTTTGTGTAAAGAGCGAAATGCCTGATGCACCACTCGCAAAGTTTCTGCATTGCAAATACCACTGTGGATTATAATATATAACGTCCATAATAAAATTTGGTTGTCTTCTATGTCTGGAGTGCATTCTTGATAATGACAATAAAAGTAAGGGTTCCAGGGAGTTTTCATATGCTCATTTAGATCCAAGCGTCCGCTAATATATGATAATCTTCTGTATTCATCTTGATAACTTTTTAAATATCCCCGCCTCCCTCTTTGTAATATCTTATCTGCTAGAAGTTTGGCCAGCAAATTAAAAAAATCTTTAAGGTTGTTACATTGAATATAATCGTGCCTTGAGGGAATTAACTTTAGCAAATCCCAAGCATATTCAAGCATGCGAAAAATATTTTGTATGGGAACTTTTGGTCTCAGATTAAACAAAAGCCCTTTATTAACAGGAATATAGCCTGCCCAACCTTGATTTGTAAAACCCCACTGACCCTCAGTTACGGGTGAAGGAAAGTTAACTGAAATTTGTTTGCCATAGTTATTCCAGATAAATTCACCCTCTTCAGGTGAAAGATAATCTCTTTCTACAAATACTTCTTCGTATTCAATTAATTCGATTTCTTCTCTTTGAATTACTACCATAATCCCAATCTATCCTTTACATTATTCCAGGTAAATATATTAGCTTTTTCTGGTTGATCAAAGAAATATTCTTCTAGATAGGGGTAAATCTCCATTTCCCAAATATCTTTTATTTGCTCGGGAAGATTCTCCACCAGGAAAAACGAATGACCCACCGCATAGTGAGAATCGCCTATTTCTTCATTCAATTGTTTTAAAACTTCTATCAGTTTTTCTGGTTCAAGCCCTCTTTCTTTATGAAACCTTCTTATCACCTCGTAATTAGGGTTTAATTTAAGAAAAGCAAACCGCCGCCGTAAGGCATAGTCTACCAAAGCAATGGATCGGTCAGCAGTATTCATGGTGCCAATAATGTATACATTAGGAGGAATCTCTAACGTCCTTCCTCCTGCTAAAAACATTTTTTCATTTCGATACTCCAAAAGATACATTAGCTCCCCAAAAACCCTGGATAAGTTAGCCCGGTTTATTTCATCTATAATTAACACACATGGATCTTTTATAAAACCAGCCCTTTCACAAAACTCCATGAAGCGACCCGGCACCAGGTTATATTCCAGCAGGTTGTCTTCTCTTACCTGCGGCCTGATGCCCTGTATAAAGTCCTCATATGAATAAGCAGGATGAAATTGCACAATTTCATCAGAACCCTCTCCATCGGAAGTTAAATAACTGGCCAGTTTTTTAGCAATATAAGTTTTTCCTGTGCCTGGAGGACCATAAATAATGGCCTGTCTCTTTCGTTCGATAGCTTTTATAATGCGCATTATTTCTTGTTCGTCCATATAAGTATCTTGAATAAGATTGTCAAAAGTGTATGAATCATATTCTACAAAAATTGCAAAATCTGGCCACTTAGTTTCCGGTTGCGCTTTTTGGATGATTTTTAAAGCATCTTCATTAAAACGGAATAGATAACCTTCAACTATTCCACCTGTATTATCTATGGGACCATGCTGAATATCTATGTGAGCCAACTTATGCCCAATAGCTGTTAGCGGAATGGGTGGCGTAAGTTTATGATACTCTGTCTTTATTAGGCGTCCTTCTTGCCCGGTATATTGAATATCATGTGGTGAAGGCGGAGGAGCATAACGGTATTTTTCTATTACCTGGCTAACATACTCCAATTTGCCTTTTGAATAATGTAAAATTATATCACCCTTTTCTACATCTTTGAGGGTTTCCCAGTGATAAACAGATTGACCTTTTTTCCCTTTTTTACCAGCCCAAAGATAACCCCCGTCTCTTTCTTGTTCCAAATTTTTATTTTGATTTACCCACCAGATATTAGGTATAACTTTTTCCCTGCTTTCAACGTTCAAGCCATTTTCCAAAGTGAACTTTCTCTTTTCCGGATCAAATACCATCTCTATAAGTTCTTGAATATGACTTTTTCTATTTCTGTGTGGCGAGCGTTTATAATTTTGAAATTGTAATGATATGTAGCCCAACGAATCTTCAATAACTGATGGGTAGTTTTCTTCAAGTTCTTTGCACTTTTCAAAAGGCAAACTATAGAGAGCTAACTTTTCCCCACCAGGCTGATGAGCAAAATCTTCGTAATAATAAGTCTCATAATCTCTTGCCTTGCTTTTTATTAGGGGTAATTCTACTGTAGACTTATTTTCTTTTTGGTGAAAACTTGCCAAAACCCAATTACAAAAAACAAACCTTAAAGTTTTACCCCCATGACGCAAACTTGCTGCCAAACGTGGATCTTCTGGTTCTTGGACATTAAGCTGAGTAGTAATTTTAGCTACAAAATCTAAAAACCAGTGAGCTTCTTCAATATTAGAAAAAATATTCTTAAATGGCTCTACCAGTTTTTGCGGTTTGAAGTCACAGAGAGCAATGTCAAATACGCGATAATTTTTAAAATTAAAGTGCCTGTCCCTAAATTCTTTAATGCGACGTGTGTTTTCAATATATTTAGTGGGATCTTGGGGTGCTATTATGTCTATCCCTAACTTCTTATAAACAGCAATTCCTGCACTTTCTTTCTGATTTAAAATAGGAAAAACATTAGGTTTAAGGCAATGTAAAATTTGAGATACAGCAGCTATTCCCAGTCCTGGAATAGGCTCTTTTAATGTTCCTTCAGCTATCTCGAAAATCTTTTCTTCGTCCTCTTCATCTAAAATCTTTGTACACATTTCAATAAAGGTCCCATATTTTTTGCTATGTGTTTCAAATTTGATAAATGAGCCAAAACCAGAACCAAACATCCCTATAGAGCCTTCGGAAAAAATATTCTCATACTTTCCTTTTCTAACATCTTCCATAATTCTATTTAGAAGATCTTTTAACTTTTGCTTATCCTCTTCTCTAATATGACTTTCTTCAATCCGCTTTCTCTTGTTTGCCAAATTAGATACCTTGGTAAATGTTCCCACCGTCATAAAATAAAGCAAGTTCATATCTTTATAATCAAGCTCATCTTTATCTACCCTGCTTAAAGCCCTCACGGTTTCACGCACAAGTTCATAGGAACCATCATGTTCATCGGGCTTTATTTCTTTTTTTTGTTTGATATGCTCAAATATACTTTCTGTCAAAAATACCCCCTCCTTCATAGCCTTCCTAACGCTATATTTATATCAAAAAACATTGCTTTTCTACTTTGTCTATTTTACTTAGAAAAGCTGTAAAAGCCCCTTCTATAAACCATCCTATCAAATATAAAAGCTGAAATTTTAACTAAATAATTTGGGCAGACTGGTGCAGCTCCTTTATAAAACTTTGAACGCATTCTAAATATTCGTCTTCCTTTTCTAAGAGGTTCTTTACTGAAGCTTCTTGAGTAGCATCATATCCTTCTTCGGCTAATCCAAAAAGTTTTACTATGCTGTTTCTAAATTTTTTCGCTATAACAAAATCATATCCTCCTCTAGTATTAATATAGGATAACCAACCCAAATAAAAAGTTCCTGAAATAGTGAATACTGTTACTGTAAATTCCACTCCACTCTCACTCGGATCAGGAAGGCGCAGTGAAACAGATGAAGCTCTCCATCTTGTCACCAATCCTATACTCTTTAACCTTTCAAATAAAGATTGAAGTTTCTGCGCTGTGTCATCATCTGTATTCTTTGCCAATTCATTAAAAAAAAGATCCTCAGTTAGTTGTTTTCGAGGTTTTCCTTTAGTTTCTTTTTGATCTTCGGGCAGACTAACGTCTACTTCCATATTTGATGGAGCGTTTATATTTACTACTGCCCTTTCTATTTCAGCAGTTCTTGCTATAGTTCTTGGCTGAATATACAAAGGATAATCCTCGTGAGCATTCACACGGTAAAGATTTAATTCAATTAATGCTAAACTAAAATGCAAAGCAGGAGTTTTTTGCAAATACTTAGATATACTTTCAACACCCTCTCTAATACCATCACCAACCACTAAAAGTAAAAAATTTCCTCTTTGAAGATTGCGAGTAACTGCATCAATATAGTTCCGTTGATCAAAGTCACCTTCAAAGTTTTTCATAACCTGTAATATATCATGCTCGTTTTGTTCATCATTTTGCTTATTAGAGTTTTTTACAGCCTCACTTAAATCATCAAATGACCAACGTGACAATTCTGTAGCATAATCTATAATTTGAGCAACAACCTTTCTCCTTGCTTCCGGGTTATCCCAAAGTTTTGTTTCTACTATAGTTAAATAACCGGAAGGTGAGGAAAACAAAATATCTATAGAACCAGCAGAGGTTGGTATTTCAATCCCCAAAAGCACAAGAGGGCTGAAAGCCGGTTCTATCTCATTTATTGGAATTATCTCAGGATTTTCGGAAAGTAACTGTTGTAATTTTTCTTCTCTAAATGGAGGAGAGCCATATGGTATTTGTGTAAGTCTTTGGGCTTTTTGATTATCTTCAAATAGAATTAAAGGTTCCCCATATTGTTTATTACTCATTTTTACCTTCCTCTACCTCCTTATTCTTTTAGCGTTCCCTCTTTATATACTCCTCTTTAATAACCCAGTTCAATTCCTCGGACAACAAAGAAAATAAATTTGAGACTTTAAAATCTTCACGAGTTAATTGCTTAGTCAAAGCAGAATAATAAGACGCATCAGTAGATGGTTTTCTTG
>Ga0207421_10006214_pt1 | contig 13080 bp, 7 predicted proteins | sample SodLakKL_010_SED_4_FD_187542 | JGI IMG/M metagenome (GOLD analysis project Ga0207421, IMG submission 187542) | Alkaline sediment microbial communities from Lake Tanatar, Kulunda Steppe, Russia - 8KL_010_SED (SPAdes) (version 2) | ecosystem: Environmental > Aquatic > Non-marine Saline and...
GTTCTGATTCTGGGTGCAGTGGTTTTGCTGAGGCTATCTCCTGAAAGGCTGCTGTTTAAAGATTAAGCCAGGAGCCTGTGAAAGACTTTCTTCTTATCTTTTCCCAGTGTAACAACATTAATGGAGGAAATATCCTTTATTTGTGGAATATACTAGGGCAAAAAAATTTTAGTGGGACATATGTGTGTCCCCTTAGTACGTTATCATGTAAAATAAATATTGCTGGATCGGTTTTTATCATTAACTATTTATATGTAAAAATAACATAATTACCAAAAGGATTATGGTCATATTTGGTAGAAATTATATTACTATATAATTTATTTTTGCCATTTGCATTGTTATTATATAAGATTCCTAATCTGCTAATTTGCATTTTTTATGTTAACTTTCCATAATATTATTTTAGGACAGAATAATTGTTAATAAACATACGTGGCATTAATGAATTATAAAGAAAGGGTGAAGGTATGCAAACAGACACATTAAATCCAGAATCCTACATTGAACAGGGTGGTTTAGGAAGACATGAAACCTTTACTCCTCGATATGGTTGGTTAAAGAAGGGATACGAGGCAGTTAAAAAAGATGGAAATATATTTAAAGCAAAGGATGCAATAGAAAGACTTGGTGTAGGTAAAAACATGGTTAATTCCATTCGGTTTTGGTGCCAAGCATTTAACCTTATTGAATTTGATGATAACAAACAAATGGTTCCAACGGAATTTGGCAAACGACTTCTTGATGATGATGGTTGGGACCCCTATCTAGAAGATATGGCCTCTTTATGGTTGTTGCATTGGCAGCTTTTCATTCCCAAAATTGAAGCGATTAATTGGCCTTTAGCTTTTAATAAATGTAACTTATGGAGCTTTAATATACAATCTTTGTCAAAAGTTCTTATAGATTCTGCTCAAAAGTTTTCTCGTCATCATTCCGCATCTCCCAAATCCTTTGAGAAAGATGCTTCTTGCATAATTAGGATGTATGCCAAAGATATTTCTGAAAAGGAACTGGAAGTTGACTGCCCTTTTACCCAGTTAGGAATAATTATAAAAGGGGAAGAAGACAACCTCTTTAGTTTTAATACTTCGGAAAAGCAAGATCTCCCTCCCCTGATTTTTGCAGCAACTTGTTTTTCCTTTATTGACAATTATGCTCCTTACGGTCAAAAAACGATAGGTCTCCAAAGATTGACTTATGATTTTAATTCACCAGGTGTAATTTTTAAACTGCCTGAAAGTGTTGTGGGCTCTTATTTGGAAAAAGCAAGAAAACTGGTAGAAAGTTTTTCTTTAGTTGATTATTTAGGCAATATTCAACTTCACCTTAATGGAGATCCTTTAGATATTTATTGGCAGACATTAGAAACTTACTATAAAGGAGAAGCAAAATAATGAAACTATCAGAACTTGTTTATTCCAATCTTAATATTGCACGATCAGTAAATTTAGAAAGGGATAGTGAGAAGGAAGATATCATAGAGGATTATCATGTTACCGCTAAATCACTTGAAATATTGAGGAGATTCGTCGATGCTTTAAAAGGAGAAAAGGTTTCTGCCTGGTCATTAACGGGTCCTTATGGTATGGGTAAATCAGCTTTTGTAAATTACCTTTTTGCCCTCAATGGGCCTCCTAATTCTAGAATAACAAGAAAGGCGGTAAAAAGTCTTAAATCTGCAGATCCAAAGCTACATAAAGAGTTTACCTACCAAAGAAGAGTTGCTGGGAGTCAAGGTTTTTTTAGAATATCAGTTACTGCTGCCTATGAACCGATAAATGATACCTTAGCTCAAGGGCTACAGAATGCTTTATCTGGCTGCAGTGATTATGACGATTTAATAGAAAAATTACAAATATTAGAACGGAAAAAGCCTATTAACTCTCAGGATATTATAGATATAATAAGAGAATTACAAGATAGGGTTAAAAGACCTTTAATCGTTGTAGTAGATGAGTTTGGCAAAAACTTGGATTATATGTCTCACCACCATAACAAAGGTGATATCTTCATCATGCAGCAACTAGCAGAGATGGATCATTTATTTTTATGGGTTTGTTTACATCAAGCTTTTGATGAATATATATCTGGGTTGTCTAGTCTTCAAAGACAGGAATGGAGTAAAGTTCAAGGAAGGTTTGAAGATATATCCTTTGTTGAAAGCATCCCCCAAATGGTGAGTTTAATAGAAAAAGCTTTAAAACCAAAGTTTAATGGGCAGCAAGAAACAAAACTAAATAATTGGGCAAAGAAAGCTAAAATTGTTGTGGATAGAAGTAATATCCCTAATAAGAAAGATTTTGATGAAAAAACAATAAAAGGAATATATCCTGTACATCCGATAACTGCTGTTACCCTGGTAGAGCTATGCCGTCGCTTTGCCCAAAATGATAGGACCCTGCTTTCCTTTATGTGTAGTGGAGATAAATATGCTTTGCCTGCTTACTTAGAAAATACTGAAATATCTGAAAGGAAAGAGCTTCCCGCTGTAGGTTTAGATTATTTATATGATTACTTCTTCAATATTAGTGTAACCGCTTACATGAACAGGGCTGAATCACAGCGGTGGGTTGAAATACATAACAAAATAGAAGATATAGGGCTTCTTACTAGAGATGAACAAATTATATTAAAAAATATAGGGGTTCTTAATCTTTTATCAAAAGCCCTGGGATTAAAGGCGGATTTAGAGACATTATCTGAGTTATTGGATTACTCCTACAATTTTGATAAAGAAAAATCAGCAAATATGATTAATGCCCTAGTAAACAGAAGAGTTTTGTTATATAGAGATTATGCCAAGGAATATAGGCTTTGGGAAGGCTCAGATTTTGATATTAAAGAAGCAATTAAAGAACAAAAAAACAAAATTGCTGTAGGTTCTTTAGATCGTATCCTAGAAAAATATTTACAACTATCGCCCGTTATAGCCTCGCGTCATGCTTATAAGACAGGAACGGTTAGACGTTTTGAAAGACGTTGGTTAGATGTGGAGCATTTAACAGATGATTTAGCTCCTCAGAAGGGGTGCGATGGCCTTTTCCTTTATTGTTTCGGATCAGCCCCAGGTCTCAAAGGGGTTCCTGAATTCTGCAGTGACGGGAGACCTTTAATTATAGCTTATGTGCCTTCACAAGCAAACCTGCATGAATTTGCCATGGAGGTAGCTGCAGCACGTTCCGTATTGGAAAACTACCCGCAGCTAGAACATGATAGTGTTGCTAAAAAAGAGATTAGATTTCGAATAAAGGTAGCTGAAGAACAATTCAGAGAGTATCTTAATCAGCTGTATTTACCTGGCTCAGAGAATTTAACATGGTACTGTGAGGGAAAAGAATCAGAAATTAATAGTTCCAGGAAACTTTCGGAAAAATTATCTGATTTATGTGACTCATACTATTATAATTGTCCCTACATAGGTAACGAAATGATTAATTATGATAAAATATCTGGTGCTGCTGCTCGGGCACGCCGAGAATTAATCGAAGCAATGGTTGATAATGCCAGTAAAGAGCAGCTTGGGTTAAAAGGATTTGGTCCTGAGGTAGCTTTATACAGGTCATTAATTTTAGCAGAGGAATTGCATATAAAGAACCAGGAAACTGGATTTTGGCAGTTAAACTTAAAAACCAATTCTACATTATTAAGAAACTTGTGGGAAGAAATTGATGAATTGGTAAATAGTAATTATGCTAAAGGTATAACTGTAGCTGATATTTTACAAAAACTACAGGAACCACCCTATGGTATGAGGTTAGGGCCAGCCCCCATATATATATGTTTATACCTGTTAGTGAATTCTAATGATGTTGCTTTATTTCAAGAGGATACTTATAAACCATATTTTAATTCTTCGGATTTAGCACTGATGCTTAAGAGACCAGAATTGTTTTCCCTTAAAAAAATAGTATCTAATAAAGTAGAGCGAGAAGTTTTTGATACTTACCAAGGTATTCTTAACTCTACCCAGATAGAAGATAATAAGGGTTTTCGAAATGTTACCCTTCTTAGTGTAGTAGGTCCCCTCATAAAATTTGTAGAGGCACTACCAGATTATACAAAAAATACTAAAAAAATCTCTAAAGAAGCTAAAAAAGTACTTTCTGCAATTCAAAATTCAACAGAGCCTATGAGATTGCTATTTGAAGAAATACCAGAAGCTGTTGGAGTAGATATAAATTGTGGAAATTATGATGATTTACAAGAAAATCTTTGCTCAGCCCTGGAAGAATTAGGACAAGCTTATCCTAATCTTATCCAAAAGGTAAAAGAAGCATTATTAAGCGTGTTCAATTATAAAAATGTTGAGGAATTATATGAATCCCAGCAAGAGCGCATAAAACAGATGGTAAATGTATGTCATGAGACAGAATTAAGGGCTGTAATGAAAGCTTTTCTAAGGGAAATGGAAGATATTGATGAGTGGGTAAAGGGAATAGCAGGCATTGTGTCTAAAAAACCCGTTAAATCTTGGGATGACAATGATTTAATTTCATTTACAGCTAAAATGAAAGATTATGCGGATCAAATGGAACAACTTGAAGCTTTAACTTCTTTAAGTAGTAATTATTTGCAAAGAGATACTAGGTTGCTCAGTATAATGACTCCAGATGGTAAGATTCGAAGGGAAATAATTTACATGAACGGCCATGACCCGGAAGTGCAAAACAAGGTTAGCGAATTATTAAATATGCCTGCTGAAAAACGTAAATCAATACTAATAGCTTTGGCGGATAAGCTCTGCGGAGGAGAGTCAAATGACTAATAAAATGAGAGGCAAAAAAGAGCGACATATATTAGCTTTATCAGGGGGTAAAGATAGTGCTGCTTTAGCTGTATATATGCAGGAAAACTATCCGGACCTGGAATTAGAGTATGTTTTTACGGATAGTGGTTGTGAGCTGCCAGAAACTTATGAATATCTTGACCGAATTAGGGCTGTTTTAAATATCGAAATTACAGTTATTAAGTCTGGAAAAGATTTTGATTATTGGTTGAAATATTTTAAAGGTGTTTTACCTTCTCCGCAAAACAGATGGTGTACCCGAAAGCTAAAATTAGAACCTTTTGAATCGTATATAGGAGATGATATTGCTTATAGTTACGTTGCTATCAGGGCAGACGAAAAAAGAGGGGGTTACATTAACAAAAGCGGCAATATTATACCTGTACATCCACTTGTTAAACACGGGCTTAATTTAAAAGACGTAACAGATATTTTGTATAAAAGTGGGTTAGGGTTGCCGGATTATTATAAGTGGAGGAAAAGATCAGGCTGCTATTTTTGTTTTTATCAAACTCTTAATGAATGGAAAGCACTTAAGAAATATCATCCAGGATTATTTGAAAAGGCTTGTCAGTATGAGGAAAATCATGCTGATGGTAGAGTTTATTCATGGATAGGTAAACGAAAAGGTAACACTTTTTTCCTAAGGGAGATGGAAGAGTTAGGCCTTGATGAATCAAAAAAACAAGTATCTGAAGACAGCAATAATAATAAGTTATCTCAAGTACTAGTTGATATTGATTTTTAAAAGCTAGTGCCTTGTTAACAAAAATAAATTCGTAATTGGAAAATATATCTGCAGGAATATCGAACATATGCAGAGCTTTGTAGTAACGTTATTTAGGAGGAGTTCTAATAGTTTATGTTTGGCCTTTTACCACCAAAGAAGGAAGAGAACTGCAAAATATTGTAAGGCGTAGTAGCTGTGAGACAAAATGAAGAAGAGATCAGATTTTTTTAGCTTCTGCACAAGGCACAAGTGTTCCGTATATTGCCAAGATATATCACTGCTCAAAAGAGCATGTCAGAACGGTTATCAGTTATTTTAACGAAGATGGCCTGAACAGGAGTTTTTGTTGAAAAAAAACAGAAAGAAACAAAATCATAAAGAATTGGGCTGTTTACATCTTTCCAGCTGGCACCGAGATAAGGCCGCAGTTCAACTTTGTTTGAATTACCTAAATTTGAATTACCTAAAATTATAATATCAATTTTAGGTAATTCAAATTAGCGGTTGATGAAAATATGTTTATCCAGAAGGTTAAAATTGAAACAAATGAAATTGACAGGTATTAGCATCAACTACCGCATAAAAAATTATATGATTTTCATAAAGAAACTTTAAAGCTTTTAAATAGGCCATTTAATTAATAGAAGAAAAGTGTTTATTCCTTAAATCTACTCCGGAAAAAGTTAAAATCAAAGAGAAGAAAGGGGCAAATTTTTTTATGAAACTAAAGGGTGCCTGGTTAAGAAACAGTTATAATTTATGTAGCACAGACGGAAGTAGTCTAAAAGAAAAATTAAGAGTAAATATCCCTTTTTATCAAAGACCATTTAAATGGGAAAAAGATCATATTAATAAATTAATTACTGACTTTTTAGAACACACGAAAGAAAAACCAAATAAAGATGAAGAAAAATACTTTGCAGGTTCAATTGTAACTGTTGAAAAAGAAAACAATGAGTATCACGATATTATTGATGGCCAACAGAGAATAACCACGGTATATCTTTTGAATTATTTAAGGTTTTTGATTCTAAGAGGATATATTGAAAAATCGATAAGTAGTGGAAAACTTCCTCGTGTTTCTAGAGCGGCAAATAATCTAAAAGAAAGTTATATAAACATGGTAGGGAAAGGGCGCAATTGTGATTTTAATGCCTTAGAAGACCATTTATATTCTGAAATCAAAAAATTTGAAGAAATTGATGTAACTAAACCTGATTATGAAGATGAACTTAATAAATTTTTATATGATTATCAGCAAAAAATAAAATTGCCTGAAAAAAAATTAAAGGATGAAGTAGAATATAAAAAAGAATTTCATGAAAAATTAAAAGAATTATTGAACAATGAAGAATTAGCTTTAAGATACAGTAGATTATCACTTAATAATAAATTAAAAGAATCTTTAACAAAAGTATACATTGAAGTATCTGAAGATCGAGATTTAAAAGTTGAGACAATCGGAGAGGATGGGAAAAATAATAGTTCAAATGACTCTATAGTAGAAAAATATACTACATCAATTACAGATATTTATGAATCTTTGAAAGAATGGCTTGATGAAAATAATAGCTACTTTAAAGGAGCCTCTTTTTTAGATAGAGCAGAAGAGATAATTAATATAATTAATGATTTTTTAGAAAAAGTAGAGTTTTGTCTTATTAGAACTGGGAATGAAGATGATGCATATACATTATTTGAAGTTCTTAATGATAGAGCTTTAGAAATAGATGATTTAGATTTAGTAAAAAATCATTTTTACAAAGAATATTGTAACAAAGGTTCAGTTCCTGATAATGATAATGAATTAGATAAACAAATAGAAACGCTGGATAATATATGGGGAGACGAAGTTTTTTCTCAAGATATGCGAGATAAGCATTCAAAATTAACTGCGTATTTGACTACGGTGTTCTTAACAGGGTATGTAGATTTAGATCCTAATGATAAGCAAAGATATCGAGATAGAATAAGTGAAGGCTATTTAGATGATTTATACTTTAAACCAAAAAAAGAATATAGATATGTAAACATAAAAAATGATTTTAGGATGTTCCAAGCTATAAAGAAAATGATTGTTGACTCATTTGATTTGCCAATACAGAAATCTAAAAGGAAAAAAGAATCGTTAGAATCTGAAAATAGGAATGACCGTTCAATAACTTATAAAGCAATGCATTTACTTAATGCTCTTGATTTAGATGGAGTAAAACCAGCATTAATTAATATAATACTCAAAAAATATATTGATAACTATGCAAATAAAGGTAATGATGAAATTAAAATAGATCAATTTATCGATTATATCAATAGACTTATAAATGACAAAAATCATGAAGAAGATGAATTTATAGATATTCACAATTGCGCAAAAAATCTCTGGGTTTTATCTTTACTGGCTAAAGATTATAAAAAGCCAAGAGAGTATGCAAAAACAATTATTGAAAAAAACAACTTCAAAGATTATGACAGATACCGCATAGATATAAAAAGCGATTTATTGAAAAATTCTGAAAAAGAATTTTTAAGTTGGACTGATAAATGGCGTTATGGTTCTAAACAAATTGACGATTTCAAAATAAAACTGTTGTTTATGAAATTATTTCAAACCATAAAGGATGATGAAAAGCTAAAGTTCACTGCATTCAAATATTCGTGTCCTGTTAATGAACTTGAGCTTGAGCATATTGAAGCTAGGAACTATAATGCTGAATATGAATTTATGTACTTTGAACCAAAAGAACCTAATGTGGAAAGAAAAGATTATGTTAATGCTTTAGGAAATTTTATGATTATAGACAAAGAAAATAACAAGATAAAGAGTGATAGCCCTGCTAACAGTGCAACAGAATATTATAAAGATATGGGGATTGCAAAAAATCATTGGATTGCTGAAGAACTTGATAATTTACTAAAACAAGAAGGCGAAGGAAAAAATATTACTGGGGAATGTGTGAAAATACCTAAAGAGAGTTTTTTTGATGAGCGTAAAAAAAGACTTATAAATTACTTTTTTTCTATTTTGAAAAATAGTAGTTTAACTTCAAGTGAAATTGAGATTTATAATGTTTTTTAAGTAGGTAACGGCTTTAACCCTTTGTAATTGGAAAACATCCTTTTAAAACTTAAACTGAAATAATAATTCAAGAAAACACATAGTATTTCTTTGAAGCCAGGCAGCCGCCTGTTCACCTGTGGCCCTTGTCAGCACTGTTTACTGAGGCCGACAGTTGTCTGATAAAAGTTTTATACTTTACTGCCTCTTCACCAGATAGGCTAACAAGGCTGCCTTTAGTGCCTTTATTTAAGCAGCCATTCTTGAAAATGCAATTTGTTTTTGTATATGGCCTGGTAATAAATTTGTGGAGACTTATAATTAAGGCTACACTATGGCGGGCGGTTGTTACAGAAATCCACATATACTGCGTAATTATAATATAAGCTTCTTTAAAGCAGTTAAATTCATGATGCGAGAATAACATTTTTTTTCTATGATTGAGTGGAAGGACTCTAAATAATCAATCATATTAAGCGTTTTAACCGGTATTCTTTCATGATACAGTTCCCACTTCTGATAAGCTATCTAAAAATATATTAACGGTAAACTGTGGACACCATTGTCGAACTTTACAAGTATGTAGTTTCATCTCAGGTGACAGTCCTTATTTTCTAAGGGCATTTCTAATACCGTTTTAACATCTTCAGCAGTAACATTAAGACCTACATGGTAGTCAATAACCGTTCTGTCGAATACTTTTATTACTGATATTTGAAAAAATAATCGCTTCAACATCTATATCTAATAATAGAAATAGTAATCATTCAGTAGAATGGTTGATATTTAATAGTAAAGAAATTATTACAATAATGTAGAATTAGTAAAAAAGTCCTCTATTGTTAAAAAAATATTTTCATTTATGTATTGTCGTAAATAAATAAACCATTATTTTATGGATACATAAGATTAAGGGGATTAAAATGCATTTTGAAAAGTTGCTTTCAAGGGCAGATGAAGAAATATTGCAAAACCTTCTGGGGAAGGCTTCTGCGCGTCTTATAATGTTGCTAGATCAAAATTATATTACTCCTACTCGTTTGCGTGAAGTTTTGCTTGATTTGCAATCTCCTCAAGAAATTTTATTAAACTCTTATAATAGATCGTTGTTACTACCACTTCTTCGCATAGATGAAGCAGAGTTGTTAGTACAAATACTTAACCTTAGTAATAGAATGAATCCATATGAAGCATTAAATAATCTATCTTTACCAAAAGGCTCGGAAAGGGAACGTTTATTTTTAAATTTTTTTCAATTAGATCCTCTACCACAACAACAAATTGTAATAAAGCCTTCAATCCAGTACTGTGATAGCAAATATGAATTATTCACATATCAGCGCCGTGCAGCTCATCAAGTAAAGCAATATCTTTATAATGAACCCTACAGAGTAGTGTTACATATGCCAACCGGTTCTGGGAAAACTCGCACATCTATGCATATTATTGTTGATTATCTTCGAGATAATGAGGATACTGTTATAGTGTGGCTTTGCCATAACGAAGAATTATGCGAGCAGGCAGCGCAAGAATTTGAGCAAGCATGGTCTTTTTTAGGTAATCGTACTGTTAAATTATTTAGATTTTGGGGTTCGCGAAACTTTGAACTAGAAAACTTAAATGATGGTATAGTGATTGCAGGATTTTCAAAGATGTATAGCTCTATTAAACGGAAGGGAGGAATAGACTTTGTAAAGGAATTAAGTACCAAGTGTTCATTGATTATAATAGATGAAGCTCATAAAGCTGTTGCAGAAACCTATGCTTTAATACTTGATGCGTTATTTAGTTCAGGGAACAACTCACTTTTAGGTCTTACAGCTACCCCTGGGCGTACTTGGGCAGACATAGATGCTGATCAGGAATTAGCAAACTTTTTTTGCCGAAAAAAAGTATCACTTGAGATAGATGGTTATGATAACCCGGTTAATTACTTGATAGATCAAGGTTATTTAGCACGTGTAAAATTTAAGCCATTATTCAATAACCAAGGAATTGAATTATCTAATAAAGATTTAAAGCAAATGGAAGAAGAATTAGAAATACCCAAAAGAGTATTAGAAGAATTAGGAGAAGACGATCAACGTAACCTTAGAATTGTTCTTGAAATAGAAAAATTAGTTGAAAAACATAAAAGGATTATTGTTTTTGCTGCTTCTGTAAATAACTCAGATACTATAGCCTGTGCTTTAAGAGCTAGGGGTATAGAAACATATTCAATAACTGCAGGTACCTATTCAAATAAAAGAATACAAGTTATTCAAAAGTTTAAAGAAGATTCCAAAGGTGCAAGAGTACTTTGTAATTTTGGAGTGCTTACTGCAGGTTTTGATGCACCTAAAACCAGTGCTGTTTTAATTGCTCGTCCAACTTTGTCACTTGTTTTATATAGTCAAATGATAGGTAGAGGTATTCGAGGTCCAAAAGCAGGAGGTAATGAATGTGCTGAAGTGATAACTGTTATTGATCAGGGACTGCCTGGTTTTAGGGAAGTTTCTGAATCTTTTAAAAATTGGGAGGATGTTTGGGAATAATGTGTGCTAAGCTATATGTACCATCACACCTAGCTATTGAAGCTATGCGAGATAGTGGTTACAAAAATACTGCTTTTGCTTTAGCAGAACTAATTGATAACTCAATCCAAGCTAAAGCAGATTTAGTAGAACTTATGTGTGGAGAGCGGGAACATATATTTGGACCCAGAAGAAGTAAACGTGTTGAGCAAATAGCAGTATTAGATAATGGAGAAGGAATGAATGAGGATGTTCTTTATAAAGCTTTGCAATTTGGCAATGGGACTCGTTTTGGACGTTCAGGGATGGGACGTTTTGGTGTTGGACTGCCAGCCTCTTCAATTTCACAATGTAAGAGAGTTGAAGTGTGGACCTGGCAAAATGGTATTGAGAATGCAGTTTATACTTACCTTGATGTTGAGGAAGTTAAGAGCCAAGTAAGAGATAGTGTTCCTAAGCCAGACTTTCGAACAATACCAGAATATATACAAAAAATTGGGAACCAGTTTGGAGAATCTGGCACACTTATTGTTTGGTCTGTGTTAGATAGGTTGATGTGGAAGACTGCGAGGGCAGTTATAAAAAACTCTGAACTTCTTGTTGGCAGGTTGTACCGAAGATTTTTAAACAACAAGGATGTTTCTATTAGACTTGCAGCTTTTGATTTAGACAATCTGAATGAGGTAGCAATAGATAAAAATGCAAAGCCTAATGATCCTATTTATTTAATGGAAAACAATTCATGCCCTGAACCTTTTGAGTCTGAGCCTATGTTTAAGCCACATGGAAGCGATATTGTGCATAAAATTGAGTTTATGGGAGAAGAGCATGAAGTAAGGATTAAAGTTTCATATGCTAAGGAAGAAGCTAGAACTGGATATAATCCAGGTAGCAAACCACATGGGAAACATGCAAAGGAAAATGTTGGGGTATCTATAGTTCGTGCAGGACGTGAGTTAGAATTAAACCAATCTTTAGTTAATCAATATGACCCAACAGAGAGATGGTGGGGGATTGAGATAGATTTTCCTCCTTCACTTGATGAGCTTTTCGGTGTTACAAATAATAAACAGTTTGCTAGGAACTTTTCGGACATTGCTTCGTTAGATATTGAAGCTCTGCAAAGAGAAGAAGGAAAGACTATAAATGAGATAAAGGAAGAAATGAATGAGGAAGGAGATCCAAGAGGGCCTCTTTTGGAGATTGTGCAAAGTATACGTAGAGAGATAAGTGTTTTAAGAAGACTAATAGATACTCAAAAGAAAGGAACAAGCAAAAAAAGATATGATGATGAAGAGTTTTCAGTAGAAAAAACAGCTACTGAACATACAAGAAGACGTCAAGAATCAGGACATAAAGGGTCTAGTGATGAAGAAGAAAAAATGCCGCCTGATAAAAGAAAAGAAGAGATTACAAAAGATTTAAAGGATTCAGGTCTCACTCAGGGAGATGCAGAACAATTAGCTGCTAGGACGGTTTCAAGTAATTATAAATATGTATTTGTTAATGCTGAATTGGAAGGATCTGCATTTTTTAGTGTCCAACCTAGAGCCGGTTCAATAATAATAAAATTAAATACTAAGCACCCTGTTTGCTATAAACTAGTAGAAACTTTGAATATAAGTGATGTTGAGGATGCAGATAATATAGAATTATCAAATCGCTTAACTCAAGCTTCTGAAGCGCTGTGGTTATTGCTAACTGCATGGGCGAGATTTGAAGATGAAAAAGAAGGAAGAGATAAACAGTTTGCTGAGGATGTTAGAAATGATTGGGGGAGAATTGCTCGTAATTTTTTGCAGAATGATCATTAGCCTTGCATAAATATTATTTTAAAAAGTCAACCCGTGAATAACAAAGCAATAGCGAATAAAGCAAAGTAAAATGATTAATCTATAGCATTTAATGTTGTACTAAAAGAAAAAATCCTTTATAATAGAGATATGGGGTAGTCCTTGCCCAAATCTCTAAAATAAAGGAGAACCAAAATGCA
>Ga0207421_10006215_pt1 | contig 13078 bp, 10 predicted proteins | sample SodLakKL_010_SED_4_FD_187542 | JGI IMG/M metagenome (GOLD analysis project Ga0207421, IMG submission 187542) | Alkaline sediment microbial communities from Lake Tanatar, Kulunda Steppe, Russia - 8KL_010_SED (SPAdes) (version 2) | ecosystem: Environmental > Aquatic > Non-marine Saline and...
ACGGAGTGGATGTTCATGAATGAAAAAAAAGCATCTCAGCCAGTAACTGGCGCAGTAATGGTGGTTGGAGGCGGTATCGCCGGTGTGCAGTCGGCTCTGGATCTGGCAGAGTCCGGCTATTTTGTCTACCTGGTGGAAAACAGCTCCGCCATAGGCGGCGTGATGGCGCAACTGGACAAGACCTTCCCGACCAACGATTGTTCCATGTGTATCCTTTCACCCAAGCTTGTGGAAGGGGGCCGTCATCTCAACGTGCAGCTGATGACCCTCTGCGAAGTGGAGTCCCTGGAGGGAGAGGCAGGTAATTTCACCGTGACGGTGAAGGAGAACCCGAGATACATCAGCATGGACAAGTGCATCGCCTGCGGGGTTTGCGCGGAAAAATGCCCCAAAAAGGTGGAGGATTCCTTCGACGAAAGACTGGGGCCGCGCAAGGCTGCTTATGTGAAATACCCTCAGGCTGTTCCCCTCAAGTATGCCATCGACGCTGACAACTGCATCTACTTCAAGAATGGCAAATGCCGGGCCTGTGAGAAGTTTTGTCCCGCGGATGCCGTGGAGTTCGATCAGAAGCCTCAGACGCATACCCTTCAGGTGGGTTCCGTCATTCTGGCACCAGGATTCAAAGCTTTCAGCCCCGAGGTCTATGACACCTACGGATTTGGAAAGTACCCCAATGTCATCACCAGCATGCAGTTTGAGCGCATTCTGAGCGCATCGGGCCCCTACGAGGGACATCTGGTGCGTCCTTCCGACAAAACGGAGCCCAAAAAGATCGCCTGGCTCCAGTGCGTGGGGTCCCGTGACATTCACCACGGCGCTCACGGCTATTGTTCGGGCGTCTGCTGCATGTACGCCATCAAGGAAGCGGTCATTGCCAAGGAGCACTCCAAGGAAGGTCTCGACACGGCCATCTTTTTCATGGACATGCGGACGTACGGAAAGGATTTTGAGCGGTACTACAATCGTGCCAAAGAGGAAACGGGAGTGCGGTTCATCCGTTCCCGCATTCACAGCATCGTCAATGATCCCCACACGGATGATCTCATATTGGAATACGTGGATGAGAGCGGGCAGATCTCAAGCGAGGTCTTCAACATGGTGGTCCTCTCCATCGGCTTGGAAATCAGCGACGAAATGAAAAATATGGCTGAAAAAATCGGCGTGAAGCTGGATCTGGACGGATTTGCCGAAACGAGCGCCTTTCAGCCGGTTTCCACCTCCCGGGATGGAGTCTATGTGTGCGGTGCCTTCTCGGGCCCCAAAGACATCCCTTACTCCGTCATGGAGGCATCCGCCGCATCGGCCGCATCCGCCGCCCTGCTCTCCACTGCCCGGGGCAGCCTCACTCAGGAAAAAACCTATCCCGCGGAAGAAGACGTGGAAAAAGAAGAGCCCCGCGTGGGTGTTTTCGTCTGCCACTGCGGCATCAACATCGGCAGCGTGGTGGATGTGCCCAGTGTCAAGGATTATGCGCGGAACCTTCCCAACGTGGCATTTGTGGAAGAGAATCTTTTCACCTGTTCTCAGGACACCCAGCAGGTGATCCGTGACGCCATCAGGGAACACCGTCTCAACAGGGTGGTCGTGGCTGCCTGCACGCCCCGGACCCATGAGCCTCTTTTCCAGGAAACCATCCGCGAAGCGGGCCTCAACCGCTATCTCTTTGAATTGGCCAACATCCGGGATCAGGATTCCTGGGTCCACCAGGCCGAACCGGAAAAGGCCACGGCCAAGGCCAAGGACCTGGTCCGCATGGCGGTGGCCAAGGTGGCTCTCCTGGAACCCATCGAGCGGCTGAGAGTGGACCTGAACCAGGACGGACTGGTGATCGGCGGGGGGGTTGCCGGCATGAGCGCCGCTCTCAACCTGGCAGATCAGGGTTTCAAGATCTACCTCGTTGAGGAAAAGTCCGAGCTGGGCGGGCATGCCTTGAAGGTTCAAAAGAGCTGCAAGGGCGAAGAGGTCCCTGCCTTTGTGAAAGGGATGGTTGAAAGGGTTGAAAACCATGCCAACATCGAGGTCCTCAAGGGAACCAGAGTGAACGATGTGAGTGGTTTTGTGGGGCAGTTCAAAACTTCCGTGCAGAGCAACGGCACCCCCCGCGAACTGGACCATGGGGTTGCTATCATCGCCACCGGGGCCCATTCTCTGAAGCCCGACCTGTACCTCTATGGTCAAAATGATCGTGTGACCCGCTGGCACGAGCTGGAGGAGAAGTTTGATGAGGATCCCGGGAAGCTGGAAGAAGCGGAAGCCGTCGCTTTCATTCAGTGTGTGGGGTCCCGGGAACCCGAACGTCCCTATTGCTCCAAGATCTGCTGCACGGCATCGGTGCAGCAGGCTCTGGAACTCAAGACGCGCAAGCCCGACCTGGATGTGTACATTCTCTACAGGGACATGCGCACCTATGGCGCCCGTGAGGATCTTTACAAGAAGGCTCGCGAACAGGGTGTGCTTTTCATCCGGTTTGCGCAGGACGAAAAGCCGCAGCTGGAGGCAGTGAAAGAGGGGGGCAGGGAAAAGCTTCAGATCACCGTGAAGGACCACATTCTGGGCCGCCCCATAAAAATCAACGTGGACTACCTCAACCTGGCCACGGCGTTGATTCCCAGGGGTCAGGAAGAGATGGCCAAGTTCTTCAAGGTTCCTCTCAACAACGACGGGTTTTTCCTGGAAGCTCACATGAAGCTGCGCCCCGTGGACTTTGCCACGGATGGTGTTTTTATCGCCGGTTTGGCTCACTATCCCAAGCCTCTGGAAGAATCCATCGCTCAGGCTCAGGCCGCCGCTGCCCGTGCAGCCAGCGTTTTGGCCAAGCCCTATGTGGAAGTGGAACCCGTCGTTTCCGTGGTGGATCAGGATCTGTGCATCGGGTGCGGTCTCTGTGAGGCGTCCTGCCCCTTTGGAGCCATTCGTCTGCACAAGGTGACGGGCAGGGGCTACAGGGCTGAAACCATCGCTGCATCCTGCAAGGGGTGCGGAGTGTGTGCGGCGGCATGTCCCAAAAAGGCCATCGACATGATGCATTTCCGTGATCGTCAGATCTGTGCTGCGATTCGTGCAGGTGGTGCACGTCAATAGATATCCAAAAACTCACCGGTAATTGTTGAACCTCTACTTTTGCCTTCGGAGCTCACCCTCCGAAGCTCGATGCAACAGGAGATGTGGAATGAGTCAAACTTTCGAGCCCAAAATCCTGGCCTTCCTGTGCAACTGGTGTGCATATGCGGGGGCCGATCTGGCCGGGGTCTCACGATTTCAGTACCCTTCCACCATTCGGGTCATCCGCACCATGTGTTCCGGGCGCGTGGATCCCTCTCACGTGGTGGAGGGGCTCAAGAGCGGTTTCGACGGTGTTTTCGTCTTTGGTTGACACCTCGGAGACTGCCATTACCTGGAAGGTAATGTATACACGCAACAGCGCATGCACGTGGTGTCTCAGCTGCTGGAACTGGCCGGAATCGGCCGGGACAGGATGCAGCTTCGGTGGGTGAGCGCAGCGGAAGGCCAGCTCTTTGCGGATTTTGTGAAAGAACTGAGCTCACTCATTGGTGAAAAGGGTGGTTTTGACCCCAATGAATATCAGCTGAAACTTGCTGCTGTGGAAGGGGCGTTGAATTCACCGCGGCTTCGATGGCTGCTGGGGATGGATCGTCAGCTCACCGAGCGTGAGAATGTGTACCATCAAAAGGTTGACGATAAACTTTACAAGGAGCTTTTGGAACGAGCTACCGAGGAAGAATATCAGAAATCCCTGATCCTCGAGGTTCTCAGGGATGGACCACAATCCGTGCGCGAAATCGCAGAAAAAAGTGGGCTGCAGATTTACGCCGTGTCCCAGCTCCTCAGTGAAATCGAAAAGGCCGGTCTGGTGGATCTTCACGGCTATGAAGGAACCACACCGAAGTTCATCCGGCTGGCGGCCTGAGTCCGTATGGCTTTATGGATGTGGATGGCTGACAGGAGGGTGCAGTGGCTGCATTGCGCCATGCCTGTCGGACATGCCCCGTTAAACGCTAAAGTAGCAGAGGAAGCGACAGCAGGATAATGATGATGAACGCAAGCACAAACAATAGAATTGGCTCTGTGATGGTCGTCGGGGCCGGCATAGCCGGCATGCAGGCGGCTCTGGATCTGGCAGATTCAGGGTATTACGTCCACCTTGTGGATCGCACCCCAACCGTGGGCGGTATCATGGCCCAGCTGGACAAGACGTTTCCGACCAACGACTGCGCCATGTGAGTCATCTCACCCAAACTGGTCGAGGTCGGCCGGCATCACAATATCAGCATCATCACCAACTCTACCGTCGAGTCTTTGGAGGGAGAGGCTGGAAATTTCACAGCGAAACTCAAGAGTGAACCGCGGTTCATCGATCCGTTGCGCTGCACCGGCTGCGGGGATTGCGCCAAGGTGTGCCCGGTGACCTGTGTCAGTGAGCACAATTGCGGATTGGACCGCCGGGCTGCCACGTACATTCGGTACGCTCAGGCCGTCCCCCTGGTCTTCGCCATTGATCCGGAAATCTGTATCGGCTGCGGTCTTTGTGAGAAAGTGTGTCTGGCTGAGGCGGTGAAATATGACGACCAGCCCAGATACAACGACCTGAAGATCGGGTCCGTCATTCTGGCCACGGGAAATGAAGTGTTCAACCCGTCCGATTTTGACACCTACAACTACGCGTTGCTCCCCAATGTGATCACCAGCATGGAGTTTGAGCGTATACTGAGTGCATCCGGCCCTTACCGTGGGCACCTCATGCGGCCCTATGACCGCGAGGAACCCAAGAAGGTGGCCTGGCTGCAGTGTGTGGGCTCCCGGGACACGCACCATTGCGACAACCCTTACTGCTCGGGTGTGTGCTGCATGTACGCCATCAAGGAAGCCGTCATTGCCAAGGAGCATTCGCACAGCGGCATGGAGGCGGCCATTTTCTTCATGGACATGCGCACCCATGGAAAGGACTTTGAGGCCTATTACGACAAGGCCAAAGAGGAGGGTGTGAGGTTTGTGCGCTCCCGGGTGCACTCGGTGGAGCCGGTGGGTGATGGCGATCTGGAAATCACCTATGCGGATGAAACTGGTGAGATCAAGCAGGAAATCTTCAACCTGGTGATCCTCTCCGTAGGGTTTCAGGTGGGTCAGGAAGGCATGGAACTGGCCGGTAAACTGGGTGTGGACCTCAATGAAAATCGTTTCGTGAAGACGGAAAGCTTTGCGCCTGTGGCCACGTCACGGGAGGGCATTTACGTCTGCGGTGCTTTTCAGGGGCCCAAAGACATTCCCCAGTCCGTCATGGAAGCTTCGGCGGCGGCATCGGCATCCAGCCTGCTCCTCAATGACGTCCGCTGGACTGAGGCCAAGGTCAAGGAAAAGCCCACGGAACGCAACATCCTGGGCGAACGCCCCAAGGTCGGTGTTTTTGTGTGCCAGTGCGGCATCAACATCGGTGGCATTGTGAACATTCCCGAAGTGCGGGAATACGCGAAGACACTTCCCTATGTGGTCTACGTGGAAGACAACCTCTACACCTGTTCTCAGGACACGCAGGTGAAGATGGCTCAGGTGATCAAGGAGCAGGGCATCAACCGGGTGGTGGTGGCAGCCTGCACCCCGCGCACCCATGAGCCTCTCTTTCAGGAGACCATGTCCAACGCGGAACTGAACAAGTACCTTTTTGAAATGGCCAACATTCGCAACCAGGACTCCTGGGTGCATTCGGGTGATCCCACCCAGGCCACGGAAAAAGCGAAAGACCTGGTCCGCATGGCCATATCCAAGGTGACTCTGCTGGAACCTCTCAAGGAGTCGGAACTGGGGGTGACCCGCAAAGCCATGGTGGTGGGCGGCGGCGTGGCCGGCATGGTGGCGGCGAAAGATATTGCAGATCAGGGCTATCCCGTCTACCTGGTGGAGAAGTCATCCCAGCTGGGTGGGCAGGCCAAAAAACTGTTCCAGACCTGGCGGGGTGAAAGCATTCCTGCCTACGCGGAAGGCCTGGCCAAAGAGATCGAGAACCATCCCAACATCAAGGTTTATCTCAACAGTGAACTGAAACATGTGGATGGATTTGTGGGCAACTTCAAATCCACCATTCAAAATGGCGGTGAACCGGAACCGGTGGAACATGGCATCACCATCATCGCCACGGGCGGAAAGGAATTTCAGTCCGAAGAATATTCCTACAAGAAGCATCCCCGTATTGTGACGCATCAGGAACTGGATCAGCGTTTCAACGAAAACGATCCCAGTCTCAGGAGCATCAACAGCGCCGTGTTCGTTCAATGTGTTGGTTCCCGGGAGCCTGATCGTCCCTATTGCAGCCGCGTTTGCTGCACTCACTCCGTGGAGAGTGCTCTGGAGTTGAAGAAGATCAATCCCGAGAGCGATGTGTATGTGCTCTACAGAGACATGAGGACCTACGGGGAGCGGGAGCTGATCTATCAGGAAGCCCGCAGGGAAGGTGTCATCTTCATCCGCTATTCCCTGGAGAACAAACCCCAGGTGGAGGTGGTGGATGGCAAGGTGCAGGTGACCGTTTTTGACCCCATTCTTCAGCGTTCCATTCGCATGCAGCCGGACCTGGTCACATTGGCCACGGCCATTCTTCCCAATGAAACGGATGCCCTTTCCCAGTTCTTCAAGGTGCCCGTGAATGCGGAAGGGTTTTTCATTGAGGCTCACGCCAAGCTGCGCCCCGTGGATTTCTCCACGGATGGAGTTTTCCTCTGCGGATTGGCTCATTATCCCAAAGCCATAGATGAAAGCATCGCACAGGCCAGGGCGGCAGCGGCCCGGGCGGCCACCCTTCTGGCCCGTGACTCCATTTTCTTCAGCGGCATGGTGGCTTTCACCCGGCCCATTGATTGCAGCAGTTGCGGTGTCTGTGTGAGCATTTGTCCCTTCAACGCACCGAGATTCATCGAAACGGGAAGGGATGCGGGCAAAGCGGAAATCAATCCGGCTCTGTGCAAGGGGTGCGGACTGTGTGTGGCTTCTTGCCGATCAGGCGCCATCGGACTCAGAGGGTTCGATGATTCGCAAATTTTCGCCATGATCGACAGTGTCTAAATTTTAACGTTGGGCTCAAGAGGGAGTGGGAAGGTCAAGCGGTTTCCCTCCCCTCAGTGGCCCAATTTTTCGAAAGATCAGTTTGAAACGGACTGAAGCTGTTCTCCCGGACAGGGATCGTTATGAATACGAGGGATGCTTCAGCTGCAGTTTGAAATAGGAGAACTTCACATGTCCAATTGGGAACCGAAAATCATCGCTTTCCTGTGCAACTGGTGTTCATATGGGGCAGCAGATCTGGCGGGCGTGAGCCGCATGCAGTATCCGCCGAATTTTCGCGTGATCAGAGTGCCCTGCACGGGTCGAATCAATCCCAAGTTCATTCTCTCCGCTCTGCGCCATGGAGCGGATGGAGTCTGGGTTTCCGGATGCCACCCCGGCGATTGTCACTACATCGAGGGAAATCTCTATGCTCGCCGCAAGTTTGCTCTCCTGAAAAATCTTTTGGAGCACACGGGCATTGAACCCAAGCGGCTCCATTTTTCGTGGATTTCCTCTGCTGAGGCCACCAAGTTCGCCGATGTGGCTCGCGAAGTGATTCGTACGGTCAAGGAAGCAGGTCCGGCCCAGCATTTCATCAAAAAGCAAGCTGAGGTGGCATAGATGCAAGCATATACGGAACGGATTCGAGAAGCGGCAAAGCGCTTGTTGAGTGACGGAAAAGTGGACGTGGTGATCGGGTTTCGCAAGGGCACCATTCCCTTCATGAATGAGCCGTACCTGGCCAAAACTGCCGAGCAGGTCGATCAGCTCGTCTGGGATGGCAACTGCGGTGTGAACCTGGCCAATTACCTGCCCAAGAGAACGGATCGCGTCGCCGTGGTGGCCAAAGGATGTGATTCCAGAAACATTGTGGAACACATCGTCGAAAACCAGATCAAACGGGAACAGCTGCACATCCTTGGGGCGCCCTGCAAGGGAATGATCGACAAACGCCGCATCAAGGCTGAACTCAAAGGCAAAGAGCCCACAAGCGTGGAAGAGACCGAAGGGGAAATCGAAATCAAAGGCCGCGATCTGAAGCTGACACTCAACCGGTCGGATTTCCTCCAGGAAAACTGTGCCATTTGCATTCACCGCAATCCCGTGCTCTACGACGATCTCGTGGGGGACCTGGTGGAGGAGCAAAAGGATGTGGACCGCTACGCCGATGTGCGCCAGGTGGAGGCCATGAGCACGGAGGAAAAGTGGCGGCACTTCGATGACCTCATCGCGGGCTGCATTCGCTGCTATGCCTGTCGCAATGCGTGTCCTGCCTGCTACTGTCCCACCTGTTTCGTGGACGAGTCAAGGCCCCAGTGGGTCGGCAAAACCATCGATCCCACGGACACGCGCACCTTCCATTTTCTGAGAGCCTATCATCTTGCCGGGCGGTGCACCGACTGCGGAGCCTGCGAGAGATCCTGTCCGGTGGACATAAAGATGCGACAATTCACCAAGAAACTTGAAAAAGATGTGAAAGAACTGTTCGATTATGAGGCCGGCATCAACCCGGAGATGCGGCCGGCTCTGGACTTCTATCGGCCTGACGATCCCCAGGCATTCATCAAGTGACAGGGATGGAGTGCGTGGAGGTTTGTTCCCGCAGCAAATTCCAGGCTCATGCGTGGAAGTCGGACCCTGTTGGACCTTGCAAAGTAAAAGTCTTGTCCAGCACTGTGATCGCGGGCAAAAGAACTCTGTTTAAAAAGGAATGAATACATGTCGGAAATTTACATCTCCAAAGAAAAATTTCCAGAAGTGGTTGGACAACTCATGAGCCATGGCCGCGTCTTTGGGCCGGTGTTTCAGGGACAGTTTCATGAGTTTGCCCGATTGGATAAACCGGAGGACATAGATCTCAGCTTTCAGAACACGCGCCTTTCTCCCAAGGATCTCTTTCATCCTCACAGTGAGAGAATGTTCACGTATTCCCTGGCCAAAGACGATCCGGAGCGTTCCATTCTGAAGGAAGCGCCCAAAGACTATTCTCCCAGTGTTGTTTTGGGAATCCGTCCCTGCGATGCCAAAGCCTTTCAACTGGACGACCGGAACTTCGACACGGAAACCATCAAGGACCCCTGGTGGGTTGAGAGAAGGAAGACGACAACCCTTGTGGGCCTGGCCTGCAACGATCCCTGCAACACATGTTTTTGCACCTCCATGGAAACGGGCCCCTTCGATGCATCGGGACTGGACGTGCTCATGGTGGATGTGGGCGATGGGTATGTTGCCCGGTCCGTGACGGACAAAGGGAAGGAATGTCTCTCCACCCTCAAGGGAGTTCAGACGGTTCCGGCACAGGCCGCGGAAAAGGAAGCTCAGGCCAAGAAGGCGGCGGAAGAGAGCATGGGGCAAGTGCTGGACATGAAACCCATCTACGAGAAGAACACTCTCGAGCTTTTCCACGATCCTCTCTGGGAGGAAGTCCATTTTTCGTGCATCAACTGTGGCACCTGCACCTTTGTTTGTCCCACCTGCTGGTGCTTCGACATTCAGGACGAAGTGCAGGGTGATTCAGGAGAACGCTTGAGATTATGGGATTCCTGCATGTTCCCCCTGTTCACTTTTCACGGCTCGGGGCACAATCCACGGTCTCAGAAGATTCAAAGGGTTCGGCAGCGTTTCATGCACAAGCTCAAGTATTACCCCGAGAAGTACAAAGACGGCCCTGCTTGCGTGGGATGCGGCCGGTGCGTGAAGGGGTGCCCGGTTAACATCGACATTCGACATGTGGCTCGGCTCATGGCCGCAAGCTGCAGTTGCCCTGCTTAAGACTTACGAGTCCATGAAATGGAGGAACAAAGGTGAGGAATCCCTATTTGCCTTATCCTGTCCGTATTGAGTCCATTGTGACGGAAACGGAAGACCGCAATCTCAAGACGTTTAAATTTGTTTTCCTCAACAAAGAGGACGAAGAAGCATTCAAGTACACTCCCGGTCAGTTCGCCGAACTGTCGGTTCCGGGACAAGGTGAAATCCCCATTGGCATCGCTTCCTCTCCCACGGAAAAAGGCTTCATCATGTTCACGGTGAACAAGGTGGGAAAGGTTTCCAGCTTCATGCACAACATGCAGGAAGGCGACATCATGGGAGTGCGCGGGCCCATGGGCAACTGGTATCCCTGGGAGACACTGGAGGGGAAAAACGTCGTCATCGTTGGCGGCGGCTTCGCCTTCACCACCCTGAGGTCGTCCATTGTTTACATGCTGCACCCCGACAACCGTTCCCGTTTTGGCAACATCGACGTGGTCTATGGCGCCAGAATGCCGGGCCTTCTTCTCTATAAAGAAGAACTGGCCGCCTGGGAACAGCGGGATGACATCGGCATGCACATCACCGTTGATTCCACGGACGATCCCAACTGGAAGTACAACGTGGGTTTTGTCCCGGCGGTGACCAAGGAAAAAGCGCCCACCGCAGAAAATTCATACGCCATCATCTGTGGGCCTCCCATCATGATCAAGTTCACCCTTCCCGTGCTCACAGAGCTGGGGTTTCCGCCGGAAAGGATCATTTCCAGTCTGGAAATGAGAATGAAGTGCGGCATCGGAATCTGCGGCCGATGCAACCTGGGCACGGAATACGTCTGCAAGGACGGACCCGTTTTCACGCTGCAGGAACTCGCGCAGCTGCCCAATGAGTATTGATCCTTTCATAAGGCTGTCGTAAGTATTTGATGTTTTTGAGTTGTGGTCCTTCCGGAAACGCGGGGCCGCGGGAAAAAAAGCTTCAAATAGAAATTGCCGTGTGTTATAGCTTCAAACTGTAGCCTCAATTAGAAACACTTCAGGGGAGAGAATTATGGAGCCATTGTTGTTGACAAAGCGCGAGAAGCGCAAACTGGCGAGCACATACGCCGACCTGTGCCTCACCTGTGGCACCTGCTCAGGCGGCTGCCCCGTCACAGGGGTGGACGGCCTTGACGTGCGAAAGGTCGTGCGCCTGGCTTTGCTCGGTTTGGACCAGGAAGTGATCGACTCAAAGTTTCCCTGGGTCTGCACCCTCTGCGGGCGCTGCGAGCATGCGTGTCCCATGAACATCGACCTCATGACTCTGCTGCGGTCCGCCCGCGCCAACAGGGCCAGGGACAAGGTGCCCGGCGTTTTGCACAAGGGCGTGGAGATGTGCCTGAAGACAGGGAACAATGTGGGCATTCCCAAGGAGGATTTTGAGTTCCTGCTGCAGGATCTGGGAGCGGAACTGGCCGAGGAAATGCCGGGATTTGAGGTTCCCATTGACAAAAAGGGTGCCAAATACCTCTTCACCATCAACTCCAAGGAACCCTTTGCGGAGCCGGAAGACATGTTTTACTGGTGGCGAATCCTTTACGCCGCCAATGAGTCCTGGACCGTTCCTTCCGAAAACTGGGAAGGCGTCAACTGGGGGCTGTTCACCGGTGACGATGAATCCATGAAAGAAATCGTGGGCCGTCTGGTCAAAAATTACAAGGATCTCGAGTGCGAGTACCTTGTCTTACCCGAATGAGGCCACGCCTACTATGCGACCAGGCTTGGTCTGCAAAAATGGTTTGCCGATGAAAATGTGAAGTTCGTGAGCATTCATGATCTCCTCACATCATACGTGAAAGAAGGTCGGGTCAAGTTGGACAAGTCCATTCATCACCATTTGGCCACCTACCATGACCCCTGCAACTATGCACGCAAGAGTGAGCGGGCATTCGGGCACGGCTATTATGAGGAGCCCCGCTGGGTGACCCAGCAGTGTTGCGAGAATTACGTGGAAATGTACCCCAACCGCGCCAACAATTTTTGCTGTGGCGCTGGCGGTGGTGCATGGGCCGCTCCCTACGTGGAAGAAAGAATCTTCTATGGAAGGACCAAGGCCAAACAGATCAAAGACACGGGTGCCAAGCTTCTCATTGCCCCCTGCCACAACTGCCGGGACCAGATCATGAAGAGTCTTCGCAAAGAGTACGACTTCGAAGATGTGGAAGTGAAATATCTCTGGGAACTGGTGGCTGATTCTTTGATCATTGAGCCCCGCGAGGAAGCGGAAGAGTAGAAGCCTTAAGGTTGACTCCGTGACGATCAAGCCCCAGAATCGCGCCCTTGGCGTGTGCATGGGGCTTTTTTTTTCTCATGGGTTTGCAATGGCGAGGCAATTCATGGACCCCTCGCTGCCGGAGAGATAATTCCTCATGCCCCGGTGACCATCCGCAGGGATTCAAATGAAAAAAAAGCGAGACGCCAAAAAAGGGAAACAAAAGGAAAAAATCCTCTCTCCCGCAGAGCAGGGGGAACTGCAAATGATACTGGACCGCCTTTCCGTCCAGAACCCTGATGGAGAGAGCTTTCAGAATTACGTGGAGTCGCTGGCCGGAACCCTCGCCGGCCGGGAAGATTTCATTCTGGTTCTGCTGGAACAATTGAGCAAACGCCCCACGGGGGTGGGGTTCAAAGTTTTTCAGAAATTGAAGGACCTTCCGGGAGAAGGCTGCGACAAAAGAGCTTTGAAGCAGGCGTGCTACAGATTTCGGCAAAAGGGGTTTTCTGTCGGGGAGAACGCCCCCCCACAGGAAAAGGTTGTTCTCGTTCGCAAGGAGGAGCGCAAGCCTCTGGCACATCTCATTGCGCTGGATGATACTTTCGGGTTTGTGGCTGCCATCCTTCCTGGGGAGGGATACGCTCACCCCATGGCTCTGACGGTTTTCGCGGAGAACAATTTCGAGACAATTTATGCACGGGTGACCGAGAGCTCTTACAGTGTTTATCGGGAATACCTTGAGATGATCGCTGATGATGCACCCGGCACAAAAATCTGTGAGGTGCCCGCCGCGCATGCTGCGCGACTGGTTCATGAGTTGCAAGAGTTTTCTGGACGCCGGGACTCTGTTCCTGACCTGGAAAAAGCCAAACGACTCCTCAGGCTCCACCATGATGAGCAGCGGCCGCCTCATGCACACGAACTGCTGGACAAGATTGAAGATCCCGGAGCAGCCATACGCCGTGTGCGTGTGGATCAGTTGCTGGGGACACTGAACCCCTCATGGCTTGCCTTCGGG
>Ga0207421_10006216_pt1 | contig 13076 bp, 13 predicted proteins | sample SodLakKL_010_SED_4_FD_187542 | JGI IMG/M metagenome (GOLD analysis project Ga0207421, IMG submission 187542) | Alkaline sediment microbial communities from Lake Tanatar, Kulunda Steppe, Russia - 8KL_010_SED (SPAdes) (version 2) | ecosystem: Environmental > Aquatic > Non-marine Saline and...
GATCGCGCACTCTAAAAAGACTGATAACGGTGTTGAAGCTAAAGTCGCTCCAGAGAAGATATCACTAGATCATCCTCTAGCAGGCGTCATGGGTCCGACAAATGCGATCACTTTCTCAACTGATCATCTAGGCGAAGTCACGATAATAGGGCCTGGAGCGGGGAAAGAGGAGACAGGTTATGCCTTACTCGTCGATCTATTATCAATAAATGATGAGTTAAAGTAGTTAGTTTTTGATCCAAAAATTCAATCTTCCGGCATGAACTTTCTTTTCCAGTCCTCAGGCGGGAGGATCGTCTCTTTTATCGACCTCGGAGTCAACCATCTGAGAAGATGGGTCCAGTAGCCGGCTTTATCGTTTGTTCCAGACGCTCTAGATCCACCGAATGGTTGTCTTCCTACGACCGCACCTGTAGGCTTATCGTTGATGTAGAAGTTGCCCGCAGAATATCTCAAAATTTTCTCTGATAGATGTATAGCCTCGCTGTCCTTCCCGAATATAGAGCCAGTAAGTGCATATGGAGAAGTTCGATCACAGAGTTCTAAAGTTTCTTCGAACTCATCATCAGGATAAATGTAGATAGGAACAACAGGTCCGAATATCTCCTCTGTCATGAGCTTTCCCTTAGGATCTTCTGTTTTCACGATGGTAGGTTCGACGAACCAACCTTCCGATGAATCGTATCCCCCTCCGTGTAGTATTTCGTAACTATCATCGTCCTTAGCGTGTTCGATGTAAGATACTATCTTGTCGAAAGCTTTTTCATCGATCACAGCTCCCATATAACTTTGGAGATTATCTACCGGTCCATAACTTACCTTTGGTACTTCTTCATCAAGGATATCTTTAAGTTCAGTCCATTTACTTTCAGGGCAGTAGACTCTAGAAGAAGCGGAACATTTTTGGCCCTGATAGCCAAAAGAGCCTCTGATTATGTTTATAGCAGCGTTTTCAATATCTGCCGATTTATGGATAAATATGAAGTCCTTACCTCCTGCTTCTCCCACTATCTTCGGAAAATTCCGATAGTTTTTGATATTGGAATTTATTACTTTCCATAGATAAGTCAGAGTCTCGTAACTTCCAGTGAAGTTCAATCCTGCAAGGTCAGGGTGTTTAGTGATCAATTCCGAAATATCGCTGGGAAACGGTACAAAGTTTATGACACCTTCTTTCAATCCAGCTTCGGTCCAGATCTTCATTATATGGTAATTAGAAAAAGAAACATTCAATGACGGTTTCCAGATTACTGTATTCCCAACTATAGCTGGAGAGGAAGGTAAATTTCCGGCTATGGAGTAAAAATTGAAAGGCGTGATCGCTAACACAAAGCCTTCGAGAGGCCTCCAATCCAATCGGTTCATTTCACCCTCGTTTTGATCGGGCTGCTGTTCGTAGATGAATTTCATATAGTAAGCGTTCAATCTCCAAAAATCTACAAGTTCCGCTAGGTCAATTTCCGCCTCGTAGGGGTTTTTAGATTGATTCATCATTATAGCGGCGATATTTTTAAACCTTCTAGGACCCGCCAGTAGATCTGCAGCCTTTCTAAAAACCGCCGCTCTATGATACCAATTTATCTGAGACCAATCGTCATGTGCTTTTTTAGCGGCTTCTATCGCCATCTCTAACTCTTCTTCACCGGCTAAATGTACTTTACCTAAAACATTCTCGTGATCGTGAGGAGATAAAATCTCTTTGGTGTTTCCTGTCTTTATCTCTTTTCCATCGATAACTATAGGTATTTCTATGGTTTCATTTTTCATTTTCTCCAGTTCTTTTTTTAATTCTCTCCTCTCCTTGCTCCCTGGAGGATATTCCTTTATTCTTTCCATCTCATTTTTTGGCTTTTCTATAGACCATAACATCTCCCGTACACCCATAATATAAATTGTATAACGGCTTTATAAACTCTTTCAAAGAATTTATGCTCGAAAAAAGGAAAAAGAGAATTTTAATCTTCTCTTTAATCGACTTTAGGTACTGGTACCTCTTTCAGTGTTTTCTCTATGATCTCTTCTTCTTCTACACCTTTTATCGCTGGACCAGGTTTAAGCACCAATCTGTGAGAAAGAGCTTCCTTAGAGATGAATTTAACATCGTCGGGAACCACGTAATCTCTTCCTCTCATGGCCGCGTTAGCCATAGAAAGTTTCATCAATGCTAGACTTCCTCTCGGGCTAGAACCTACCTCGACGTCCTTGTTCTTTCTAGTAGTTTGAACTATATTTACTATGTATTTTTTGATATCATCATCTAGATGTACATCTTCGATCTTCTCCTGCATATCTATCAATGTTTGTGGATTAGTTATCATATCTATGTCTACATCGTCGGTCTTCCTATCTTTCCTTCGCTTTAATATCTCCACTTCGTCGGATGCAGAAGGATAACCTACCTCTAACCGTAATAAAAATCTGTCCACTTGTGCTTCTGGAAGTGGATAGGTACCCTCGTATTCAATCGGGTTCTGGGTGGCTATAACGATGAAAGGGTCATCCAAGGTATGAGTTTCTCCCTCGATAGTGGTCTGTTTCTCCTGCATAGCTTCAAGTAGAGCAGCCTGAGTCTTAGGCGGAGCTCTATTCACCTCGTCAGCTAAAAGGATATTAGTGAATATAGGGCCCTTCCTCATCTTGAAGTCTCCCGTATTTTTGTCATAAATAAATGAACCTGTTATATCGGCAGGAAGAAGATCAGGAGTGAACTGTATCCTTTTGAAATCACATCCTAATGTTCTAGCGAAACAATTGGATAAAAGAGTCTTAGCAAGGCCAGGATAATCTTCAAAGAGAATGTTACCGTTAGCCAATATTCCGAGAAGGGTCTTTTCAAGAACGGATCGTTTTCCTACGATGGCCTTGCTAACTTCGTCTATAAGTGATTCGCAAATATCTGATACCTCTTCAAGTTCCATTATAATCCTCCTAGTTCTGTTTTACTGCTTCGAATGAATAAGTAAGCCTCAATTAAATGTTTTGGTAAATAATGCGTATTATAAATCTAGCACACCCAAACTATTATATCGAATCATTCTATAGTTTTAAACAATTATGGAATACGAATTAGTAAAAAAAGATAAACTGAAAATGGTAGGTCTGAACTATCATGGATCGATAACAGAAAACAGTGTTGCCTTTGAAGAAAGGGTCGAGGACCTTTGGAGGAGACTGTCTGAGTTCTTCATAGCAAGATGGGATTCTATCGAAAGCGCTGTCATAAATCCTGACCTTTCATATGAGATACAGGTCTGGAATGAAGAAGAACTGGAGGAAAGCGGTCTGATGAACGTCTTTATCGGAGTAGAGTTCAAAGACCTTGAAGATATTCCGGTACAGCTAGTCGGAAAGGTACTTCCAGGTGGTAAATATTTATCATTTACACTGGAAGGAGAAGAGATACAGGGATGGGAAGAGTATCTACTTCAAGAGTGGTTTCCTAAGTCCGATTATTGGTTAAGAACATTTGACGATCAATTATTCCATGTACAGTGCTTTCACGAGGATAAATTTAAGGGAATAGACAATCTTGAAGAATCGGAGTTAAAAGTACTAGTTCCAGTAGAAGAGATCGACCAAGAGATAAGAGAGAAGTGAAAAACAGGTCTTATGCAAGGATATCTTTTAATTTTATCCTCATCTCTTCAAGTTGATCGTGAGTTAGATTTTCATCTTTCCTTTTCTTTCCTATGAGTTCATGAAAGATGGGAACTATTTCCTTTTCTTTGGCCATGCCTCGTCCAGTACCGATTTCCATAACATATACTAGGTCGCTGATTCCGCGCTCAACTTCCTCAGGAAGTGGATTCGAGAGGATCTCATCTATGATCTCGGGTTCTTTTTTCTCTAATTTCTTATCTTCTTGTTCTAAAAAAGTCTCTATTTCATCTAAATCTTCTTCTTTCAGATTCCAACCTGAACTTTTTACGTTCTCCTCCAAATGTTCTTTAGAGGAAGGGCCGGTCAATGCACTTATTATACCATCTTGGGAAAGGACCCAATTTATGGCCACCTGCGTAGATGTTTTTTCATATTTTTTGCCAACTTCCTCCAACTTTTCTGATATCCGAAGAGCGGAGTTGAATCTTTCTCTTTTGAACAGAGGGTCCATATTTCTTATATCGCCAGGATCGAACTCAGTACTCTCATCTATTTTTCCAGAGAGTATTCCTCTTCCGCTCACACTGAAAGCTATAGCTTTTACTCCGTACTTCAAGCAGAGAGGCAGTAATTCTTTTCGACTTTTCCTAGAAACAGCACTCAATTCCATAAGACAGAAGGAGACATCACCTTTTTTTAGATATTCTTCTACTCTTTTAGTAGGGAGATGGCTGACGCCGTAATGTTTTATCTTTCCCTCCTTCTTCAAATCATCAAGAGCATTGATAGTCTCTTCCACAGATGTTTCTGGATCATCGAAATGAACTAGATATATATCGATATAATCGGTACTCAATCTGTCTAGGCTATTCTCACAAGCATTTTTTACATCTTCATAAGAAAGGGATGGTTTTCCGTCCTCGCCCATACCTATCTTGGTGGATATTATCACATCTTCCCTAACTGGACTAACAACTTCTCCAAGCAGCTTTTCTGCTTCATCTCCGTAAGTTGCGGCTGTATCGAAAAGATTTATCCCAAGGTCGAGAGCGTGGTTTAATACCGATTTATAATTTTCTGGATTCACTGAACCATAAGAGCCGCTGAGCGCATAGCAACCCATACCCACTTCAGAAACATCTAAATCTTCGTGGCTTCTGTATTTCATCATCTATTCGCCTCTATTGACCATCGATAATGCCATATATAAAATCATTTTTAGATTCAAGAGCGAGAGGGTAAAATTATGTTCTCTGGTTCCTGGCCGTATTTTTTGTAGTTACCATCTGAGTAACTCTGAGCAGTTAAGGCACATAGATATGCATCAAATTCATGCTGACTTTCGAAGTCACCTCTTTCTTTCTCCACATCCAATATCTCTTCTACAGCTCGGGGATAAGTTTCTATAATTTCACATTTTCCTTCTAGCGCTTTTTTGATCCGTTTTGCCCTCTTCGAGAGAGTTTTCATTCCTGGTGTATTCAAAGGTAACATAGGTCCAAAATTTGACATCAATTCTCTTTCTGCAGGCCTGAATGCTTCTTCGCTTTCAGTCAAAGGTGCATCTATCGCTGCGACAGATGCTTTTTTAACGGATTTTATTATCTCGTGGTTTTTGAAAACGAGTTGTACTTCTATATCTCCATCTAAAATACAGATACCGGTTTCATTCTCCTCCTTTGCCGCAAGGTCAATGCCCACGTACATATTTATCCTCTAAACTAGCTCCCTGCTCGCCTAACTTTAAAATATCAATAGTATATATCATATTTACATATCATGACTGACATTTACGGAACTCACGAACCGCCTTTTGAATTCATCGAGGGGGAATTGACTCTTAAAGCTATAGAAGAAGAACAAAAAGTAAACTATACTAGGGAATTAGGAGAGGACACTTTGGAAAAGCCGGTAATATCAGAAGATAACAGGTTGACCATACAGCCTGTAGAGCCTTTAAACCTGCCGAAGGAGCTAACTTCTTCACTTCTTATAGATTTTGAAAATCCTATAGTAATAGATTCAGGCATGAAGAAAGAGATCTTTGCCACGTTTCCTATCGAGATTGCGGTATTCCTTGAAAGTGGTTCACCAGAAAAACCTCTAGACATATTCACAATGGCTAAACAAAAGTATACGCTGTACGGTGACGTGAAGACAGGTACTATTTGCAAATATTGGACTACTGAACAAAGTACGACTATCCCTGAAGACCTTAATCCTTTGATCGAGGGTATAATGGCTTTAACAATAGTCAATAGAACTAAGGAATGGAAGGAAGTAAAAAAAGTGGTCTTCGACGCCTATGGTATGAAGATATATTATGATGAGGAAAAGGTTGGTATGAAGGGAGCGATGTTCATAAAAGAAGAGGAACTTTCTGAGACAGGTTTTTCAAATAAACCTATCGCAGAAAATATGACTAAAGCTAGGGAGATATACAGAAAGAAAAAGAGTCCTATAAAAGGAGGAACGAAGTTTGTGATGGAGAGTGGTATCTGATGCTCGATAGAGTCCTCTACGGCAGCGTAACTGTATCAGATTTATTGGTAAGTGTAATAATCCTTTTTCTTGCGGTAATACTAGGGAAAGCTGTTTCTCTTCGTATTAGGCATTCCTTGAAGGACAAGGTCTCTAAAGATCGTTTGAACACCATCTCTAAGTTTGTATACTTTTTGTTCCTCATAATCGGATTTTTGATCGTTCTGCCTATATTGGAATTTCGGATCTCTGGTTTTCTCGTTGCAGGAGGGATACTAGGCATAATAATCGGATTTGCCAGCCAGAGTATAGTAACGAACCTCATCTCAGGCGTCTTCTTGACCTTTGAAAGGCCTTTTAGAGTCGACGACGTTGTGAGATTAGGAGATGAAAACGGTACTTTAGGCGTTGTAGAGGATATCAAGATCATTTCAACGACTATGCGTACATTTGAAGGTGTTTACGTCAGAGTTCCCAACGAAAAAGTATTTACCGGAAACATAGTCAATTTTTTGGAGAACGTGGCCCGAAGGTTCGAATATGATGTTGGCATAAGATATAAGGACGATGCCGACGAGGCCATGAAGGTTATAAAAGAACTGATCGAAGAACAGCCGCTGGCCTTAAAAAATCCAGAACCGCAGGTATTTGTGGAAAGTTTAGGAAGCAGTGCAGTGGAACTGAAAGTGAGGGTTTGGGCTCCCTCCACTGAATGGTTTCCACTGAGGATGGAGCTACTCTGGAAAATAAAAAAGAGGTTAGAGGAAAACGGAATTCAAGTTCCTTTCAACCAGCAGGAAGTGTGGTTTAAGAACGCTCTTCAGATGGACGAAGACGAAATTTCGTAAATCCATTTTAACAACAAAGCCACTTTCACTCACCCCTCCCCTTCTTTTATCCTTTTATATAGCAAGGTCTTTTTTTTTGAACGATGAGCATGAAAGAAGATGACGCTCACTATAGCTGGAAAGAAGTCTATCATAAGTTAGGTTGCGATACCCAATATGATGAATAACCTAATATCGGAAACACCTGGGATGTTCGGGGCATCCTTGGATCTCCTCCGATTGTGATAATCTGGAGAGTAAACGGGGTTCGCTAAGGGGGCATCCTTACCCCCTCTTTTCTCTCCTCCTGACCGAAGGTTTTTAATCATAGTTATTTTATGGTTCTAACAGTTCAAGTGCGTTAGGACAAAAGATTTATTTATTACATACCTCCCGTTATAGGTACAACCCTTGCAGGGTTGTAGCTTTATCCCATAATGCCTTGACTGTAGAACATGGACTAGATTTAGCTCGAAATTGTAGAGGTGAAGACGATGACTGATGTAGATGAAAAGTTGAAAAATGTATGCGAGATGATGGACGAGATCAAAGAAGATAATTCTATACCGAGAAATATTAGAGAAGGTGCAGAGGAATGTAAAAAATTGCTACTAGAATCTAACGACGAATTAGATGTCAGGATAGCTTCATCGATATTCAAACTGCAAGATCTTGCAGACGATCCAAATATACCTCTCCACGGTAGGACTCTTATCTGGAATGTTATCAGTAAGTTGGAATCTATAAAGGAAGAAGAGGCATCTTAATCCTCTTGCTCTAAATAATCTTTAAATTTTTTCCGACCTTCTATGAGTTTTTCCAAAACATCATCTAATTCTTTAATCTCGACTCTTATCTGCTCAGTAGTCTCTACATCTCGGATAGTGACCGATTCCTTTTCTAGTGTATCGTAATCTACAGTTATGCAGTATGGTGTTCCGACTTCGTCATTCCTTGCATATCTTTTTCCTATGGAACCACTCTTTTCCCAAGATACTCGAAAATCTGACCTCAGTTTTTCGAAGACCTCTCTAGATTTTTCTGGTAGACCGTCCTTTCTGACTAGAGGGAAAACAGCGACTTGTCTCGGAGCCACCTTTTTGGGAAGGTCCAACCAATCTCTATCTTTCTCTTTATAACCTCTATCTAAAAGAGACCAGAAGTTCCTATCGATCCCGAAGCTCAATTCGATGACATGCGGTATTTTCTTTCCTTCATCGGTAGAAACTGACAAACTTTGATTCGATTTCTCTTGATGCTGTTTAAGGTCATAATCGGACCGGTAATGAAGACCGGAGACTTCCTTCCAACCGTTGAGGGTGTCAAAATCGACTTCCAGGTCAAAATGGATCTTGTTATAGAAGGCTCTTTCATCTTCTGATAGTTCTCTGAACCTGATATCTTTCGAGGAAAGTTCCATAACATCGGTATAAAATTCGTACATCTTTCCAAGATGATAGAGATAGAAAGGTGGAAGATCATCGATGTTTTTTAACTCTACTTCTTTAGATTCATCCCACGAGACTCTTTTAAGGTTCACTTTCATATCTTCGATTTCTTGATATTTTCTTTCAAACTTTTCATCATGGATCCCCGGGACAAAGAAAATCTGAAGTTCTGCCTGAAGGAACTCTCTCTTCCTGAAGACTATCTGTCTAGGAGATATCTCATTTCGGAAAGCTGAACCTATGGTGGCAAGTCCCATAGGCATCTGTTTTCGTAAAGCCCTGTACTCTCTTCTAAAGTTTATGTAGGTACCCTGAGCGGTCTCCGGTCTTAGAAATCCTTTCTTTTCACCGGTAGGTCCCAAGGAGACGTTAAACATCATGTTGAAATCTTCAGGTTCAGAGAAGTTGCCGCCGCAGTCTGGACAGGATAGGTTAAGTTCTTCTATCTTCTCCTTCATATCTTCTTTTCCCATCCATTCAGCATTCTCTCCCGTTTCCTCTTCTATCAGATGATCTCCTCTGAAGTATGAGTCGCAACTTTTACATTTGATCATTATGTCGGAGAAGTGGTCGACGTGACCCGAAGCTTCCATCACGCTGTAGGGCATTATATTGTTGGTGTATATCATATGGTAATTCTCGTCAAGTCCTAGGAAAAAATCCTTCCATATCTGCTTCCAACTATCGAGCAATTTGGCACCAAGATGACCGTAATCGTAAAATCCAGCTTCTCCGCCGTATATCTCCGCAGAACGCCATAAAAAACCTCTTCTCTTGCACATCGAAAGGAGGTCCTCTTTCTCTGTCATCGAAATCGACCTCAGAGTAATGTTTCGATCAGATCTAACTCGTACAGCATGGCCTCTAGATTATCCATCTCATCAACAACAGGCAATTGACCGAAATCGTTCTCATCCATCATCTGTGCCGCTTTAGAGATCGAGGTCTGATTATAGACCGTCATAGGATCTTCTACCATGGCATCCTCTACACATATCTTCGGTAGATCGATTCTAGACTCTTCATAATACAATTTCATGACATTTTTCAATCCCTGCCACGACCAACTGTCTTCGTCCTCTTCTAGACCGAGGTCGGATTTCTCTATTTGGCCGTCTATTTCGCTCATGTCGAACAGATCTCTATCGGTGATGATACCAGTCAAAACCGTATCCTCATCAACTACTGGGAAAGCATAGATGCCGGTCAAAGACATGGTCTGTAAAGCAACCTTGATTGGCGTTTTTACATAGAGAGGTACACAGTCTCTTCCTATAGCTTCTCCAACAGGGGTGTCTATATCTTTTTCAGATATGTAAGGTAGTATGTCAGCCGTGGTGAGTATACCTACGCAGGAATCATTTGCATCTTTTACGGGGATATAGTGAGTCTCGTTTTCAGCAAAAATCTTCATAGCCTCTTTGATATCCGCTTCATGAGATATACTCGGTTGCTCTTTCCTATATATCAGAGCCAACTGATCTTCCCCAGGATTCTTGAAGAAGTCGATTCTTGTAATCAATCCTTTCAATTCACCATTTTTCACAACTGGCATCCCTGTTAACTGGTGCTCGATCATCTTGTTTATGACATCTACTCTATTTCCGGGAAGTTCCGCAGTTATAGGGTCTTTGGTCATAAGGTCTTTGACTTTTTTCTCTTCATTCATGATTGATCTTCCTCCAATCTTATTACCATTACAGGACATTCCGCCTTCCTAATAACTTTTTGTGCTGTACTGCCCGTTATTAGACGTGAAAGTCCAGAACGAGTGTGATGTCCCATTACTATAAGATCGTTTTCTTTAGCTTCAGAAACTATGATATCGGAAGGTCCGCCTTTCTGTATGCTCTTTTCAAAAGGTATACCCCACTCCTCCGCTCTTTCCTCTATATCGCTGAGAATTTCATTCGCTTTGGTCTCAATCTGGGCCTCTAATGATGTGATCATATCGTCCGGAGGTAAACCAGAGAGACTCCCTGTATCGACAACGAATAGAACTTTAACTTTTGAACCTAACATCCTAGCCAATGATAGACCTTCGTCGACTACTTTCTTGTTCTCCTCCGAACCGTCCGTAGGTATTATGATCCTATTATATTCTTCCATCTTCACACCACACAGTTTCTATTATATCTTTAGGAGATGTATTGACGACAAGATTGAATGCTGGATCTCCTGACTTCTTCTTCAGAACGAGGTATCTTTCTGTCCGGTCATCGAAAGAATCTAGTTTTAACGTTTTTCTAGGATTCCATGTACTCATCTTCAGAATCTCGATAGGTGATATGTCGCCTTTCATCCTCGAGACCCTGTAAGCGGTCTCCATCTCTCTGAAGATATTGCTGTTGCTGACCATAGCATTATCAGTACCGAGTGATAAAGTTATCCCGTGCTCGATCATTTTAGGGATATTGGGCATCTTGCCGAAGAACATGTTAGATCTAGGACAGACGATTATAGGTATCTCTTCTTCTGCACATCTTTCAAGGTCCGAGTCGTCGGCTTCTATCATATGGATCAGATGATGGACGGAAAGGTCTAGAACTTCTTCTACCGGCTCTCTAACATCTTCAGAGCAGTGAAGAGCTAGAGGTTTATCTTTTTTTGCGGTGTTATCTGCGACACTCCTGAGATGGGACTCATCCCAGTCCCGGTAAGCACTCAGACCAATACCGTCAGACATGGATAGTATCTCCTCTAACTCATCATGATTATATCTCCTCTTCTTGGGACGGCCCAAGACTCCCATAGAAAGATCTTTTTCCAAGGAGGTAAAAGCTTCCTTCAAAAGCTTTATCCCCTCTATACCATCCTCTCTGAAATCGATAAAGTGGCTCACTCCATAGGAGACCATCTCTTTCATATAGTTCTTGATAGAAATGATAGTCTCTTCCTTTCCTGCCGATCTTAGTTCTCTCTCTTTCAACCCCCCTGGTCCTACTATCTCCTCTATAGTTCCAGTGGGTGGTTCGTCAACAACAGAATCGGCGATGTGTGTGTGTGAATCGTAAAAGGCAGGAATTATAATAGCATTTTCTCCTCCATCACCCCCTTCCTCAAAGGTCTTTATCTCCCTCTCTTCAACTCCTATCTCTGTCTGGATGAATCCATCTTCTTTCAGTAAGGGACCGTTGTATGTATTCATGATCTCTACGGATGAATAATTCAAATAGTTGCTAAAATAACTTTTCCCTAGTTCCTTTGAACCTCTGGAAAAAATTTAAAGACTGATAATACAATGCAAAACTCTAAAATAGTAGAGACCGTTCATTAAATCGGTAATAGTCATGTACGTGGTAATTATAGGTGGCGGCAGAGTAGGCACTGACCTCGCCAAGTTGCTACTCCCTGAAGGCCACGACGTAGTGCTGATGGAAAAGGACGAAAGACTAGCGGAGCAACTGTCCAAAGAATTCGATGCCCTGATTATCGAAGGTGACGGCACCGACTTGGACTATTTAAAAGACGCAGGTCTGAACAAGGCGGACGTTCTTGTAGCTGTCACCGGAGACGATAAGACCAATCTCATCGCATGTCAGCTCGGAGAAAGGATATTTAAGGTTCCAAAAGTGATCGGGCGAGTAAACAAACCTAAAAACGAGGGAGTCTTCTCCAGTCTAGGTATTGAAAATACAGTTAGTACTACCAGAGCTAGTGCAATGCAGATAAAAAACAATCTCGGAGAGTCTCGAACTATTCTCACTATTGGTGAGAAAGATGCACAATTGTTAGAATTCACAGTTACGGATGAATCGCCAATATCTCAAAAAAAGATAAAACATACCGGATTGCCTAAAGGAGTAATTATAGTCGATATAATGAGAGGAGAAAATTCTGTAATACCTGATGGTAATACACAGATAAAACCTGATGATATAGTTACGGTACTTGCTAGAACCGGTAAAGTAAAACAGGTCAAGAAATTATTTGAGGAGAAGAAAAGATTCGGCATCGTATGATCCGGATTCAGGCGAGGTCCAATGAAATGGATATATCATAAGGAAGACTATTTATTGTTGCTCAATGAGCTAGGTCTTCTTTTAGCTATAGTTTCAGGTCTGTTATTAATACCATTAGGTGTAGCATATATATACGGAGAAAGATCAGCATACAGTGCTTTTCTCTATCCTTCGATCATCTCTGCCGCTTCAGGTCTGCTCCTAAGATTTTTGCCAACTAACATCAGATTCGAAAGGAAACATGCGATTGGACTCGTGGTCCTTTCATGGCCTATCATTTCTATACCCTCAGCACTACCCATCTATCTCACTGAGACCGCCCCGACTTATCTAGATGCCTATTTCGAAGCTATCTCGGGCTGGACAACCACTGGTTTAACTACAATCGGAGGTAATGCGGATCTATTTTTACAATCCATTAACTTCTGGAGACACCTAATGCAATATTGTGGCGGTTTGGGAATAATAGTTATGGGTATAGTAATTCTAGTGCCTTTGAAGGATTGGGAGTCTACTTCCGAGTTGGCGGTTGCCGCTGGCAAGACCTACAGGATAGTTCCATCTCTGAATAATACTGTCAAAATTATTTCTTTGATGTACCTTGTCCTTCTTGGGGTCGCTACGGCGATGTTTTATTTTTCAGGACTCGGCTTTTATGATGCTGTAAATCATGCGATGGCTGGTTTGAGCACCGGTGGTTATTCTACGAGAAGTGCTAGTTTAGGAGCTTATAACTCACTTCCCATCACTTTTGTTTC